>PDWI01010804.1_pt1 | contig 12403 bp, 9 predicted proteins | sample 1430891 | NCBI WGS metagenome assembly PDWI01 (sample SAMN01162508, study PRJNA174530) | Oral metagenome, whole genome shotgun sequencing project. | biome: Marine environment; feature: Marine mammal; material: Swab sample of the gingival sulcus; isolation source: swab sample of gingival sulcus...
TTTAGCCCACGGTGCCCGCCAAGCACGCCCCGGTGAGTTTACCGAACGTGCTTTTTTAAATGATAAGCTGGATTTACTGCAAGCCGAAGCCGTCGCCGACTTGATCGAATCACGCTCACAATCGGCGGCCACCGCCGCGTTACGGTCGCTGTCTGGAGATTTTTCCGCGGTAATTGCCGATTTACAAACAGCCATTATTAATCTGCGTGTCTATGTCGAGGCGGCACTGGATTTTTCTGAAGAAGAGATTGATTTTCTTTCTGACGGTAAAGTCGAGGCCGATATTCATGCGCTACTGCAACAAGTCATCACCACCCGCCAACAAGCCGGTTACGGGCAATTGTTGCACGATGGCGTACGTGTGGTATTAGTCGGCGAGCCCAATGCCGGTAAATCCTCGCTAATGAATCGCTTGCTGGGGCATGAACGCGCCATTGTCACCGCAGAGGCCGGCACCACCCGTGACACCCTGCAAGAAACGCTGATTATTCACGGTATTCCGGTACAAATCACCGATACCGCCGGTCTGCGCGATGCCGACAACGCTGTGGAAAAAGCCGGTATCGCCCGTGCCAAAGCCGCCGTGCAAGCAGCTGATTTGGCCATTTGGCTGCGTGACGGGCAGCACTTAACCGACAGCAAGCCCGCCGAATTAAATCAGGTGGACTATATTGAAATTCATAATAAGGCCGATTTATTCACAGCCAGCGAAAATGCTGATGGTGTACTAAGCATCAGTGCCAAAACCGGCTGGGGGGTTGAGGCACTGATTGAAAAAATTGCCGAAAAAATCACCGTTAAACACAACGAAGAAGGCGTCTTTTCTGCCCGCGAACGCCACGTTAAAGCCCTGTCAACCACCCAAACACATATCGAAACAGCCCGACAGTTTATGCAATCATTGCAAACGGCAGAGCTGGTTGCCGAAGAACTACGCCTCGCCCAGCAGGCGCTGTCGGAAATTACCGGGGAATATCGCAACGATGATTTACTGGGGGCCATATTCAGCAGTTTTTGTATTGGCAAATAGAAACATTACGTTTTGGTAATAGAACACGATTGCCTGTGTTTTTACAGTAAACTACTGCCTATAGTTTAGGAATGGACTGACATTATGAAATATCAAATAAACAAATCACGTGGTTTTACCTTAATAGAATTAATAGTTGTTGTTATTATTATTGGTATCTTAGCGGCGATGGCAGGGCCATCTTATGCCCGCAGTATCCGCCGGGCAGAAGCAATGAAAATCGCACGAGGGTTTGAATCTGCCCTTAAAGTGGCTGCCTTTAACGCCACAACCTCAGGTCGACCGGTGAAAGTCTGTGCCACTAATGCGGTTAATGATGCCATGCCTGAGTGCTTAGCAAATTTAAATGATTTTACCACCTCGGGTAACAATGATAACTTGGGCTGGATTGTTTTTTGGGACATTAATAACAATGATAAGGTTGACACCACACCGGCAGAAAAAATTTATAAGCGTATCGCCTTTAAACAGAAAAAAACACGTATGAATACCACCATGGCTGGTAATCCCGTTATTACCATTCAACCACGCAACACCATTGGCACAACTGGTACCATGTGTATTTATGCGCCTTATGATGGTTCGCCATTGCCGACATGTGAAAATACAGATGTCGTTAATAATGAACTCAGCGAAGTTAAGGTTAGATGGTCCGGATTAGGAAAAGTTAGCTTTATCAAATTTCAATAAAGTGTTATATAAAAATTCAGCATTTATTTTTATCAGGAAAAAATAATGAAATTAGTCAATAAACAAAATAAACAACACGGGTTTGCGTTATTAGAAGTCATGATTGCCGCCTTGGTATTGACCGTTGGCGGAGTGGCTTATATGCGCTTGCAGCAAATGGGTTTGCAATCCGGATTTAACAATGCTGCACGCACCCAAGGCGTAGCTTTACTCAATGGCTTTACGGAAAAATTACGCAGTAATATAACGCTTATTCGTGATGGTTCGGCAGCGGATAAAACTGGTTTTGTTCTGGCTGGCGATATAAGTGCACCAAGCGATACTGTCGATTGTGACTCATCAACGCTGGAGTGTGCGAGAAGGATGTTTAATCTGCACCGCTATTTGGCCAGTCAACAAATGACACAAATTACCTCGGATGACAACAGCCGTTTATGTTATACCGAAAGCGGGACTAATGCCGGCTTGATGCGTCTGACATTTCAGTGGCGGGATAACAGCACGGCAGGGCAAGCGGTTGATTTTACCGATACGACAAATTGGGCTTGTCCGGCTTTTAATGCCGATATCAATCAAAATAACTCGGTGACTATTTATGTACAGCTATAATTTATCAAAAAAACAAAAAGGGCTGAATTTAATCGAATTAATGATAGCCTTAGCGCTGGGAATTATCGTTATTCTCGGTGTAACGCAGGCATTGATAACTATGTCAGCCAGCAGTCGTCTGCAATCACGCCATGCCGAGTTACAGGAAACTGCCGATGCAGCGTTATCGTATATTGCTTTTAAGTTACATAATGCCTTATCTTCACCGTGTGAACGTTACAGCCGGGTTAGTGGTGGTGGTGAGCTTAATATTCGTACGCTAACCGGAAGCTTTACCAATAGCACTAATGGTACGGAAACCATTGATACCGCACAAGCAAACACTATCACAAATTTAATTAACGGGTTTGGCATTAATGTCACCTCGACAGCAGTTCCGCGTGACTTTGGCGGCGGTGCGGCTAACGTTAATACCGATAATATTACCCTTATTGGTGCCGGGGATCGTTTATTCCCCACCACTAATGTTGATTTTACCACGACAACAATTAATTTTAACCGCAGATTTTCTCAACCCCGAGTCGGCAATGAAACCTTATATACCATTACCGACTGTAAGACCATGGATGTTTTTCGTGCCTCACGTGCTGCTGGCGGTCTCAGGCTAACGCTTGCTGCGGCAGAAATTGAAAAAGCTTATCGCCGAGGTACTTTATCGATGGTCTCGCCGCTGGATGTTACCACTATTAGTGTAGATGCCAATCGTCGCTTATCGGATAACACTATATTTATCCCTAGCGGTGGTTCATTGGCAGACAATATTGAATTGATTCGGGTGTTGTTTGGTATTGACAAAAGCGGCAATGGCATTGTTGATCAATATATTGTTCCGAGTCAATTATCAGGGATGCCCGCCGGTAGCGTGGTATTATCTGCCGATATTTATATGATGGTCAGGGCGCCCAGTCGTGATGCGGCTTATGATGATAACTATGAATTAACAATGCCGGATACTACGGTTGCCATTACCGGTTCGGGTACTGCTGGGGCACTACCCACCATGGAAACTTTTACCATTACCGATAAAATTCCACGACGCGTGTTTATGCGCTCGGTCGTTTTTAGAAATAATGCCATTACCCTGTAATAAACGGTAATATATAGGTAAAAGCCAAAAAACAGAACAAGAGGACAACAATCATGAACGTAAAACCCATCAATAAACATAACCAGCAAGGTATCGCGTTGCTGGCCACGATATTAATTATTAGTATTTTTGCTATTATGGGTATGATGAATGCGCAAAAAGCCAAAGAAAGCGAAAAACTAGCCGGTGCCAATGTTCGTTATGATACGGTGTTTGAAGCAGGCGAGCGCAGTTTACGTGATGCCAGTGATTATCTATTGCGTATTAGTGGCACGCCCTATGCCGATGACGGTAGCTTAGGGCGAGCGACGGTACAAAATTTCGATATTACTGCGCTGGATGCTACGTTATTGACTAACTTAACTTCACAGCCTAACGCAGCCATTGTTTGGCAGCGGGATACTTTACGCGATAGAGTTTGTGGCCAGAACCAATGTCAATCGGGGGTTAATTTTGTTAATCGTTTAGACGATAACTTATGGGAAACTCAGTCCATCCAATCATCTTTTGATGCGGCAAGTTGTCCGAACCCGGGTACTGATGATGTTGCCTGTAATAACTATTTACGTGATATTCAAACCTATACACTAATAGAAAAACTGGTGGTTATGGACAGTGGTGGTGTTTCAGCACACTGGACAAATATGAAAGGCAGTTCAGGATTAACAGGCGTTAGTGAAGAAACCTATTATTTGATCACGGTAAAAGCCAGCGGCTTTCCACCGGATACCCCAGATATAAATAGAACCGCATTAAACAGCAGAGAAAATGTGATTTTACAAGGGGTCTTTGCCCGCCGCTAAAAAACACAGCAAGTAAATGAGTTAAGAATACAGAGAGTTTAGGAGTAATGATAATGAAAAAAGACAATCAAAAACCACCTCATGTGGTCAGCAAACGGCATGTTTTATTTGCCGCCTTATTTTTACCGGGTTTGGTCTTAGCCGCCCCAAGCGTTGATATTTCCCCGGTGGTCAGCTCCGGCAATAGTGTTAGTTATAGAGAAGAAGAAAAGATCAATTTATGGTTTTTACTTGATGATTCCGGTTCTATGAATATCCCTGCAGAACCCTATGATGCTAATGTTAGTTATGTCGTTCCTGAAGATATTACCAATCCATCGGCAACTTATCCAACAACTAACTGGGATATTTGGGATACTTATTACAGAAGAAAAATTGATGTTTTAAAGAGTAGTTTATCTGTGGTGCTTTTTAATAGTGCCAACAGTCATTTAACAAAGAATGTACGTATCGGTTTTAGGGGATTTGCCCCGGGGCCATCCACCAATGCCTTACCGCTATTGCCTTTTTATGGACCGAATGAGACTGCCAACAAAGTGACAATGTACAATTGGTTATGGAATATGCGTGGCATTTATTGGACACCGTTGGTTGATAGATTTGCCAAAGTGGTTGATGAAGTGACTGTTGCTGCATCTGATCCAACCTCAAATAAGAATCCTTTTTTAGAAAATCCGGGGCAAGCGCCGGATCCAGTAAATAATAAAATCCTTAGTTGTCGGCGTAATTATATGTTGGTAATGACGGATGGTCGAGCGAACTCAGTACAGGCAGAACCAATTCCTCCATTAATAAACGGTATTCGTGTAAATACACAATACACTTTACCTGACAATGAAACTTATACCGGTGATTTAGCACCGTATAAAAATAATGCGTATCGTAGTTGTCCTGGTACTGGATGTATAGCTAGTCTAGATAGCGCTGACAGAACTACGGTAGCAGATGTAGCATTGGCGGCATGGAAGAATGATATGGATGGCGATAACAGTAATAACGATTTACGACCTAAGAATCAAGAAATTGCCGGGGTTGTGCCGACTTTGAATGGCTCCGAATACTGGCATCCGTGGAATGATCCCGCCAGTTGGCAGCATTTTTCAACTTTTACTATGGGTTTTAGAATGAATCCGTTACAAGTAAACGGAAATAATATTAGCATCAACCCTGATTTAACACCTTCACTGGATCCCAGTATCACCGCTCCAGGTTTCACTTGGGACGTTGAGCAGTTGGATGTAATTAGCAATTATCCTGGGTGGGATGATTTTGTAGAAACATCTCATGCAGGAGCAGTCAATGATTTGGCAAATGCTGCCTTAATAGGACGTGGACGCTATTATGATGTTAGAACACCTGGCGATATGATTAATGCCTTTAAAAATTTATTAAACTCAGTACAAAATCCGGTTCTTGAAGTCACGGTCAACGCGGCATCAGGCATGGGCGGCGGCTCGCAAAGACTGGATAACAGCTATTATGTCGGACGTTACGATGCCGATAACTGGACCGGCGAATTGATTAAATACAATTTATATAATGGTGACCCTAATATGCCTTGTGATGGCTCGCCAACCGTATGGGGTGAGTTGTGCAACACTGCTTGGAATGCCGGGGAAAGATTAACTGCCGACGGACCGGGCAGTCGAAATATTATCACCTTAAAACGGCAAAAATCCGGTACTGATTTGGCCGTGATGAATGATCCCGGCTTAACTGTCGGCAATATAAACTATAAAATGGTAGACTTTGATCCCGGCAATATCAGCCCCGCCCAACAAACACGTTTACAAAATGCTTTCCCGTCTGAGCTGACAGCAATCACACCAGCAGCGGATCGCTTACCGGCTTTGTTTGATTATATACGCGGTGATGATACCAATGAACCGGGCGGCGGCGGTACCGAAACTTTTAGAAACCGTAACGAACATAACTACCTTAATAATGATAGTAATGACGATGGTAGCATCCATGGTGATAGTGATGATGTCGTTGCCCGTAATATTTTAGGCGCTGTTATGCGCGCTTCCCCGGTATTTGTCGGTATCCCGAACGGTTATGTTAAACATTTTGAAGGCCAAGGAACGATTTATAACGGCTATACCAGTTACGTAAGTAGTTTTATCAATAATAATACCAACGGTGAAAAAGAGGTCGTCTATGTCGGTGCCAATGACGGTATGCTGCATGCTTTTAAAGCCAATACCGGTGAAGAGTTATTTGCCTATGTCCCCAGCGCCGTGTACGATAAATTACCCGATACCGTGGTTCCTGCACCTGAACAACAACTAAGTCTGGTCGATGGTAATATTGATGTGCAATCGGTTTACTTTAACACCAACTGGTACCGTGCCTTGGTCGGTGGTATGGGTGGTGGCGCTAAAGGCTTATACGCACTCAATATTACCGAACCTACAGCCAGTGCGGTTAAAGCCAGTTCGGTGATTAACTGGGAATACGGTGAGCTGGAATCAAAACTATATCAAATAGATCAAGGAAACCCACCCGTAAGCAATATCGGTAATATTATGGTCGCACCGGCGATTATTCAATTGCAAGATAATAATTGGGTGGCTATTGTCGGTAACGGTTATAATTCAGCGTCTAACAAAGCAGCTGTCATTGTCATTAATCTAAAAACCGGTAAACCGATTCAGGAACTGGTCTTAGATACAGCAAATACTTATAGCGATGCGACTAAACCGAATGGCTTGGGACCGCTGTATTTTCTCTCTTATCCCGGAAAACCCAGAAATGAAAGCAACCAATATGATCGTGCCTATGCCGGTGATTTACAAGGTAATTTATGGGTATTTGATTTACAAGGATCTGATATCAGTACGGGTATTAAAGTCATTAGCCAGGGCAGTGATACTTCGGGTACACCGTTATTTACTGCCAAAGACAGTGCCAATAATCGTCAGCCGATTACCGTCTATCCGCTGGCGGTCAAACACCCGTTGAATTACGGTTATTTGGTGCATTTTGGTACCGGTTCGTTATTTGCCCCGGATGATTTAAGCAGTGAGATAGACAACAGCATCTATGCTATTTGGGATGATTGGGTACCCAGTAATAAGGATGGCTTGCCGACGCCGCGTACCAGCACGATAACTGATGACAGAACGCCCTCCAGTGAACTGAATGAAGTTAAATTGACCCAACGAAATGTAACCGTCGACAATGATGGCAACCCGATAAATGCCTTGGTCAGAGAACTAGCACCAATAGGGACGAATCTTGGTGAAAACCAAAAAACGGACTGGAAACTGGGCAGCAATGGCAGCCATCGTGGTTGGCGTATTGATTTGGATAACGGCAGTACCGCATACGATAGTGAACGTGCCTGGCAACCTGCTTATACGGCTTACGGTGCAGGAAATGTTCAGGCAATTGCCTATAATACCATCAGCTATCATGAGCAAGGTTCAGCGACAATCTGTGAAACCCCCGGAAATAGAGCAACCAGTTGGCAGTTAACATTCAATGGTAATGATGCCGCCGTTAGATTACCAAGATCCGGCGTACTGGATATTAACCAAGATAACAGCGTTACAGAAGCAGACAGGGAAATTTTGACCGGTGGTACTTATGTACTGCAACCTTACCCCTTGCAGGGATTGGCAACAGCGGGGGATATCTTGCAAAATCCCAGCTCTCAGCAATTATTCCCGAAAGAAGTTAATGGTGGCGTCATTGTCGATCCTAATGCACCGCGCACCGTATGCCGTAGCGTGACAACGCTAACTGCCCTTTCAGGCGGTGTAGTAACACCGAGCACAGTAGAGCGTTGTTCATACTTTAGTTCTTGGACTGAGTTGAAATAGATATTAACTAACTGGATAACGTTACCTTAATACAAGGTAGCGTTATCTTATTTTTGGAGAAAATCAATGAATCAAAAGGATTTATTTTATAATAAAAAGGGTTTTACCCTGATAGAAGTGATGATTGTGGTGGCTATTCTCGCCATTATTGCGGCTATTGCCGTGCCTTCTTATCAACGTTATGTATTAGAAGTTAATCGCAAAGCCAGCATTGCCTATATGAATGACCTTGGGCAGGCTTTGGAACGCTTATACACAAATAATAACGGAACTTATGGTGCAGTAGGAACCTATACCCTTAATACCACAACAGGAAAGTATGGTACGATAGTATCAGCCCCTGCGAAAACTGAGCCTAAAGGGTATACGACAGAATTAGTTATTGATGCAGTAGGACAAAAATTCACTATCAAAGCAACCCCTGCTAACATACAATCAAAAGATAGATGCGGTACTTTAACAATTGGCAATGATGGCAGTCGTAAGGCAGAAAAAAATAGTACTCCTGTTGCCGGTTGTTTCCAATAACCCAGCTTTCGTAAGCAAGCTTAGGGGGCGTACCGCGCACCAATAGATAGACGCTAATTACCGCTTGTTTTGATTGTTTGTTTTCCGTTTGGGGGCACACATGTCTTTTTTTCTAATTGCATTGAAACGGTGCGCGATGCGCATCCTACGGAGATTTAAAATCTCGAAATGCTGCCGGTGAAATAGCATAAAACTGTACTGTATCCCCTATAGAAATTAAACTATTACCCGGGTCATACAGCGTTTTCGGGCTGCTCCGATAATATTCCAACCGCCCGGTGAATCCACCGGGTAGATGTTGGTTTGCCGCCTGGCAATACCGACACTGCCTGCCGCCACGCGGATTAGCACGGCGCGGGGTGGCAATCGCTTGATCGGCATAACCCAAAAAAGCAAATCCCGGGATAAACCACAAACACGCCACCGAATAGGTTTTTGTCATGTATTTGGCAATAACTTCGGCAAGTGTTAGGCCGGCTTGCTGCGCTAGTTCGGCTAAATCCGGGGCTTCATTATTAACCGCCTAAGCTTAATCAGTGCCTAGCCATCGCCATCAAAGAAGTCGCCAATTCCCCCTAAGACGGAACCTTCGCCTTTGCCACCGCGGCTGGCTTGCAACATGCGGCCAGCGAGGCGTGAGAAGGGCAGCGACTGCAGCCACACTTTACCAGGGCCTTGTAAGCGTGCGTAAAACACCCCTTCGCCACCAAACATCATCGACTTAATACCACCAACTTGTTCGATATCATAATTGACCGAATCGGTCAGCGCCACCAAACAGCCGGTGTCAACATGTAAGCTTTCAAATTCTTTTAATTCAAACTCTTTTAAGGCACCACCGGCATGGATAAACACCAGCCCGTCACCTTCGAGTTTTTGCATAATAAAACCTTCACCGCCGAATAAGCCGGTCAGGATTTTTTTCTGAAAATGAATACCAATCGACACCCCGCGTGCTCCGGCTAAAAAGCTATCCTTTTGACAAATAATGCGCCCACCGTAATTATCCAACGACAACGGAATTATCGTACCCGGATAAGGCGCGCCAAAGGCCACCCGTGCTTTGCCCTGCCCCTGATGCGTAAACACCGTGGTAAACAGGCTTTCGCCGGTAACCAAACGCTTGCCCGCACCCAGCAATTTATCCATAAAACCACCGACTTTATCGTTTTGCGAACCATCGCCAAACACCGTATCCATGCTAATGTCCGGGTGTTTATACATCATGGCACCAGCTTCGGCGACAGCGCTTTCGTGCGGGTCAAGCTCGACTTCGACAAACTGCATATCTTCGCCGTAAATCACGTAATCGACTTCATCGGCCACTTTGCTGCCGCCAAATTGTGTGGGCGGTGGGGGTGGCGCGGCTTTATCGGCATCAAATAATTCATCGACTGAATTAACCGGCACCCAATTGGGCAAGCCTTCGCGCCAGCACACCGTGTTAGGATGCTTGGCCGCCATTTGCTGGGCGGCGGCTTCATCAAACGGGCCTTGTTGCTGATTGTTAATCATAAAATACCATTGCATCACTTATTTCCTCATTGTTGTGTTAAAAAATCGCGCAGACTCACTATTAAGAGTGCATAATCGCCATAAATACAAATCATCTGCGGCTGAGCATGCAGAGCATCGGCAAATTGGCGTGAGCGCAATAAGCCGTTACCTTTATAAGCACGGTCGGCAAAAACGCTGGCCACACCGATAAGCCGCATGGCGTTGGCGGTGGTAATTTGTTGCGCCATATTGGCATTGGTCGGCACTATCATGACCAATGTGGGGTCATTAGCAGCCACCACTTGGCAAATAACGGTGAAAGTTTGCGGCTTAGCCAGCATATCGTGGTTTAGCGCAAGCGATGGGTAAGCACCGGAAATATTTGCCGCTGGTGGTGCAGCAAGTCTTTATCAATATCGGCGACAACCACACCTTCGTCATCTGCTAGTTGCGCAAGAATCTCACCCCACGGATTAATCACCATGCTATGTCCCCACGTTTGCCGCCCACTGGCATGACGACCGCATTGGCCACTGGCAATCACATAACACTGATTTTCAATGGCGCGAGCACGCAACAGGGCTTCCCAGTGGGCTTCACCGGTGCGGTAGGTAAAGGCTGCCGGTAGCACAAAAATTTCCGCCCCTAAATCCAGCAGGGCACGAAATTGCTCTGGAAAACGTAAATCATAACAAATTGCCAAACCGATTTTTCCCACCGGCGTATCCACCACACGATAACGGTCACCGGCACTAAACGCATCCGATTCGCGGTAAGATTCTTTGCCATCCGGCAGGGTGACGTTAAACAAATGACGCTTATGGTAATGCGCGACCCGTTCGCCCTGGTCGTTATACACCAATAAAGTTTGGTAAACGGTGTCGTCTTCGATGGTAGCAAAGGCCCCCACCATCACCCATAAACCATGGCGTTCGGCCATCTCGGCAAAGGCCTGTTGTACCCTGCCCTGCTCGCTGCGCCCGACTAACGGCTCGGCAATATCTTTCGTATCACCCTGTACTTTGCCCATATAGACACAGTTTTCAGGTAACAACACCAACTCGGCACCTTGTTTTTTGGCATCTGCTAATAAACGCTCAATGCGGGCTAAATTATCATCGATATCAGCACTGCTATTGAGTTGGATGCTGGCAACAGTATGTTTCATCATAGGTCTCCGGTGGTTGATTAACAGGCAATAGCTTATTAGCTTGTATTGTACGCTGATACCCATGACCAATACAACTTTGTCAGGCAATGGTCGCGCAAAACACAAAAAAACCGGTTTTGCCCAAACAAAACCGGTTGGCCATTAAAAGTCGCTAATGCGGCTTATTCAGCATTAACCATGGCGATGGCTGTATCAATCATGCGGCAAGAAAAGCCCCATTCGTTATCATACCACGTCATAATTTTAATAAAGTTACCACCGCTGACACGGGTTTGTGTAGCATCAAAAATGGTGGATTCCGGGCGGTGTAAAAAGTCCACTGACACCAGCGGCTCGGTGTTATACCCGATTACTTTGCCCAGCGTATTATCCCCTTCGGCAGCGGCTTTAATCACCGCATTGATTTCGTCAACGCTGGTGTCACGGCTGCTGTTAAACCCTAAATCGACCACCGAAACATTGGTGGTGGGTACGCGCACGGCAAAACCATCGACTTTGCCTGCTAAATTCGGCAATACAATACCTACGGCTTTGGCTGCACCGGTTTTGGTTGGAATCATCGACACCCCGGCAGCACGGGCGCGGCGTAAATCTTTGTGTGATTGGTCTAACAAACGCTGGTCGGTGGTATAGGCGTGAATCGTGGTCATCAAGCCTTTTTCAATGCCGATGGATTCGTCCAAAACTTTGGCAATCGGCGCCAAACAGTTGGTGGTACACGATGCATTAGACACAAACGTATGTTCCGGGCGCAATATATCTTCGTTGACACCATAAACCACAAACGCATCGGCATTATCAGCCGGTGCTGATACCAGCACTTTTTTGGCACCACCGTTAAAATACGCTTGCGCTTTATCGCGCGAGCGAAACACACCGGTGCATTCCATCACCACATCAGCCACCGACCAATCACATTTTGCCGGCTCGCTGTATTGCGTGTAACGGATACTGTCACCATTAACGAGCAACTGGTCTTTGGCCGGGGTTTCCACCACCGCGTTAAAGCGCCCGTGGATGCTGTCATACCGCGTTAAATGGGCAATCGTTTCAATCGGGCTACGGCTGTTGATGGCAACCACTTGCACCTGATCTTGTAATCCGTATTCATAAATAGCACGGACAACGCTGGAGCCGATACGGCCGTAACCGTTAATGGCA
>PDWI01008181.1_pt1 | contig 12400 bp, 11 predicted proteins | sample 1430891 | NCBI WGS metagenome assembly PDWI01 (sample SAMN01162508, study PRJNA174530) | Oral metagenome, whole genome shotgun sequencing project. | biome: Marine environment; feature: Marine mammal; material: Swab sample of the gingival sulcus; isolation source: swab sample of gingival sulcus...
CCGGATCTTAATTGATCCGGTTTTTTACTTTTTGTTTTTATTGTTTCTGTTTTCTTTTTTCTAATTCATTTTGCATTTTAGCTGCTTGATTGGAATATTTAGAACTTTCTTCTAAGAATCCACAAGCCATATAAATATCGCTAGCTTTAAAATAAAAATCTATTTTTTGAGATTCTGATAATATTGAAGTGTCGGTGTCTTTTATCACATTAATTCCAGTTGATGCTATATCTTCTTGTTCTATATAATTTAAAAACTCCATAGTCATTTCAAAAGCATCATTATCGCGTTTTTCTTTTTTATATTGTTTAATGACTTTTTTGTATAATTTGACTTTTTCATCTGCAGCCATAGCTTTATTGATGGCTGTAGAATTTTTCTTTTTGTCTTTATCTATTGCTTCGATTTGTTTTTGAATATTATTTTTTTCTTGTTTGACTGTTCCTAATTTTTTTTGTTTAGTATTATCTTTTGTTAAATAATAACCAATAACGACACTAATTATTATCAAAAACAATAATCCGACTACACCGATTATTGTTTTTTGCTGTTTTGGTGTATCTTTAATTCGTTTGATAATTGGTTCTTCTGATTTGTTCTTGTTCATATTACTCCTTTTTTATTATTGTAAACTATTTTTAATTATTTTGCTAATGTTTAATCACCTAAATAATTTTCTTCCATGATATTATCTACGCGTATATCCATAAAATACAGTGCGAAATCAACTTTTTGCCTATCTTCAAAACTGCCATCACCAGAAACTAAGCATTCTTTGCCTTCGGTAATTGATTTGGCTTTCCAAGCTTCGATACCAAAAAAGTCATGCGTCCAAGAATCGTTATTGGCTTTTTCGTCTTCACTGACTTCATTACTTCGTGGCACTTTGTCAACCATTCCTAATGGAACTGCACCTCTGTCAATACAATTAACTTTAAATTCATTCAACTTATTTTTATTATAATCAATCGTTCCTGATGGAAGCATTTCCCAACCGTTATTATATTGATAGCCTTTTTCACTATCTTTATAGCCCCGGTCATTGACTGCCCAGAACCAATCTTTACTGCAAGGATTAGTTTTTTCTTGTTCTGACCAATGAGTATATATGTTTTTTCCGAATTTTTGGTCAGTTTTGTCTTCTGCTTCTGCTAGATTACAAAAACCCTCAGAATCCTTTGGTCGGAAATAATTAGATAAATTTTTGAATTTATCAAATTCGGAATTTGAACCATAATCTAAAGCACTGATGTGCTTTTGATCGTCAGTTTTATTATTAGCGTCAGTCCACATTCTGTTAATTTCGCTATCGTTGTTAATAGCAAAACGCTCCAAAACATTTTGAGGGCTAAAATAATCACTATCAAGATAATTTACAGGTATGCCGACAATTGGCGTACAGAAGGGAGTTAAGGCAATTTCGGTGTCTTCCGGAATGCCATTTTCTTTCTCTAATTTCATAGCTTTCTTAATAGTTGGATCATTACAGAAATTAATAGCATTTTTGACTTCAGCTTGGTTGGAAATGGCGTTCGAGGTTGGTAATAGTGAAACTAAACTGGTTTTTGCTATGTTAAAAATTGAGCCGATTGAGCCTATGAATGAAACAAATCTGGCTTTGTAAGGTAACATTGCAAAACTGATTCTGCCCATTAAGGTGTGTCGAGTTGTGGTATCAAAAGGAGAGTGAGTAGCTTCGATTTCTTTACCTTTTTGAGCAATGAAAGTATTTTGTTCATCAAGATAAGCAAGGGCGGCGTTTTTGGTCATGGCTACATTTCCACCACGCATTCCAATAGTACTTAGGGTTACTGCTGATCCGACAACGATGGCATTACCAGCGTCTTCGCCACTAGTTAAGCTATTTACTACCATACCAGCCATGCTACTCACTAAAGCCATCATTAAATAACCCATAATTTTTTCTATCATTTTGCCGACGATAAATCCCATAACTTGTTCTTGAGCCCAAATACCAAACGTCAATCCTCCAGTTAGCACTCCAACCACTATGAAAATAATTCCACCAATAATTTGACCTCCAGGGGAAGCACCAATTGTTTCTTGAAAACGATGCGCGGTTTGGGTAAAACCGTTATTGATAAATTGGTTATCTAATTTTTCATATAAATAAGCTACTTTTCCACTAGCACCAATTTGATATTGCTTAGCCGATTCATCAATAGCAGTATCTTTTAGCAAGCCATTGCCATTAGTAATGTATCTAAAATATTGACTATCGAAAGCGGTATGGGTAAATTCTACTTCTTCGCTTGTTTGATTAAGATTAGAAGTCTGAGCAAATTTACCGTTTTTATAAGAAAATCTTGGTTCGGTGGCAGTTAAAATATTCATAGTTTTGCCTATTTCTTCTTCAGTGGCAGTGCCGTCGCGAATATTACTAAAAGTCGCTAAAAATAAAGTCGCGTAACCGGCTAAAGATAACATTTTAGTCAATTTGTCATTTAAGATTATGCCTCTTAATTTAAAGAAAAATCCCGATACTCCAGTTACGGCACCAAAAGCAAATTTAACCGCTGAGGCGCCTTTGGAATTAATCATTTTTGTAAATTTTTGATTAGCTCGACTGCCTCTAACCTTAGCAACATATTTTTTACTTTTGTCATAAATTTGAGCGGCTTTGCCTGGAGTTGAACCGTCACTATTAAATCTAGCTTCAACTGTTCCTTTGGCGTTAGTAATGTTACTGCCATCTAAATTGTCGCCAGGTCTAGCAGCTTCGTTTATTCCATATTCATCATTGTCGGGATCAATGAAATCAGCATCTGGATTGCTTTTGAGTTTGGTATCGGCTTCATCGCCGTCAGCTTTTTTCTTTTTTAGTTTTCTAATTCCTTTTAAAGATTTAATTTTTAATGAAGCCAAGGCTTTTTTTGAGACATCATCTTTGAATTTGCGGAAGCGACCAGCTTCTGTGTTTCTGATTCTGGCTGATGATTTTGGGTGCTTGAGCCTAGTGTCAGTAAAAGCGTCAAAAGAATTCTTTATTTTTCGCATTGGGTGCTTTTTGTCAATATTTTTTATTTTATCAAAACTCGCACCACCATCGGTTGACATTGTTCCATCTTTTAGTTTATAAATTGTTTTTTTGCCGTCTTTATCAATATCTGTAACTATGTCATTTTCAACATCAAAATGTCTTTTTGTACCATCATCTAAATCCATTTCTAACGATTTAAGTCGACCACTTTTTCCATCTGGTCCATCTAATTCTACTTTTAGTCCTTCTTGAGCATTATATTTTTCGGCTAATTTTGGACTAAATTTTTTTCGTTTTTGAAAATTTCTTCTCCAACTTTGGGAAGTTGACAAATCGCCTTTTCGGAACATTTTAAATTTTCTTCTGGAACGAATTCTGCGGTCTAATGATAATTGGGAATAATCCAAATTTTCAGTGATTGCTTCATCAAATTGCATAATCATACCGACTGCAGTATAAGTTGGACTCAGAAAAAATGTTGATGAGGCTAATAGTATAAATACCAAAGAGCTTGGCGCCATTTTAGCAAACCAAGAATATTGTTTGGTTTTGATATTGCCCGAACCAGATTCTGATTCCGAATTTTCTGAATAATCGTCTGTCGGGTCAAATTCTTGTTTTTTGACATCTTCTGCGCTACCATAATTTTGATTATTGAATTTGTCTTGATAATCATCATCGAATGGATTGTTTATTTTGTTCATACTGTTTATATTGTACCATATTTAACAATAAGCTGTTTAAAAAAACTGATAAATATGTTTTAATATAAATATCATGCAGTTTGAAGAAGATAATACAGAAATTAAAGAAAGATTTTCCCAAGAATTTATTAAACAATTAGATAACAAGCCAAAGTTTGAATTGGAGGATTCTCAAGAGGCTAGTATTTTTACTAATAAATTTTTTATTGGTGGTGTGATTGCCGCTTTTGCTGTTTTGTTATTAATTTTTGTAACTAGTATCTTTTTTGCTCGCAAAAATCAAACTTTACATAGTTTTTCTGATTTATATTTTAGCGTTAAGAAATCAAAAACTGCCAGTGATAAATATAAAAATATGATTAACGATAACGCGGTGCGTTCGAGTAATAGTAATTTTTATATCACTTTGTCGGCGATTGAAGTAACTTTAGACAATCAGAAAAATACTTTTTCTCAAGAAAAAAAGCAAAAAGTTGATAAAATCATCGCCAAAGGAGATGATACAGTTAATGATGTTTTGAATCAGCTTGAGGCGGCATATCTGAATGAATCTTTGGATCGGGTTTATCTTAATCAAATGGTGATTTTGATTGATGAAATGCGATGGGATATGGCTAAAATTATCAAAAATTCGAGAACTTCTGATTTTACTAAACAATTAAGAACTCATTACGATAGTTTGGGTAAGATTAAAGAATCAATCAAAAAAACTAGATTAGATGAATAATTTATTTAGTTTGATCGTAGGCTAGACGAATTAAATCAAACAATTCTTGCTGATCTAATTGTCCAGCGCAAATAATCTGAATCCAATGACGTGGGTCAATATTTTTGGCGGGAGAAATTGATTCGTAACGCTCAGCTAAAGTTTTGGCTAATTTGGGGTCGGTTTTGAGCTCCAAAATAGCTGGATAAGAATTATTTTTTAAAATGGCAAAATACTGTTCTGTGGTTGGTTTTTCGCTAGTAGTGTTGCTAAAAACAGTCCAATTTTCGAGAATTTGGTTGTTGGTTGTGACGCCGGGATAAGTTTTGAGTTGGTCAGCGATTTGCTCAGCGCTAAATTTAGTCATTTTTGTCCTTAAGATCAATATATTTATCTAAGAATTTTAACTCGTCAATGCTACCTTGGATGTCATCAAGGGCGCGATGTGGTTCGGGTTTGGCAAAAACTTTATTGTAACGGGCTTCAAAATAAACTTTCAAAGCTGAAACATCAAGCATTCGGTAATGTAAAAATTCGGTAATTTTTGGAAAATGGTAGTCAAGAAAATCACGATCGGCTCGAATAGTGTTACCAGCTAGGATGATATCGTGGTTTGGCTCGGTAATATCCCAATTTTTTTGAATAAATTCGATCATTTTAGTCTCAAATTCGGCTGGAGTGATGCCATCATCATTTTGGTCTAATAATTGTTGCTTAGTATCAGGAAATTCTAACCAAAATGGATTAGTAGCAAAACATTTCTCCAAATAATTTTTGTCGTGTTTAATAACTAGATGAATTTGATCTAACTTGTTTAATTGCCAGTCAGTAACAATAGCACCTAACTCCATAATTGGATGTTCGGCTGGTACTAAACCAGTCATTTCAAGGTCAATCCAAAGAATTTTGTCGCGATTAATTAATTTTTTAGGCATTACATATTCTCCGGTGCTTCGATGCCTAAGATATCTAATCCTTCAGCTAAGATTTGGCAGTATTTGGTGATTAAAGTTAGTCTGATTGCCTCGCGGTCGCTACCAATAATTTGGCTTTGTTCGTAAAAACGGTTGAATTCTTGGGCTAATTCGTATAAATAGGTACAAATTAAGTGTGGCAATAACTCAACTGTTGCCTGATTAATCACATCTGTCCACTCAGTCATTTTGATCACCAATTTGCGTTCAGCGGCGTCCAAATCGGTTAATTTAGCTGGTTGCTGATCAGATTTGGCGATAATCGACTTGGCACGGGCGTGCGAATATTGTAAGTATGGACCAGAATTACCGGTTAAGCTGACTGATTCTTTGGGGTCATAAATGATATTGCCGCCAATGCGTGGTTTTAAGAAAGCGTATTTGATTGCGCCAAGGGCAGTACTCTTATTAGCAGTGCCATTTTGTTCTTGATTAGCTTCCATGGCATAATCAAAAACATCGATTGCCCGCAAGAAATTACCTTTTCGTGAGGACATTTTGACACCGCCGGCTAATTTAACGATACCGTGGGTAATGTGTAAGGTTGAATTGGCTAATTTTGGTGCGAATTGCTCTAAAGCTTTTAAAACCACTTCCATATATTGTTTTTGTTCATCAGCAGTGATGATGATTGATTTGTCGAATTTATAATCATCATATTTGCTAAAAATTAGACCAACATCTTTTGATTCGTAAGTTGGTAGACCTTCGTTGTTGATGAAAACTCGAGTATGTAAGCCATGTTTTTTGCCATCAAAAATAATTGCGCCATTAGATTCTTCAAAAACTGTTCCAACCCGTTCGGAAACTTCCTTCAAACCGCGACTAGCAACCGCACTTTCAGGGTAGAATTTGTCAAAATGTGAACCAATTTTAGCATAAAAATCTTTAAAATAATCATAACTCCATTCACGAGTAATCCAATAAATTCTAGAAAAATTAGTACTGCTTGAATTCTTGTTTTCGTGAATTTTATAAACTGCTTTGTTGTATTCAATAATTTTTTGATGAGCTTCGTCGTCTTCTTCGTAAGCCTTAGTGCCGGCAACATAACATTTAGCTAGCCAATCGGCACGTTCGCTTGGATTAATTTCTTTTAGTTTGTCGATGTTTTCTGCTCCACCTAGCTCTTCTAGAATTGCCCACATGGTTTTGCCAACATGTAGACCAACATCGCCACCGAAGTTAAGTCGATAAACTTTACCACCACCAACTTCGACCAATTTAGCAATCGCATCGCCAACTACGCTGGTATAAAAATGGCCAGCGTGTAAAACTTTAAAGGCGTTAGGGTCGGAATATTCGACCACTACCGTTTGGTCGGCGTAAGGCAGATTATATTTTTGGTTAAGACTATCGATTAAAACTTGATCATTTAACTTAAAATTAATAAACCCCGGACCAGCAATTTCAGCCGAAAAATCGTTAGTTTGGTCAGCTAATCCAGCCACAATTTGCTCTGCTACTTGGCGTGGATTTTGCCCAACTTGTTTAGCTAATTGCAAGGCGACATTAGTCGCAAAATCGCCAAACTCTGGCTTTGGTCGAGTTAAGATTACTTCGATCGATTGATTAAATAATTTTTTGATAATTTCTTGGAGGGTAATTTGTAATTTATTCATAAGATAATTTTATCAGATTGAAGGGGAAAAGTATAGCATAAATTAATGTTGTGCTATAATAGAAATAAGCAGTAAAAGTAAAGACGCAAGTTAACATTTTTGGTAAGGAGGAAGGAGTTGATTTTATGAGTTTAGCATTTAAAATTTTAAAATTGAAAATCGAACTAAAAATTACTTTCGCCAAGTCCCGACGAAAGTAAAATAAGTTAACACTTAAATCCTACCACACAAAAAATAAAAGTCAAGCTTTTACTGCTTTTATAGATTAAATAAAGGAAAAAATGAAAAGACCAGTAACTTTAATTATATTAGATGGTTATGGCTATAATCCAAAAAGTCATGGCAATGCTGTTAAAAAAGCTCGTCAACCTAATCTGAAACACTATTTTGAAAATTATCCAACAACTTTAATTAATGCTTCTGGTTTAGAAGTCGGTTTACCTGAGGGTCAAATGGGTAATTCTGAAGTTGGTCATACTAATATTGGCGCCGGTAGAATTGTTGATCAAGATTTAACTAGAATTTCCAAGGCTATTAAAGATGGTAGTTTTTTTGATAATCAAGTTTTAAATCAAGCAATTGATAATTGTTTAGCTAATAATTCATATCTTCATCTTTTTGGTTTGCTTTCTGATGGTGGAGTTCATAGTCATAATTCTCATCTTTATGCAGTTTTGGAATTGGCTAAGAAACGTGGTTTAAATCGAGTGATGGTTCATGCTTTTATGGACGGTCGTGATACTTCACCAACTAGTGGGGTTAATTTTGTGTCGGAATTGTTAGAACAAATTTCAGAAATTGGAGTTGGAACTTTAGCTACAATTGAGGGGCGTTATTATGTAATGGATCGTGATAAAAGATGGGATCGAATTGAACTAGCTTATAATGCTATTGTTAAAGGTCAAGGAGTAAAAACTAACAATCCGGTTGAACAAATTAAACAATCGTATAATCAAGGCATAACTGATGAATTTATTAAACCAATTATTTGTGATGGGCAAGTTAATTTGAACGACAAAGATTCGGTCGTTTTTTGTAATTTTCGCCCTGACAGAGCGCGTCAAATCACTCGAGCAATTGTTGATCCAGAATTTGATGGCTTTGATCGAAAACGCAGTAATTTTGACATCGAATATGTTTGTATGACTGAATATGATGCTACTATGTCCAATGTTAAAGTGGCTTTTGGGCCGTTGGATTTGACCAATACTTTAGGTGAGATTGTAGCAAAAAACAATTTACACCAATTACGAATTGCCGAAACTGAAAAATATGCTCATGTAACTTTCTTTTTTAACGGTGGTTCGGAAGAAAAATTTGTTAACGAAGACCGAAAAATTATTCAATCACCAAAAGTAGCGACTTATGATTTACAGCCAGAAATGAGCGCGGTTGAATTGACCGATCAAATTGTCAAAAATGTTTTATCAAAAAAATACGATGTGATTGTTTCTAACTATGCTAATCCAGACATGGTTGGTCATACCGGTAATCTTGAAGCAACAGTCAAGGCTCTAGAAGCAGTTGATGTTTGTATTAAACGTGTAGTTGAATCGATTTTACAGGTTGGCGGAATTGCTATTATTACTGCTGATCATGGAAATTGTGAACAAATGTTAGAAGAAGATGGCTCGCCAATTACTGCTCACTCTTCAAATCCTGTCCCATTGTCAATTATTGGGGCGGGCAACCTAGAATTAATGACAAGTGGTCGTTTATCAGATATTGCTCCAACAATTTTACAATTAATGGAAATTGAAAAACCAGAAGAAATGACTGGTCGAAGCTTGATTAAGTAGTAAAAAGTGGGTAGGGTAGTTTTTGAGTTCAAAAGCTACCTTTTTCGGCTCTAAAAAGTAATCAAAATTGTTTCTAAGGCTATTTTTAGGCTGCTAGAGAAGAAATTTAAAAAATGCGTACCTATGTATGTTGGTTAGAAAACCTGCTCTAAAAATGCTTCTGGTAAAGTTTGATAATTATCAATTTTATTAATTACCCACTAGAATTCATAATAGAATTTTTCTAAAATCATCATAGGAATCAACAAAAGCTTCTTCGATGGTTTTATCGGTTTTTTCTAAATATTGTTTGACTAGATAATAGCCCAATGAATATCCTGGCCAACGTGGTAAAATGTCAGTTTTTTTAGTCAAAACATCTCTTTCGCCGTAATTATTTTTGTCGAAATCTTTTTTGAGAATTTTTAAAATTTTCTCTTGTTCTTTGTCTGATCGATTTAAAATCGTTTTTAAGAAAAAAGTTCTTTTTTCTGGTTTTGATTTTGTGGCTTGCTCTTCAAAATAAACCGCTAAGCCTTCGAAAATTAGTAAATCAAAAATTTTTTCGCACCATTCGTCATTTTTGCCCCAACGAGCGGCGTGACAAAGTTCGTGGCAAGTCATTTCAAAGATTTTTTCTTTAGTTATTATTTTTTCGTCAATATTCATAATTATAAAATTAGAATGATATGTATTGCCACTGACTCCATCTTCTGGAATTGTCATATTGTACATCATATTAGTAATTAAAATATCAACATTCCAATCTATTTTTAATTTTGAGAATGCGTAATTTTCGGCCTCTTGGATAGCTTCATGAATTATTTTTTCTTGGTTTACTAAATTTCCATTAGATTGAGTGATTAAAAGATTGATTTTATTCATAAATTACATTATAAAACAAAATTTATAATTTAAAAATGTTTGTTATTAATAAAAATTTAAGATATTATTAGTGTTATAAATAGTGTTTTTGCTGATAAAATTAATTGTAAATTTTTCTAAATCATTATATGAATTAATGCCAATGCCATTTTGGTTTTTCCCAGTGTAAAGAGTAACATGAGTTGGTGGTTCTGAAATTTCTATCTTAAATTTTTTACTTAGTCTTTGATAGAAAGTGTTTAGATTTTTTATTTTTACCATATTTATTATACTTTCTTTATTTTGTCCTCGTTCTATGGTTTTTATAAATCTAAAATCATTAGAATAAGATTTTATAGATAATGGTTTCTCTTTTTGAAAATCAATAAAAAAATCTATAATTTCTTTTTTGGATATTTTTTTATCAATTATATTTGGAAAAAATAAGATAGAAACGTGAAATTCATTTTTTAGAAAAAGTTCAGTATCGTTAATTTTTATTTGTTGTTTAAACTTTTCTTGCTCTAATTTGACTGGGATAAATATATAAAAATTATTAATAGTGAAATCATTATTTTGCATATAATTATTTTATCATTAAAAAAAGTTGTAATTGAGAGTTTATTAATTAATATGATTTTATTATGATATAATTTCTCTAATGGAAAAGACTAAAAAGATTTTTATTGCGACTGGTAACCAAGAGAAGTTGGCAGATTTTCAGCTTTATTTGGGCGATAAATATGATTTGAAGATTATTGGTCGTGATTGTCCTGAAATCGAGATTGTTGAGGGAATTGATTCGATAGAAGATAACGCGATTCTTAAAGCAAAGACTTATGCTGTTAAAACTGATATGATCGCTATAGGAGATGACACGGGATTTTTTATAGACGAGTTAAATGGCGAACCGGGTGTGGCGTTAAAACGTTGGGGTGGTGAATTGCCAGAAGACGCTGGATATGAAAAATTTTGGCAATTATTACAACAAAAAACTAAAAATCTAAAGAGTTATAGATGTTGTTTGAAACGATGTATAGCAATTGTTGCTCCCGATGGAGATTATCAATTAATTTACAAAATTAATCAAGGCACTTTGAATAAAGAAAAACTAAAATTGCCTTATAATGGTACAGATTATCCTCTGGCGTCGGTTTTTGAATCTGATAATCGAGAAAAAACTTGGGATGAGATGTCTGATCAAGAGAAAAAAGATTTTCACCAGGATTTCATCAAGGAATTAAAACAAAAGATAGAATTGCTTTAAAATATGAATAAAAAAGAACAAAGTTTGACTGAAATTGCTAATTTTCTATCGCTCGCTTGGTCAAAAGAAACTTGTTATCCAAAAAATATAAGGGATTGGTCAGCTGGAAATCCTAGTTGTGGTCAATGTGCGGTCTCGGCCTTGGTAGTTCAAGATTTTTTGGGTGGTCGGCTTGCTAAAATATATGTTGGTCAAATTAGTCATTATTTTAATATTGTAAATGGGGGGGTAATTGATTTGACGGTTAAGCAATTTGGTGATGCTAAGATCGATTATTCTAATTACGATATAAAAACTAGGCAACAAATTTTGTCAGATCAAGACACTAAAAAACGTTATCAAAAATTAAAGCAAAAAGTTGAGCAAATTAGTCGAGAACTTGAAAAGAATAATAAGCCAAAAAATATGATATAATTATCTCTAATGAATGACGTCAAAGAAGAGATTCGGGATCGGCTGGATATTGAGAATGTGATAGGGGATTATGTTGAGCTGAAACGGGCTGGGCGTAATTTTAAGGCTCTAAGCCCTTTTTCCAATGAGAAAACTCCTAGTTTTATGGTTAGTCCAGATAAGCGAATTTGGCACGATTTTTCTTCTGGTAAGGGCGGTGATATTTTTTCTTTTATTATGGAAATGGAGGGTGTTAATTTTCCTGAGGCGCTTAAAATTTTGGCCCGCAAAGCTGGTGTTGAGTTGAAACAATTTGATAACAAAAAATCACAAGTTTTGGCTAAGAAAAAAACTCAAATTCTTAGAATTAATCAATTAACAACCAAATTTTTTCAAGCGGTTTTGGCTCACAATCAGCATGCTTTGAAATATGCCAAGGACAATCGCAAATTGACTGATCAGACGATTAAAGATTTTGCGATTGGTTATGCGCCAAATAATGGCAAAGCGCTAGTTGATTTTTTACAAAAACGCGGTTTTAAAATGGCGGAAATTGTTGAGGCCGGATTAACTAATCAATATCGGTCAGATTTGTTTAAGGCTCGATTGATGATTCCGCTTTCTGATGCGATGGGGCAGGTAATTGGTTATACTGGTCGGGGGTTAAATAAAGATTCGATTCCTAAATATTTGAACACGCCAGCAACTCTAGTTTATGACAAAAGTCGTCATGTTTTTGGTTTGTTTCAGGCTAAAGAATCGATTCGTAAACTGAATCAAGTAGTGATTGTTGAGGGAAATATGGACGTAATTTCATCGCATCAAGCGGGTGTTAAAAATGTAGTAGCAACCGCTGGTACGGCGATGACTGAACAGCATCTGAAGATTTTGAAGCGTTATACTGGTGATATTCGATTGGCTTTTGATAGCGATGAAGCTGGAATTAAGGCGGTTGAACGAGCGATTGAGTTGGCGCAAGCTGTCGGCGTGGATTTGAAAATTATCACTCTTTTGGGCGAGGCAAAAGATCCGGATGAGTTGATTCAGCAAGCTGTTGAGAAGTGGCAAGAATCGATTAACAAAGCTAAACC
>PDWI01008182.1_pt1 | contig 12399 bp, 13 predicted proteins | sample 1430891 | NCBI WGS metagenome assembly PDWI01 (sample SAMN01162508, study PRJNA174530) | Oral metagenome, whole genome shotgun sequencing project. | biome: Marine environment; feature: Marine mammal; material: Swab sample of the gingival sulcus; isolation source: swab sample of gingival sulcus...
TTGGCGGGTTTGACCAAAAGCACCACTCGCTGTTGGGCGAATAGCAATCTCATCAGGCGGATATTGTTGATTGTATTGCTCAATCAGATAGTCAGCGTTCAAACCAAGGTGTTCGGCATAACGTCCTAAGTAGCCACGCACATATACCAACGAATCAATATCGTTAAAGGCATTGCTTTCCAATTTTTCAATGGTCGCCTCTGATAAATGCGTTTGCCTAGCCACATCCGTGCGCGTCTCGCGCAACTGTTGACGCTCACTGGTTAATAATTCGCCGATATTGATTTTGGCGACTTGGGATTCTATTACATCTGTCATTTTGGGTTATTGGGGTTTTGAACGTAATATATGGATATCAGAGATTCTATCAGTTACGGAAAATCTCTTTCGCCTCTGGGGAACCAGCAAACTGTGAGCGCAACACGCTTTTCATTTTGCGCTCTTCAAGCTCATCACCAAGTTCACGACTAACGAGTATGGAAAGGTAAACCGAGCGAGCGCTATAGCCCACATAGTTGTGAACTTGATTAATTTTTATCTTGGCCTCAGCAACATTGCCACGCTCTAAATCAATCTCAGCCAAAGGCAACAATGCGCCTGCGACATGGGGGTCATACTTCAACGCCTCTTTATAGTGCATTTCCGCGCGATTAATGGCCTTCTTGCGCATGGCACAATCACCAGCGGCAATTCGCCCCACTGTTGCTACCCTCCCACCTTGTGCAGCCATCTGCCTAGCTAGCTGTTCAATCTGTGACTGACGGTCATACTTACACAAAAAGAAATTGTAATTAGAATAGCCACGCTCATAAGCCGGATACTTGGCGATTAGCGTTTGGTAGATTTCTTCAGCCAAGGCGTTTTCATGTTGTGTTTCATAGAGCAAAGCCAAAGCATTATAAGCATCTGGACTAGGACGCTTTTCAAGTGAACGCTGTAATTTCAGCTCCGCTAAATCATAGCGTCCGTTCTTCATGTAAGCAACACCGAGCTCATAGTACGTCTTTGCCGCTTTTTCAGGTTGTGGCCTGATGGGTGCAGGTCCATCTCTGGTAACAGTGCTACAGCCAGATAGCAATAAAGTCGCCAACAGAGCGCATCGCCCCAGCAAACACTTGCGTAGTTTCAATGGATTCATAGTTTTCGATGACCTAAAGTTGTATTATTATCAATTCGTTTTACGGATGACATCAACGATGTCTGTCCTCCTATCTTACGCGCATTTGAGCGTATTTATCAAGTATTTATTTCAAAAATTTCCACAAAAGACAAGTAACATATCCCATACTAATCACTATCAACTACCAAGCTGTTAAGCACCTCTGATTAGTAGGCGTTCGCGACGACTTCTATCTTTGACCTCGCCAACCAATTGTCCGCAGGCCGCGGCAATATCGTCACCGCGGGTTTTTCTTACCGTAATAACCGCGCCTTTTTTGGCGATGTAATCCTGAAAGCGAGTGACTTGCCTCATCGGGCTAGCTTGATATTTCGTCCCCGGAAAGACATTAAAGGGGATAAGATTGATTTTCCCCGGTATGCCTTTGACCAATTGGTAAAGCTCTTCAGCATGTGACAAACTGTCATTAACGCCTTTGAGCATCACGTATTCCCAAGTAATGTGTTTTTTCTGTTCGCGCTCACTGACAAAATCACGGCAGGATGCAACTAATTCGGCAAGCGGATACTTCTGATTAATGGGGACAATTTCATCGCGCAAGACATCATTAGCCGCATGCAGAGAAATCGCCAAAGACACATCTGAATCGCGCTTTAAGTCGTAAATCTTGGGCACAACCCCCGATGTCGACAGGGTTACGCGGCGTTTTGACAAGCCAAAGCCCAAATCATCCATCATCAGATTGCAGGCGGGAATAACACTTTTGTAGTTGAGTAGCGGTTCGCCCATACCCATCAGCACCACATTGGTGATTTTACGCTTGCCCGTCTTTTGCCAACCAAGTTCCTTGATAGCTAGCCAAACTTGACCGATGATTTCTCCGGTGGACAAATTGCGGTTAAAGCCTTCATGCGCGGTAGAGCAAAACGGGCAGGCCAAAGCACAACCCGCCTGTGAAGAAATGCACAGCGTGCCTCTGTCGCTTTCGGGAATGTAAACCATCTCCACAGCATTGTGCGCCCCCTTGGTATCGGGGAGTTGTAGCATCCATTTAATGGTGCCGTCGCTTGCATGCTGACTGGTAATAATGCGTGGCAACGCTAAAGTGGTTTGCGCCTTAAGTAATTCGCGACTGGCTTTGGATAAATTCGTCCAACGGTCAATATTGAGCTCACCTTCGTGGTAAATCCATTTGAGAACCTGCTGCGCACGAAAGCGCTTTTCCCCTTGTTCGGTGAAAAACGCTTCTAGCTTAGCTTTGTCAAAGTCGAACAGATTGACCATGTCGTGACTCCGCGGGTTACTCGCCTCTGTGGTGCGCGTTAGCGCAGACGTGGACAAAGCTCTTCGTCTTTAAAGAAGAATTTGATTTCTTGCTCAGCCGTTTCTGGGGCATCCGAACCGTGAACGGCGTTCTCATCAATACTTGATGCAAAATCAGCGCGGATAGTGCCCGGAGCAGCTTCGGCGGGGTTGGTTGCCCCCATGACTTCGCGGTTTTTGGCGATGGCATTGTCGCCCTCTAGCACTTGTACCATCACGGGGCCTGAAGTCATAAAGCTGACTAATTCGCCGTAAAAAGGGCGCTCGGCATGAACGGCATAAAAAGCCTTGGCTTGCTCTTCTGATAGTTGCATCATTTTGGCGGCAACGATGCGAAGCCCTGCTTTCTCGAAGCGGTCATAAATTTGACCAATAACATTTTTGGCAACTGCATCGGGTTTGATAATAGAAATAGTACGTTCTGACATAATAATGGTATTTCCTAAGTAAGGGTGGATTTCATAGATAAAACTGACTCAACATTCTAACACAGAACCCTGCACCTACAAACAATGCAAGATTAAATAAATGTAGGATGTATATTGCAGTCGCGGTAAATCGGCGTATAATCGCGCCCACTTATCGTAAGACTATTTAATTTATTTTATGTCCGAAAAACTACTGGTTGTTGTCACCAACAGCGACCCGCGTAATCCATGTGAAATTATTGAGCCCATTTACAATGCCACTGTTGCCGCTTCGATGGACTATCAGGCGGAGCTGATTTTTTCAGGCAGAGCAGGCGAAATTCTCGTCATTGGCGTTGCGGAAGAAGTGCCCACCCTCAAAGATGAAGATAAAACGATTTACACGTTATTGCAGAATGCTCATGAGGCTGGCGTAAAAATTAAGGCCTCCAAACATCTTACCCTGCGCTGGGGAGAAGAGCTAATCCCCGAAGTTGATGACATCGTTAGTGCTGGCTATCTCATTAGCGAGGTGATGGATAACGCCACTGAAACGCTTTCTTATTGATTTACCCACCTTTCTCCACAGGCCACACCATGACTGCCAAACCCAGTAAACGACTTGAAAACCACGAGCTAGAAGATGTGCTTAAGCGCTCTGAATGCCTAATTACCGAAGCGCGCATCGGCGCGGCTTACGACAAACTTTCCACCATTTTAAATTTACACTATGCCAACCTCAACCCCATCATCTTGGTGGTATTGAACGGTGGCTTGATTCCCGCGGGACACCTGCTCACGCGCTTGTCGTTTGCCCATCGCATGGACTACATTCACGCCACGCGCTACCAAAACAACCAAGGCACAGCTGATTTGGTGTGGAAAGCCACAGCAGATCTCGATCTAACCAACGAACACATTTTACTAATTGATGATATTTTCGACGAGGGCATTACCTTAAAACGCATTGTTGAAGAACTCAATGCCACTTTTTCGCCCGCCAGTTTGCAAACTTGCTGTTTGCTGGATAAAAGTCACGATAGAAAAGTTGAGGATTTTAGCGTGGATTTTGTGGGTACAACCGTCGAAGACCGCTATATTTTTGGCTGTGGCATGGACTACTACGGTTATTTGCGCAACCTGCCCGGCATTTACGCCATAAAAGAATAATTATTTTAAATAACATTATGTTAATCTGGATAATATAGTCAACAAATAACCAACAAATTAAAGAGTAGCACGCAAGGAGTGATTTATGATTGGTCTTATTGGTGGTAGTAATTTACACCTTATTGACGCGTTAGTTTCTCCCAAAAAATCGGTGATTCGCACCCCGTTTGGCATTCCCTCCGCGCCGCTGATTTCGGGCACGCTAAACGGTAGAGAAGTCGTTTTTTTAGCCCGTCACGGTTTACAACACACTATTCCTCCACACATTATCAATTACCGCGCTAACATTTGGGCGCTACACCATCTAGGCTGTCAAGAGGTACTGGCTTTTTCATCAATGTGTAGCATTGATGAAAACATGCAAGTGGGACAATTTGTTGTTCCCGATCAATTAATCGACTACACTTGGAACAGGGCATCCACCTTTTTTGACTCGCACCTAGAGAGTGTCCAGTACACTGAATTTTCTCAACCTTATTCCGCTACCAGCCGCGCCAAACTGATTGACGCGCTACAGGCTATAGGCAGTGATTATCACGACCAAGCGACCTACGGTATCACCCAAGGGCCGCGCTACGAAACCCGCGCAGAGGTACAGCGCTATCGCAACGATGGCTGTCACTTGCTGGGAATGACGGGCATGCCAGAAGCGGCGCTGGCGCAGGAAGTGAATATGTGTTTTGCCGTCTGTGGCTTAATTACCAAAAAAGTGTCGTCCACCCAGATGCTTGAGCGCATTGACTCGGATAGCGCGGCCACTGAATTACTCACGCATTGCCTAATGGCGTTGAATTAGTCATTCATTTAAGGATGTTTAGCAAAGATACGGTTTATCAACACGCCAACGAGGTTGTTGATTTTGACTTTGATAAAAAAGTAGCGCGCGTTTTCCCCGATATGGTACACCGTTCCATTCCCGGTTATGCCAGTTTACTAACAGTGTTGCAGGCGGTTTTTCGCGCAGAATTTGCCAACCACGCTGAAATGCTGATTTACGATTTGGGATGCTCAGTAGGCGGAGTGACCTTGTCGCTAGCGCGGGTATTGCCAGTGCAGACCCGTTTTGTTGGCGTTGACATCTCTGCGGATATGCTGACGCAGTACGACAGAGCTACACAACTCGCCGACCTCAGCGCCCGCGTGCAGAGTGTACAACAAAGTATTCTCAACGTACCGCTGTCGCCTTGTCAGGGCATTGTTCTCAATTTTACTTTGCAATTTTTAGCACCCGATAGCCGACAAGTCATGCTCAATCGCTGTTACCAAGCGCTATCCGCGGGAGGCGTACTGTTTATCGCCGAAAAGACCCAAATCAATGCCGATGTTACCGCGTGGCATGAACAATTTAAACGCAACAATGGCTACAGTGAATTGGAAATCGCACAAAAGCGCAAAGCTATCGAAAACGTGATGAAAATAGACGATGAAGCCCGCATTATTAAACGCTGTCAACAAGCGGGCTTTACGCGTGTTACCCCCGTTTTTCACGCCTTAGGCTTTAAGGCGTGGGCTATGCGTAAGTAAGGATTAAGGAACAATGTCCTTATCAATCTGATTAATACATGCAAGTCAAAACTCAAGATAACCACTGCAAACACCGCGCTCTCAGCGTACTAAATGTTCACAGCTTCGAACAGGCAAAACAACAGGCACAAAGACTGTGTGCAAACACGGTGACCCTTATTGATACCACCCGCGATTTTAATCAAAATAAATGGTTGGGGCAGGAGCTAGGTGACACGCTCATCTACTTTAACGATCACAGCAAAATGAATGGACTGTTGGCGCTGTTCGGCTGTGTTAAAGCGGGTTGCCGCATTATCTTGGCGTGTGATGAAAGCGCGCTGAGTGATTATTTTAAGCGCGTTATTTTATTGCCCCAACTCAAACAACTTAGCCTTAATAATGAAATGCTCACGGCTGGCGGCAGACATCAGCCACTGACATGCGCCGACTCATCAATCACGCCTTTTTCAGTTCTCCCTTTACCGACCTTTTCTTCGGCAACGGCTATCACTCATTTGGTGGGTGAGCGCGGTAGCGGCAAGTCGACATTATTAGGGCAATGGCTTGCCCAGCAATTGGCACAAGGCAAACGACAACTATTATTAAGCTCGCCTTTATTGGCGGCCTCTCACAACACCCTGCGCGCTTTTGCGCGGTCTTTATTACAGGCTTTGCCGCTGGCAATAGATGTAGAATGCGCGGACGCGCAGACGCTGTTATCAGCCATTCATCAAGTGGTTTCACGTGAAACCTTTGACTATTGTTTACCCAATGCCTTGTCACATCGAATGGCTGAGGCGCAAATTATCCTTGTTGACGAAGCCGCTACCCTGCCTAAAAACCTGTTGCAAACGCTGATGACACATGTGGAGGCACAAAAGAAAACCTTGCTGTTGGCAACGACTATTGAGGGCTACGAAGGCACAGGGCAAAGTTATCGCCTAAACTACTTGCAGATGCCTTTAAACGATGGATTAACGCGCCACAGTGTTGTTACTGATAGCAATGGCTATAGCCATAATAGTGAGAGTCACAAGCGCCAGCAAAGTGTTATCACCCTAGGCACGCCCAAACGCTTTAGCGCCGATGATCCGCTGTATCAACTCTGTCAGTCTTTGTATCGGCCAACTACCGCGGTAACTGTTTCACGTGAAACATCGGATGTTTTGTCTATCGAAGTATTGACGACACAAGCCTTGCGCCAGCGCGGTTGGACGGCGGCTTGTTTTGCCCTGTTGCGCCAAGCGCATTATAAAACTACACCAAATGACTTGGCACGTTTTTACAGTGACGCGGCCTTGTTTGTCGTTGCCATTGATAAGCAACGTATCGTCGGCGCGGTATACGCCTTGCCCGAGCGTCTGCCTGAAGACATCAGTGCGCGCGCTATTTTTTATGGCCTTCGCCGCGCTAAAAATGCTTTAACACAACAAGCGTTATTGCACGCTTATGGCGAATTATCTGACAGTAGTTTAGCCAGCGACAAGGGGAAAGTGGAGGCTACTGGCTTGGCCATACCGCGCGCTATTTTACGTATTAGCCGCATTGCCGTTGCTAAGTCCTATCGGCGACAACATTTGGCAACGCGTTTGCTGGCGACACTACAGGCACATGCCCGCGGACACTATGACTTCCTCAGCACTTCGTTTAGTGGTTCAGCGGTTACTTTGCGCTTTTGGCAATCCCAGCATTTTGTGCCCGTTCGCATCGGTTTATATCCTAACAAAGCCAATGCCGAGTACGCGGTATTAATGTTGCAAGCATTGACTGCCGAAGGGCAGCGCTTACAACAACGCTGTAATGCTTTGTTTAATCGGCATCTGCGCTACTTTTCTGCCAGCTATTTACCACAATTTACGGATTTACTCGCCGATGAACAGGAGGAAATCGCTTCGATGGTTTCACGTGAAACCAAAGATAATGATAGGGCATTAAACGAAGAGATTCGCAGCGTTGTCGACTATCACCGCGATATCAATTGGGCACTGCCTAGGCTATCGATATCACCCTATGCGTCCTTGCTGGCTGCCAAGGGTATCGAGTTTTCCCGCGGAACACTACTGACAAAACCGCAACAGCGCATGGTTAAACAAGCACTGCTTGCGGTGTTGCAGGAAAACTTAGTTAATTGGTAGATTATGTGCAGGGGATTTATAGGGCTTGTGGAAGTTTTGGGCATCCCTAGCGACTTTGTCCTGTCTTTTTTAAGGTCATTGAAAAGTTAATACGATAAACAGAGGTTATTTATGAAAGTTATTACCGTAACGGCAAATCCCGCACTGGACATCACCGCGCACGTCAACAACTGGCAGCGCGGCATCGTCAACCGCGGACAATCGGTAGCTGTCAACGCGGGTGGCAAAGGCATTAATGTTGCCATTAACTTGGCACACAGCGGGCTAGAAGTCTATGCCACAGGATGGTTAGGGCGTGATAATGATGCGGCATTTCGCCGTACCTTTGTTCGCCACCGCATCAATGACGATTTTATCCGCGTTGACGGTGAAACCCGCCGCAACGTCAAAATTGTCGATGCCAGCCGCGAAGAAAATACCGATTTCAATATGCCGGGCGTTGCTATCAATCACAGCGCGCAACAAGCCTTAATCGACTACTTAGATAGCCAGGTGGACGAGTGGTCAGTATTGACGTTTGGCGGCAGTTTACCGCCCGAAATTAGCAATGACTACTACGCCAAAATGGTAGAGCGGTTTTATGGCAAATGCCATTTTTTAGTCGTTGATGCCAATGGCCAAGCGCTGGCAGAAGTCTTACAAGCCAATTGGCTACCCGATATGATAAAGCCCAATATTGATGAATTGCGTCATGTGACGGGTAAGGCTTTGGACAATGATAAAGACATCGTCGCAGAAGCCAAAGCTTGGATAGCCCGCGGTATGAAAATTGTGGTCGTCTCCTTAGGCGCGGACGGCGCGTGGTTTGTCACCGCCGACGAAGCGGTTAAAACCCATCCCCTTAAAGTCGATGTTGCCACAACAGTGGGCGCGGGGGATGCCATGGTGGCGGGCGTGGTTCACGGCATGGTGATTGGTCGCAATTTGACCCGTATTGCTCGCACAGCGACTGCCTACAGCGCGGCAAATATTGAACATGTCGGCGCGGGTTTACCCAGTAAAGCGCGTTTGGAAAATTTAACATCCCAAGTTATTGTGGAAATGTTGCCACCAGCATAGCAACACAGACATATTGGCTCAGATTGACAAGTTGTCAGCTGATGTATTCGACGCGGTTTTCTCAGTCAATTATTCGTCGATATAGTGGTCGCCATTGTGTGTGATTTAAGGTAAAATGACGCGTTATCATAGTGATGATGACAAATGTTGGCTACAAGTAAGCGTCCAATTGTCATCATTTGTTTAACATTTATTCAACACGCTCTGGCGAATAGCCCATCGCCATTGGTGTTTTTGGAATACTTAATATGAAATTTACCGTACAAAAAGATGATTTATTGCCCTTGCTAACGCGCGTCAATAATATCGTAGAGAAAAAAAGCACGCAAAAAGTCCGCACACATGTGCTGATTAGGGTTGCCGATGAGCAACTGACACTTATCGGCTTTGATAACGAAATTAAAATTTCGGGCACCGTCCCCGCGCAGGTTGACAGCGCGGGGGAGACAACAGTGACTTCACAAAAATTTCATGCCATTATCAATGCCATGCCACATGAGCAGGAAGTGCATATCCAACTCAATGACAATACCCTAGATATTGTCGCTGGACAATCCAAATTCCATTTGGCAACCATTCCTGCTGAAGATTATCCTCTGCCCGATAATTATGAATTTGAACAGACGTTTAATTTGCCTGCTAGTGCCTTGGTCGATTTGCTCAACCAAGTGAAATTCTCCATGGCCAGCAATGATGTACGTCACTATTTAAACGGGTTATTATTGCACTTCACCGCTAGTAATATGCTAGCTGTTTCTACAGATGGTCACAGTTTATCCGTGGCAGAAATTGACAACAGTTTTGGCATTGACGATAAGAAAATCATTATTCCGCGCAAGGCCATCGGTGAAATTTCTGGGTGGTTGGCTAATGAAAGTGATGACGTGCAAGTCAACTTTTCGCACACACATATTCAGGTGGTCTCCCAACAGACGGAATTGACCTCAACGGTGATTAATGCCGACTATCCCGCTTATGAAACGGTGATTCCTGAGCTGTCAGATAAATGCATCGTTATGCCTAAAGAGGCGTTGAAAAAAGCCCTACAGCGCGCTAAAATCTTGTCCAGTGAATACGGTGTGGGCGTTTCATTGATATTTTCACCGTGGAAGCTCAATTTGTCTGCCAAAAATATGGACAATGAGAGTGTCGAAGACTGCTTGGATATCAATTACGATGGAGATGTCATCAAAACGGCTTTTAATATTAATTATTTATTGGAAATAATTGCCGTTATTGAAAATGAAAACATTACCTTATCCATTCAGGATGGGCAGAGTAGCTGTGTGATTTACGACGCGGAAAAAGAAAATGCCCGCTATGTGGTCATGCCAATGAATATTTAGCAGTTTGTGAAAGCTTTGTTGAATGATAACAAACCATCGCCCTGTCAATTTACACTAACATTTGATGAGGCGATGGCATTTCAGTGAATGGTGACAGATGAATGTCCCCAAAGTTCTAATACAGGGTTTGTGCCAATTCTATCAAATCTTGACGCGCTGGCCATTTCGACTCGACAACTTCCAGAATATCGTGGTGTACCATTTGGTTTTTTTCTATACCCACACAACGTCCTCCTTCGCCTTCAAGTAGAAGTTGTACTGCGTAGTTACCCATCTGTGAAGCCAGAATGCGGTCAAAGCCTGTTGGGTGACCGCCGCGCTGAATGTGCCCTAAAATCGTTGCCCGCGTTTCTCGTCTCATTTCTTTTTCGACGAATTTGGCTAGCTCATTGACATCTGTGAGATGTTCGGTAATCAGAACAATGGCATGTTTTTTGCCGAGGTAAATCGTATTTTTAAGGCGTGCCAACAACTCTTCGCGGTCAAAGCCCGTCTCTGGCGTAATGGCGTACTCACAGCCCGCGGCAACCGCGGCACTCACGGCCAAATCGCCGCAATAGCGCCCCATAACTTCGACGATGGAAATGCGCTGGTGCGATGCCGAGGTATCGCGCAGACGGTCAATGGCATCCAAAATAGTGTTCAACGCCGTCATAAAACCAATGGTATAGTCTGTGCCTGAAATATCGTTGTCAATAGTTCCCGGCAGGCCAATGCAGGGATAACCCATGTCAGTTAAAGCCTTAGCACCGCGGTAAGAGCCATCTCCACCGATAATAACCAGCGCCTCAATACCGTGCATTTCGAGATTTTTGACGGCTTGTTCGCGTGTCTTTAAGTCCTTAAATTCGGGAAAGCGCGCAGAACCCAAAAATGTACCACCGCGATTAATGCGTTCAGCAACCTGTTGACGGGTCATTTTTTCAATATGGTTGCGATGTAAGCCTTGAAAGCCGTCGTAAACGCCATAAACTTCCAATCCTTTGGCTATTCCCGTTCTAACGACGGCGCGAATTGCCGCATTCATTCCTGGGGAGTCCCCACCACTGGTCAATACACCAATTTTACGAATCATACGTGTCTCCTTATACATTAATTAAAAGCGAAATGGAGCGAATTCTAGCATGCCATCCAAGGTAAACAAACTCTTGACCAAGATATTTTACTCAAAAGTTCCAGATAATTTCTCAACAACTGGTTTTTTCCTCTTGATTGAGGCTAGGGTAATTTTGTTGTCTCGACAACTTAACGCAAGATACTTGCGCTGCTGTTCAGGGTCTGCTATCATTTGATTAATGTTACAAATTTCATAAGGAGGTGCACTATGCCCCCAAGAGGTGGTGCGCGCGCAGGCGCAGGCAGGCCCAGAGGCGAAAAAACCAAAGTCATGCGCATTCCCGTTGGCAAAATCCGCGAGGTCGTAGAGGTTATTGAGGGCGAGTCCTACGACCTTCCACTATTTTCGGGCAAAGTACAGGCAGGGGTGCCTGAGATGGCAGATGATTATGTAGAAAGTAGCGTCAATCTCAATAGCTATTTAATTCCTAATCCCAGCAAGACATTTCTCGTGCGCGCAACGGGGGAGTCGATGATAAATGTCGGTATCCACAGTAATGACATGTTGATTGTTGACCGCAGTGTTTCGCCGAAAAACGGTCAAATTGTCATTGCCGCGCTCAACGGCGAATTAACCGTCAAACGTCTGGCTATCGAATCAGATGGAAGCATTTTTTTACAGCCTGAAAATGACTATTTTTCAGCAATTGCCGTTACAGAAGACAGTGACTTTTACATTTGGGGCGTGGTGATTCACAGTATTCGCGATTTTAAGTAGTGTTGAGGTTTCGGTTAATGGCTGTATCAATCGGAACTTTTCCGCGGATATTTTACTTGAAATCAGCTAAGACAACCGCCATAATGACGCTGTTGGCGTGTGTTTTAAAAACACGCCCATCCCCAAACAGGGGGCGCATTTGGTTTCGACGTGGATTACGAAGCTTAGTGGTGCATGCCGAGATTGATTCTACTCGTAAAAATAGCTTCAAAAAAATAGTCGCAAATGACGAAAACTTTGCACTAGCTGCTTAATATTACACAGCTAGCCGCTTACTCAGCTTGCCTGTCGGCCGAGTAACCGGTTATACAGACAGGACCGACGGCGGTAGTGTTCTCATATCGCGGTCTAAAGTAGAGATGAACTCGTTGTGGCGCAGTCTGAACGTTGACGGCATCACGATTAAATAAATAACGACTCTAAGCATGTAGAGCCTTAAGTAGAGGATTTGCGGACGCGGGTTCGACTCCCGCCGCCTCCACCAAACAACAGTTCACAC
>PDWI01008184.1_pt1 | contig 12397 bp, 11 predicted proteins | sample 1430891 | NCBI WGS metagenome assembly PDWI01 (sample SAMN01162508, study PRJNA174530) | Oral metagenome, whole genome shotgun sequencing project. | biome: Marine environment; feature: Marine mammal; material: Swab sample of the gingival sulcus; isolation source: swab sample of gingival sulcus...
ATTTGCTACAACACCCACACTTCTTCCATTAATTCTCATAAACCCAGTTACAATATTTTTTGCAAAATACTCTTGATATTCCATAAAATCACCATCATCCGCTAGTTTTGTTATAATTTCTAGCATATCATATGGTTTATTTGGATTATCAGGTATTATATCATTAAATTCTTCAATTAGTCTATTTACATCATCTTCTGTAAACATTTCAGGTGCAAGTTCTGTATTATTTGATGGTAAGAACGATATAAGTCTTCTTATTTCAGCAATACACGCTTCATCATTTTCTTGATAATAATGAGCAACCCCAGAAACGCTATTATGAGTCATTGCTCCACCAAGTGCTTCTGCAGTAACTTCTTCACCTGTTACTGTTTTTATAACTTGTGGCCCTGTTATAAACATCTGTGAAGTAGAATCTACCATGAATATAAAATCATTCAGTGCAGGAGAATACACCGCTCCACCAGCACAAGGACCCATTATTGCAGTAATTTGTGGAATCACACCAGATGCAATTGTATTCTTATAAAAAATTCTACCATATCCAGAAAGAGCATCTACAGCTTCTTGTATTCTTGCTCCACCTGAATCATTCAGTCCTACAACAGGTGCACCAACTTTAAGTGCATAATCAAGAACTTTACAGATTTTAGATGCATGCATTTCACCAAGTGAACCCCCTACAACAGTAAAATCCTGTGAAAAAGCATATACTACTCTTCCATCTACCTGACCATATCCAGTTACAACACCTTCTGCAGGGGCATCCATCTTTTCCATTCCAAAATTAGAACAACGATGCTTCACAAAAGCATCTAATTCTACAAAAGTTCCTTCATCAAATAATTTAAGGATTCTCTCTCTTGCAGTCAATTTGCCTTTTGCATGCTGCTTTTCAATTCTATCCTTTCCACCACCTAAAGAAATCTTTTCCTTTCTTTGAAGAAGATCTTCAAGTTTATTCATTAGTCCCCCTTTTATCTTTCAGTTAATTCTACTAATACACTATAAGACTCTTTTGGATGCATAAATGCTATTCTAGCACCACCTGCACCATATCTTGCCACTTTATCAATCATTCTAAGGCCTTTTTCTTCCATTTCTTTAATTGCCTCATCAACATTATCTACTCTAAATGCTAAATGCTGAACGCCTTCCCCATTTTTCGCAATATACCTAGCAATCGGTCCATCTTCAGTAGTAGACTCTAATAGCTCAAGTTCTGTATCGCCTAATGGTAAAAAAGCAACTTTCACATGTTGATCTTCAACAATTTCAGTACTTGCTAAATCAACACCTAAAACATCCTCATAGAATTTTATTGCTTTTTCTAAATCTTTTACAGCAATCCCTACATGATCAAGTTTTTTAACTTTCATCTTTCTCCTCCTTGTAGATCCCTTTGATTAATTTTTCGCTGACAGTATATGGATCAGTTTTTCTTAAAACAATTTGTTCTGATAATTCATCCACTGTTTTTGCATTGTATGAATCATAGAAAATATGCTCTAAGACCTTCTGTTTAATGATATCCATAACTTCATTTTTTGTGTTATTAATACGTCTTTTATTAAACCTGCCTGTAGAAACCATATACTCACGATGTGACTTTATTTTTTCTACAAGCTCGTTTATTCCTTCATTTCTCGGTGCAATTGTCATTTGAATAGGAGGACGCCAATCATCCTGTCTAAAATCAAGCATCGCTTCTATTTCTCTAGCTGTTTTTTTTGCACCATCTCTATCTGCTTTATTAATTGCAAATACATCTCCTATTTCCATAATACCAGCTTTTATCGCTTGAATATCATCTCCAAGTCCTGGTACCATAACCATAAGCGTTGTATCACAGTTTTTCACTATATCTATTTCTGACTGACCAACACCAACTGTTTCAACAAATATATAATCAGCTCCATAAATATCCAAAACTTTTATTGCTGCACTAGTACCTTCTGATATACCACCTAAACTACCTCTTGCTCCCATTGATCTGATAAATACATTTCGGTAATTTGATAGTTCATTCATCCTTACCCTATCGCCAAGTATTGCACCACCCGTAAATGGACTCGTTGGGTCTACTGCAATAACAGCAATTTTATTATCTTCTGTTCGAAGCGCTTTAACGATTTTATCTGTTAAGGTACTCTTACCTGCACCAGGCGGACCAGTAATCCCTATAACATAAGCATTACCCGTTTTATGGTGTAAATTTTTTAGTATTTGAAAAGCTTCTTTATCTTTATTTTCAACATTTGTAATCATTCGAGCAACCGCTCGTTTATTACCCTCAAGAAGTTTCTTTTCTAAATCCATAATATCACCTATCTTTTTACTGATTTTTCAATAAATTCAATAGTTACTGAAGTAGGTGTTCCCGGTGTAAAAATCTCTGCTACACCATTTTCTTTTAAAAATGGTATATCATCATCTGGAATAACGCCACCACCTACTAATAATATATCATCCGCATCTTGTTCTTTTAATAATTTTGATATCTTTGGAAAAAGTGTATTATGAGCTCCTGATAAAATGCTCACAGCAATACAGTCAACGTCCTCTTGAATAGCAGCATTTACAATCTGTTCTGGCGTTTGTCTAAGACCTGTATAAATAACCTCCATACCAGCATCTCTTAACGCTCTTGCAACAACTTTTGCTCCTCTATCATGTCCATCTAAGCCTGGCTTAGCAACTAATACTCTAATCGGTTTCATAAATCCTCCTATAAGTTTACAGATTGCTGATATTCACCGAATACTTCTCTCATTACACCACATATTTCACCTAATGTAGCATACGCTTTAACGCATTCAATAATTACAGGCATTACATTATCTGTACCTTCACATACTCTTCTCAGTTCTTCTAAATTCTTATTTACTAATTCATTATCACGCTTATTTCTTAAATCCACAAGTTTTTGTCTTTGCATTTCTCCAACAGAAGGATCCACCTTTAATAGATCTTTTGGTGCATTTTCTTCTATTTGGAATTTATTCATACCAACAACAATTCTCTCCCCTGTTTCAACTTCTTTTTGGTAATAATATGAAGCATCCATAATTTCTTGTTGAATATATCCATTATCAATAGCTGCAGGCGCTCCGCCAAGTGCATCTATCTTATCAATATACTTCATTGCTTTATCCATAATTTCTCTTGTTTTTGCTTCAATATAGTATGAACCTGCAAGCGGATCAACTGTATTTGTTACACCTGATTCATAAGCAACTATCTGCTGAGTTCTAAGTGCCACTCTAACAGAATCCTCTGTAGGAAGTGCAAGCGCCTCATCCTTTGAGTTCGTATGAAGTGACTGAGTCCCACCTAGTACAGCAGCAAGTGTTTGAATTGCAACACGCACGATATTATTTTCTGGTTGCTGTGCTGTAAGCGTAGAACCTCCTGTTTGAGTATGGAATTTAAGTGCCATAGATTTCGGATTCTTAGCACCAAATCTCTCTTTCATAATCTTTGCCCATAATGTTCTTGCTGCTCTATATTTAGAGACTTCTTCTAGTAAATCATTATGTGCATTAAAGAAGAATGAAAGTCTAGGAGCAAAAGTATCTACATCAAGTCCTGCTTTGATTGCAGCCTCAACATAAGCAATACCATCTGCTATTGTAAAACCAACTTCTTGAGCAGCAGTAGATCCTGCTTCTCTAATATGATATCCAGAGATACTGATAGTATTCCAAAGTGGAACATATTTTGAACAGTATTCAAAAATATCTGTAATCAGCCTCATTGATGGCTCTGTAGGGAAAATATACGTTCCCCTTGCAATATATTCTTTTAATATATCATTTTGAATAGTACCTCTTAACTTATCTGAACTAACACCCTGCTTTTCTGCCACCGCAATATACATTGCAAGTAGTACAGAAGCTGGTGCATTAATTGTCATCGATGTACTAACTTTATCTAGTGGAATACCATCAAATAGTATTTCCATATCGGCAAGTGAATCAATCGCAACACCTACCTTACCAACTTCCCCTTCAGAAAGCTCATGATCAGAATCATAACCAATCTGAGTCGGTAAGTCGAATGCAACTGAAAGTCCGCCTGATCCTTGTTCAACTAAGTATTTGTATCTCTTATTAGACTCTTCAGCTGTTGCAAAACCTGCATACATTCTCATTGTCCATAATCTACCACGATACATAGTTGGTTGTACACCACGAGTATAAGGATATGAACCAGGAAAACCAATATCACTATAATCAAAATCCTCAATATCTGCTGGTGTATATAATCTGTTTACTTCATCCCCTGAACCTGTGAAGAATTTTTCGTTTCTCTCAGGTCTTTTTTCAAGACCTTTTAATGTCTTTTCATTAAACCCTTTAAATCCTTCTTTTACTTCTGAGATTTTGTCCTTTTGAAACATCTTGTTCCTCCCATTTACGTCAATTTTAATCTGTGTCTATAATATACCATAAATCATATAAAAAAACATAAGATTAAGCCAAATATAATTGTATACATTTCCTTCTTAATGCATACTATTTCATTGTGCCTGTTTTTAAAAATTTATCATGCCAAGAAAGCGCTTTATCCATATTATGTGGCTCATGTTTAAATTTACCTTTTTCTGCTTCTCTTAGGTATTTATATAATGCTTCTTTATAATCTGGATGTGCACATTTTTCTATAATGAGCTCTGCTCTTTCTTTTGGTGATAATCCTCTAACATCTGCAAGCCCTTGTTCTGTTACAAAAACTTCTACATCATGCTCTGTATGATCCACATGTGATACAAATGGTACTATTGATGAAATATCTCCATTTTTAGCAGTAGATACTGTTGTAAAAATTGAAATATAACCGTTTCTAGTAAAATCACCTGAACCGCCAATACCATTCATCATTCTTGAACCCATGATATTTGTTGAATTAACATGACCATATATATCAAACTCTATCGCTGTATTCATTGCAATTACACCAAGTCTTCTAACAACTTCTGGATGATTTGAAATCTCCATTGGTCTTAATATGCAGTGTTTGCTATAGAAATCCATCTTTTCATTTAATCTCTTTAATCCTTCTTCAGATGGTGTAAAAGACGTTCCTGATGCCATTTTCACTTTTCCAGCATCAATTAAATCAAACATCGAATCTTGAATAACTTCTGTATAACAAGTAAGATTTTCAAAATCAGATTCTAAAAGTCCTCCAAGTACAGCATTCGCAACTGAACCCACTCCTGATTGTAAAGGAAGTAAATTTTTTGGCATTCTGCCTTCTGCCACTTCTTTCTCAAAGAACTCAATAATATGCTGAGAAATTTTTCTTGAATTCTCATCAATCGCTCCAAGAGGCCTTACATTATCAGGTATATCAGTATATACGATTGCTTTGATCTTATTAGGATCACATTCAATATAAGGCGTTCCAATTCGATCTCCTGAATTTGTTATCGGAATAGGCTCTCTAAAAGGAGGTTTTTTCGTCATATAAATATCATGAACTCCTTCTAAAAGAGGTGACTGCACTTTGTTGATTTCAACAATAACAATATCTGCTTCCTTTACAGCTTGTGGCGAAATTCCAACTGATGTTGTTGGGATAATATTCCCTTCTTCAGTGATTGCAATCGCTTCTACTATTGCCACATCAATATGTCCAAAAAATCCATATTCTATATACTGTGGTACATGACTTAAATGCATATCCTGATAGGCTACTTCACCATTATTAATGGCATCTCTTGACCCTTTATTTGTCTGATATGGAAATCTTCTTTTCAATGCACCTGATCTAGCGAGTGCTCCATCGAGTTCATCTCCTACTGATGCTCCTGTAATAAGAGTAACACCAATTTTTTCTCCATTTTCAACTCTCTTAGCAAGTGCAAGAGGAACTGCTTTTGGATATCCAGATGGTGTAAATCCACTTGTTGCAAGTGTCATACCATCTTTAATAAACATTGACGCTTCTTCTGCTGACATCACTTTATCTTCTAATGATTTCATTCTGATATAATTCATACTTCCTCCTAAAAAACTTTTATCATCTTGTATTTTTCATTACATAATTTGAGACAAGAAATCAATGATTTCTTTGCAGAACCATAGTATGATTCATTTAGTTCCTCTATTATTATATCAATATCATTTATATTTTTACCTGTTACTATCTCTTCAAAAAAATTCTTTGCAAGTTCAGTAACAAGTGAACACTCCGCCTTTTCTATAATATGTGTCTTCGTATTAATTAAAAGTCCTACACACATTACCGTATAAAGCTCACTAGCTGTTATTCCATGTGGAAGTCTAGCATAGCCTGAAACAAAAATTTTATTCTTCATATCATCACCACCTAAACTTAATAGTATCACAAAAGAATATTATTTTCAATAAATTGAGCTTCATTAACGTTTATGTATAAATACAAATTACAATTTATGGAACTACAAAAATAAAACGGTAATAAGCACTGCCTATTACCGTATATTACATACTGATATATGAAAGGTCATTCCATACTCATATATAATTGGTTAATTGAATTTTACCACATTCTCTTGTAATTTTCAACTACATAGGCAGTCCATGTAATATAATTGTGAAAAGAACCATTCCTAAAAGTGCAAATGGATACGTTGCTCCATATCCAGCAGCTGGATCATCAGAACCTATTGCATCGACAGCAGCTCCAAGTCCAGGTGTTGATGTCATACCACCACATATTGCTCCTGAAAGCATTATCCAATTAATTTTAAATACATATCTTCCGATTAAAAATCCTACAAGCATTGCGATAAGTCCTACTAAAAGACCTACTACAGCAAGTATCGCTCCTGAACTAGCAAGAGAATCAAATACTCTAAATCCATATCTTAAACCAACTATTGCTAAGAAAAATGCTAAAGACAATTTCCTTATTATTCCAAGTATTTTAGAATTCATTCTAAATTTTATAGGACCAATTTTACCAATATATCCAAGTATCAACGAGGCCACAAGCACGCCACCTGTTGATCCAAGACTAAATTTTTGATCAATGCCGATAACGCTTAAATCAATTCCTATTTTCCCTACACTATAACCAACGACCATCGCAACACATAATCCAACTAAATCAAAATCAGATTCTTTTACATTTCTTTCCCCTTTTAATTTTCTTGCTTCTTCCATTTCTTCTTTAAATATAATTTTTTCTTTTTCCACATCAATATGAAATATTTTTGGAAAGAAATTTACAGCGATTATAACAATGATAACACCAAATGGATAACCAATTGCATGCCCTACACCAATACCTGCTTCTGCATTGATGATAAAAACTTCTTTCATTTTAGGTGTTAACTCTGGATAATCTGTCACTTTGTACTCCTGATGGAATTGATCTAACACTTTTTGTTTTTCTTCATCTGTTAACGATGAATATTTTTGTGTCACATTTTCTGCATGTCGATGAGCTGTTTCTGTTGCTGCTGCAAGTCCAGGAGAGCTTGTCAGTGCTCCTGTATAAACGCCAGAAACCTCATACGGCGTTGAACCACTACTTAAAACTTTTGTAGCAAATATTGTCATTCCATATGTACTCACTGCTCCAATAGCTGTGATAATAAATCCTAATAAAACAAATTTAACGCCATATTTTTTTAATACTGCTCCAATATCTTTTGATGCTAATAGTCCTACTGCTGCAACAAATAATATTAAGAATAAGAGGAAAAATTCCTTTGAAATTATTCCTGAATTAATAAATTTTTGTGCATGTTCATAAGAGCCACTCCCTTCTGAAAATGAATTAGCATATTTAACCACCGCCCATCCAATAATCAGTCCAGAAAATAAAGTTCCTGAAATACCAAAATTAAATTTTCCAAACTTAATTCGTCCAAAAAGCATCCCGGTTAGAACAGCGATAAACATTAGAACAAATGGATTCATTATCCAATAAGCAAATGAAAAACTCATAAATCCCCCTTTCGTATACTTAAACAAAAACGGCAATAAAGTCCCTTCACAAACCTCATTACCGTCTATTATTTACTCCTGGTATAAAGGTCATTTATACCCCATAAATAATTGGTTATCTTTGATTGATAAAATTATATCACACCATTAATAATTATTCAATACAGTTTCGTATTTATTCATATTAAATACAAAAAAAAACACTACAATAATGCAGCGTTTTATATTATTTTACATTGGCAATCCATGTAGAATGATTGTGAATAGAACCATCCCTATCAGTGCAAATGGATACGTCGCACCATAACCTGCTGCTGGATCATCAGAACCTACCGCATCGATAGTTGCTCCTAATCCTGGTGTTGATGTCATTCCACCACAAATAGCTCCTGACAGCATAATCCAATTGATTTTAAATACATATCTACCTAATAAGAATCCTAAAAACATTGAAACAAAGCCTACTACGACACCTACTAGTGCAAGTATTAAAGCAGAATCTAAAAGTGAATAGATTACTCGATATCCATATTTCAGACCCACTACCGCTAAGAAAAATGCAAGAGCAATCTGCCTTATTAACTGGAGAACTTTAGAATTCATTCTAAAATTAAGTTTCCCTATCTTACCTATATACCCTAACACTAAAGAAGCGATTAGAGCGCCTCCTGTTGCTCCTAGACTAAACTTCTGATGTAGTCCTAAAAATCCTAAATCAATCCCTACTTTTCCTACTAAATATCCAACTAAAACAGCAAATGAAAATGATATTAAATCAAAATCTGTTTCTTCTATTTCTTTTGGTGGTTTCATTTTCTTAGCTTCTGCTATTTCTCTAGCATATATTTTCTTTTCCTCTTCAATATCAATTTTAAATATCTTAGGAATAAAATTAACTGCTAAAATAACGATAATAACGCCAAAAGGATAGCCCACTGCATAGCCAAGTCCTATTCCAGCCTCTGCACTATCAATAAAGGCATGCTTCATTTCCTCTGTTAGACTTGAAACATTTTCTTTTACTTCTATTTGCTTTAATATATCCTTTTTCTGCTTTTCAGATAACGATGCATAATCATTTGCAAGCCCTTCTGCATGAGCATGTGCAGTTTCTGTTGCTGCTGCAAGTCCAGGAGAAGATGTAAGTGCTCCTGTATATACACCTGATACTTCATAAGGCGTTGCATCAGACTCAAGAACATGAGAAACAAATAACGTCATTCCATACGTTGTTGCTGCTCCTACAAAGGTAATAAATATTCCAAGTACAACGAATTTCGTCCCATATTTTTTTAATATAACCCCAATATCTTTTGAAGCAAGTAGTCCAACAGATACTACGAATAACATTAAAAAGAATACAAAGAATTGCCCTGGAACAATTGGTTTATTAATAAAATTCTGCGTAAAATCATATAATTTATCCCCTTCAACAAATGTTTTCGCATATTTTACCACTAACCAACCAAAAAATAATCCAGTAAATAGTGTACCAGAAACACCAAAGTTAAACTTCCCAAATTTAACTTTTCCAAAAAGCATACCTGTAAATACAGATATAAACATTAGTACAAATGGATTCATTATCCATTCATTAAAACTAAAACTCATTTTTCCGCCTTCCATTTTATAAAATTAAAATGGTATAAAGCCCCTTCAAAAAACATCAATACCTAACCAACATTGATACGACAATACAAAAAAATGCTAACATAAAATTAGCATTTTTTCAATATAATTTTTTTAACAAATTTTAGCTGCAATATTTTTACTAACCTCTTTATTTAAAGGATTAGGTAGTATGTTATCCACTGTAATTTCTTCCTCTTTTATTGTTTCAGCTATAGCATAAGCTGCATTTATTTTCATTTCATCGGTAATATCACGAACTTTATTATCTAAAGCTCCTCTAAATACCCCTGGAAAAGCAAGTACATTATTCACTTGATTTGGAAAATCACTTCTACCAGAACCCACAATAAATGCGCCTGCTTTTTTCGCAAGATCAGGCATGATTTCAGGAATTGGATTCGCCATTGCAAGTACCACTGATTTATCCGCCATAGAAGCAATCATCTCTTCTGTCACAACACCCGCAGCTGATACGCCAATAAAGATGTCTTTACCTTTGATAACATCTTCTAAACTTCCTATTTCATGATATTTATTTGTCTTTCTTGCAATCTCTACTTGTGCATAATTAAGAGAATATTTATCTGAAAGATGAATCGCTCCTCTTCGATTACAAAGGACGATATTATTCACACCTACTTTTAATAAGAGTTTAGCAATTGCAATACCAGCAGAACCAGCACCATTAATTACAATATTTAAATCTTCCATTTTCTTTTTTGTTAATTTAAGAGAATTAATAATTGCTGCAAGAACAACAATTGCTGTCCCATGTTGATCATCATGAAATACTGGTATATCGAGTTTTTTCTTCAATTTTTCTTCTATTTCAAAACATCTAGGTGCAGCGATATCTTCTAAGTTTATGCCACCAAAACCAGGTGATATAAGCTCTACTGCTCTTATAAACTCATCGACATCCTTTGTATCAAGGCAGATTGGAAAAGCATCTACATCTGCAAATTCCTTAAATAAAACTGCTTTTCCTTCCATTACAGGAAGAGCAGCTTTTGGACCAATATCACCGAGTCCAAGTACTGCTGTACCATTTGTAACAACCGCTACCATATTGGATTTAAAAGTATATTTATAAACTTCTTCTTCATTTTTAGCGATCTCTCTACATGGCTCTGCTACCCCTGGAGTATAAGCTGTCGAAAGGTCCTCTCTTGTTTCCACTCTTACCTTTGATGTCGTAGAAATTTTGCCTTTGTTTTCCCTATGCATTTTTAGTGCTAATTCATTATAATCCATATTACCTCTCATACTTCTTTCTCTCTATTTCATATATATTATTCCCATATGCATCCACAGCTACCACACATGGAAAATCCTGTACATAAAGTTTTCTAATAGCCTCTGCCCCTAAATCTTCATAGGCAATTACTTCAGCAGATTGTATGCTATTTGCAATTAGAGCGCCTGCACCACCTATTGCAGCAAAATAAACTGCTCTATTTTTCATAGATGAAATCACCTCTTTACTCCTTTTTCCCTTTCCAATCATTCCAGAAAGACCTAAATTCAAAAGAGGAATCGTTAAATCATCCATTCTATAAGATGTTGTTGGTCCGCAGGAACCAATAATATCTCCTTTTTTTGCAGGAGCTGGACCAACATAATATATTATACTATCCTTTAAATCAAAAGGAAGCTCTTCATTTTTTTCGATTGATTCAATGAGCCTTTTATGAGCAGCATCTCTTGCGGTATAAATATAACCAGTGATAAGAACATTATCTCCTACATGTAGGGACATGACTTTTTCATTTGTAAGTGGCATTTCTATTTTCTTTTTCATAGTACCTCCCTTACATGTCTTGATGCATGGCAGTTGATATTAACAACCACTGGAAGCCCTGCAATATGCGTTGGATAAGTTTCTATATTCACGCCGATTGCTGTTGTTCTTCCTCCTAGTCCTTGAGGTCCAATTCCTAAATTATTCACCTTTTCTAAAAGCTCCTTTTCAAGCTCTCTAATATGATCTAGTTTAGAGCCTTCATTCACATCTCTTAAAAGAGATTTTTTAGCAAGGAACGATGCCTTTTCAACAGTGCCCCCAATACCCACACCAACAACAATTGGTGGACATGGATTCGGGCCTGCTAAAGAAACTGTTTCCAGTACAAAATCAACAATACCCTTTTTACCATCAGAAGGCTTTAACATCTTCATCCTGGACATATTCTCACTACCAAATCCCTTAGGAGCAATGATAATTTCAACCTGATCACCAGGCACAATATGATAGTGAATAACACCTGGTGTATTGTCTCTTGTATTTACTCTTAAAATAGGATCATTTACAACGGATTTTCTTAAATATCCTTTTTCATATCCATTTTTTATTCCTAAGTTAATTGCTTCTTCCAAATTCCCATCAATGAAATGTACATCCTGCCCTATATTCATAAAAACAACTGTCATTCCTGTATCTTGACATATCGGCATATTACTCTCTTCTGCTATTTTAAAATTATCCACAATATCACTAAGCACTTGCTTTCCAATAGCAGATTCTTCTGTAGTAATAGAAGACATGAGTTTTTCTTTTATATCTTTTGATAAGAAAATATTAGCCTCTATACACATTTTTTCGATTACTTCACTAATTTTTTTTACAGATACTTCTCTCATAAGACCCCCTCCTATATAATATTTTATATAAGTATAGATGTCAATAAAAGAAAAAACCTCTTATAAAAGAAGTTTTATCCAGTAAATTGAAAAAGTAAATCAACCACCCAAATTAATATCTGGTGCAGTTACTATTGCAAATGGGTATGGTGCATTTAACCTTGCACATCCTTTCTACC
>PDWI01008185.1_pt1 | contig 12396 bp, 6 predicted proteins | sample 1430891 | NCBI WGS metagenome assembly PDWI01 (sample SAMN01162508, study PRJNA174530) | Oral metagenome, whole genome shotgun sequencing project. | biome: Marine environment; feature: Marine mammal; material: Swab sample of the gingival sulcus; isolation source: swab sample of gingival sulcus...
AATAAGAAAAGTTATAACTACTTTATTTGATGAAAGATGTATTCCAAGAAAGATTTGGAACGTTTTATATCATTATTTTTTGCTCTTGAGTTGGATAATAAGATGGATTGAAAATTCAAGAACAATATCATATATGATTTCTACAATAGTAATGGTAAGAAAACACTATGTTCTCACAGATTATTATGAAGAGAATTGAGATGAATAAATGGTACTTGACGTTCATCATATGTATCTCCAGTTAAAGTGAAAAACTTCATATCACTATGAGATATTTTGAAGTGAGATTTTTATGGATTGAAAACACAAAGATTATTTGTCGGGGTGGTTGATAATGTTGAAAATGACGAGTGGTTTCATACTATCTGGAGTAAGAAAAAGTCAGTCAGAGACTTGGTTTAGAAGAAAATGATAAATTATACTCACTTTTCAAAAATAATGATTATATTTGTAATTGTTGGCAAGGAACTCGTAAGAATTCCAACCAACAAATTATGAAATAAAGTCAGAAGGGGTTGATATGAAAATATCGACTTTTTCTGTTATTTGAAAAATTATCATATCAATTGTGGTCAAATAACTATATAAATGATGTTGGAGGTTGAGTAGACATTTCCTCTAATGGTCATAGATAATAGAAGGGAAAAGTTGGCATGAGAATACTGACTTTTTCTTTTTATATAAAATAAAAATCACATATTATATTAGCATAAAATCACCACATTTTTGACATTCACTTTTTGTAAAAAATAAATAATATAAATTCGTTTATCTCATACAGAGAAATTATGACTATCAGAAATGATCTTGATCCAAGCAACAACTCATATTTTGAGTGGATGGAGCAAGCAAAGAAAAAGAGAAGTCAATCACAAATAAATAACGCGCAGTCACAAGATGATAATTCTTCAATCACTTCAATCACTTCTATTCTTAAACAGAAGAAGCTTGATATTGAATTGGAAGAAAAGAATACTGCATTCATTTCACAGATGATATTACATTTATTGAAAGGTAAAAATATTATGGTAACAGGTCCATCTGGTTCTGGTATTACCAAAAACATTACAATGTTGCAAAAACTTCTCAATGCAATGAATAATGATTTTAGCGAATTATTCAAACTACTTCCAGAAGATTATCAGCATGTATATGTTGGCAGTGCTTGTACTAGTGGAAACTTTCATCTTGTTGGTGCCGATAATGATTTCTTGTTGTCAACACAATCGTTGGAACATCCTGGAAAATTTCAATTACTTCAAGATGCTTTGAAAGCAAAACCAGATAAACATATTCTATTATTTCTTGATAAACTCTTTGAAAGTGGGTATGCGAAAAAAGATATAACATCATTTCTTCATATGCTCAAATCTAATGTTCTCGATTATTTCACTAACATTTCTGTTATCTTTGCTGGTAAACACGAAGATTATATCGCAGTAAATGGTATTATTGGTGACATTCAAGAACTTGCTATTCCCGGACTTTCTCAAGAAGAAATGTTTGATTACTTCACAAAGAAAAATAACGAATACCTTTCACAATACGCTTTGCAAGAAGAATATAGTGCAAAAGAAATAATGGGAAGTGAGAGTATTAAAGAAACAACATATTCCGATGAATTCATAAGAGTATTACACGAAACATTCCTTGCAACTCTTACACAAAAAATTGTATCAAATACACAAGCAAATAAATCAGTATCTTCGTATACATTCAAACAAGTTAACAATTTTGTCGAAGAGTTCGATTCATATCTCATCAATAAGAATATCTTCTTGACAGATGTGATTACTATGAGTATAGAAGATTTTACTCATATGTGTAATGATTTCCTCTCAACATCATATAACATAAACAAGAAAGTGTTCTCAAAGAATGTTATTAAAGAGACAATCAAAACTATTACACAAAAAGTAATTGGTCAAGATGAACATATCAAACAAACTGTATCATCAATCTTTCTAAGTAAAGTATTGGGTAAACAACCAACTGGTGTATTTATGTTTCTCGGGCCAACTGGTGTTGGTAAAACAGAAACAGCAAAACAGCTAGCTGAACATTTGTATGGTGATAAGTCTAAACTCTTACTCCTACCTATGAATGAATATAGACATGACGTTGATGTATATGGTCTTACAGGTTCAAAACCAGGGTTTGTAGGATTTGATGAAACGGAAACTCTTGCTGAAAAATTAGCGAAGATTGGTGAAGGTGTTGTTATCTTCGATGAAATAGAAAAAGCACACCCTCTCTTCTCTCAATTTATTCTAAAAGGTATTGAAGAAGGGTATATCGAAATGGGTAATGGTAAATATGCTGATTTATCGAACTTTACGCTTATATTTACATCAAATCTTATTCAAAGTGTAGGTGAACTGTCTCATAACACCAGAAAGATAGGTTTTGATGCCAATAATGAAGAAAAAGAATTGAGCAAAGAACAAGAAAAATTACTTAACATCAAAAAGAGAGAACTTATTATCAATGCTTTGAAACAACACTTCAAACCAGAATTCCTTGGTAGATTCGATAATCTTTGTATCTTCAATGAATTGAACGAAAAGCAATTAATGAAGATTCTTGAAAATAAATTCGCTTCTATCAAGAATAAATTGTTCAGTGACTATGAGAAAGGTATTATTGAATCATCCGTATTAACCAAATCTGATATTGAGACTCTTACAAAAATGAAGAAGGGTGAAAAAGAATTGATAGTGAAAGAAGCCATTGCGTTAAAACTTGGTGGTAGATATATTGAAAAGAAACTTAATGAATACATCTCTCGCAAATTTGAAGAATTGCTATTAGATTAATCATAAAAGAATATAAGAAAATATTCAACACATATATTTATTGAAAATGCCAAAGTTATCATCATATTCCGATGAAGAACTACAACAACTTGTCGATAATTTTCCGGTTGCATTGAAAATAACAACCAAAAATTATGACGATGGAATAACGTTTGTAGATTTAATGAAAGAACATGATATTGGTTTTTCTGATTGTAGAAAAAAATTACAAATACCATATGAAAACTTTTGGGATTTTTTTGACCATCTCTACGAAAATGTCAGTGACTTCAATTGCGGTCTTATCGATGAGCAATACCTCATTTCAACATCTTATAACAACAGTTTAGCATGATTGTTTGATGACATAAACTACGAACTTCCAACAAGTTTTTTCGATGGTATTGAAGATTGGGATGTAAGCAAAGTTGAATGTTTTGATTATATGTTCAATTCATGTATTAACTTCAATTCTGATATTGGTAAATGGAACGTAAGTAATGCAAAATCGATGAAAAATATGTTTACTGACTGTAGAAAATTCAACCAAAATCTTAATGACTGGAACGTAAATAATGTGATAAATATGGAAGGTATGTTTTCTGACTGCTTCGATTTTAACAAACCATTGAATAAATGGAATACAGGTAAAGTGATAAATATGTTTCGTATGTTTGAAGGTTGTTATCAATTTAATCAAAAGATCAATAACTGGGATGTAGGCAATGTAACTGATATGAGTTTTATGTTTTGTTCTTGTCAGCACTACAATCAACCACTAGATAAATGGAAACCAATGAAGGTAGAATCCACATTTACTATGTTTGAAGATTGTACTTCTCTCAATCAAGACTTCTCGGCATGGTGAGGGAATAATATCAAAAACTTTAACAGCATGTTTGCTCATTGTAAGAATTTTGATTGAGATGTAAGTTATCTTGTATGAGATTTTGCTATCGATATTTCTTCAATGTTCGCTCAATGCAGAAAATTCACAGGTAAAGGTGTTGAAACGTGGGATACACATAGTGTTTCAAATTTCTCAAAGCTATTTTATGTCTGCAATAAATTCAATTGAGATGTGTCAAATTTTACATTCAGAAATGTGAAGTCAACACAGAATATGTTTCCAGATATACAACTACGTTCAGAACTTAATTTTTCCTCATATCAAAGTTCCGGAAAATATGTAGATTCAACAATATTTGGAAATATATTTGCAACAGGAACAAATTATAACTATTTCTTTTGATGAGAATTATTGATGTATAGGGGAATAGATATGGCAAAATATAAAAGTTTCAATGTTCCTATTGATTATAACAGAAAAGGAAAACAATATATCTGATTACAAAACACAATCTCACACTATAATTATGAAAAAAGTGACAAATGTACGTTTCTTGACCGTCATATCATTCGTACTACTGGCTATCGTGATTTTAATATTGAAAAATATAAATTATGGAATAGTCTTATAATCGAGAAATACAAACATTGGGATTACACAAAAGTAGATGATAACATTGATGGAGATATAAGACTTCGCAATCAAATTCGTACAGTATTCAGTGAGTGATATAAATGACTCAAGACTCAAAGACTATTTACATTGTGATGAAATGAGGAAAAGGCATTTTCTATCTTTGAAACAAATACAACATTCGAAACAAAAGTGATGTTTCTGAACAATCAAAATTAAAAAGAAAAAAGAATAATAAGAAAAGAGAGAAATCAATCTCTCTTTTTTAATATTAGTCATTACATTCGAACAAATGCGATTCTCAATAATTTTCTCATAACGTGAAAGCTCTTTGTATTTTCAAACCCTTGAATCATTTACCAGCAAGAATATATTTATTTGCACAATGTAGATATTTATTTTTATATAATCTTTTCACAGCATCATATTTACTATTCGTTACGCGAGACATTGTATAAGCATAGTCAAAACCGTTATCAGCTAACACTTTGTACACAATATTATGTTTTTGATTTGAGGAACCAGTTATTGAATTGGTGGTTCAAATTCAGTATTTGTGATACATTGTGACTCCATTAAATGAACCAATTTGTCCAGAAAATCCCGTGTCGACAAACGCTCATCAACTCGAATACATTGATTTAAATAAATTATGATTAAGAACGGTTCCAAATTGAATCATATATTTTAATTTTTCACAGTCACGAAAAGCATATCTCACGCTTTCAATGTTATGAAGTTTCCATTCATCAATCTTTCAATTAAATTCTCAACAATGTTCACACACACATTCAATAGATTTTACATTAGTCATATCCCACGTTTCAACTCATTTTCATGTAAACGATAAACAATTTGCAAACATACTTCGAACACTAGTAACATGTTCATTTACAAGATTGCTCACATCACCGTCAAACAATTGACAACCGTTAAACATATCTTTTAGTGAAGAGGATTTATGATTTCACCATTGTGTTATATCATGATTAAATCGCTTACAATCCATAAACATTCATTTCATATTTACATTTTTACTCATATCCCAATGTGAGACATCTTGATTAAAACTAGTACATCAAGAAAATATGTATCAACATTCTTCAAGATTTGAGGTATTCCATTTATCTAATGGTTGATTAAAATTAGCAGAGTTTTTAAACGTCGCTACAGCAGATTTAAGATTTTTTATATCCCAATTATTTAATGGTTCATTAAATCATCTTGTATCCATAAATGTTCTATTCATATATTCAACAGAACTCACATCCCAATTATCCAGTCAATAAACATTATTTGTAGATGATGAATTGAATGTTGTTCAAGAAAACATACCAGAAATATCAGTTACTCAATTTATGTCCCATTCTCAAATACCGTCATAATTGTATCTTAAAATTCTATTTTCTCTATTAGCAAAAAGGTCAGCAAAATTATTATTAAACGATTCCTTTAAACCTTTAATATCAATATCTCAACATGTAAGTTTTGTTTCATCTTTTAATAACAATAATTGTTTTACCAAAACCCACTGGTCAATAGTGTATGGAATTATTTTACCATTTTCATATGCAATTTCAACGCTTTTCTTCTGTGGAAAATGTGTTCTTCATTTTTCTCAAGAACGAATGAGTTTGATAAATTTTTCTACTAGTTTTACATCAAGTCATACGTTTTTAAATGATTGCGATGTTATTTCATCGAAATTAGTCATAATTAAGTTTAGGATTGTAATAAAGTTGTATTACTTTTCGGTATTAATCTCAATATTGATTAATCTTCGAATTTGGTTATTTTCCTATCTTCATTTGAACAGAAGAAGCTTTGCGCTCTCAAACCGAAATACATTTTCTTTCTGTCAGTTTCTAACGCCATATGTGTAAAATATCTTCAAATGACATTATTAAGAATTCTATTAAATTCGCCTGATTGTATTTTTTCTATCATCAAATTAGTTGTGAGTATTTTGTATTTCATAAAACTCAAACTTCTGAATGATACAATATAACTTCTTGATCAACGTATTGGATTACGTTTTACACGAACGTATTTTCAAATAGCGTTAAAGAAATCATCATAAAACAAGTCCATTGATTTTGGTTGATATGGGATAACAGAAAAATTATTCTTATAATTCTTTGAAAATCTTTTCTCACATCACGTCCCGAATTGTAGTCAAACAATTGGATACTCCGATGAAACAAACGAATAATTATATGAACCACATCCTATAAGAAAATTTGATAAGAGCACGCTTGTTATCCACCGAATTTGTTTGCTTGTAAGATTTCTGTGTAGTAATAATTTGTGGAGAAAATTATCTAGTGGCTGATTAAACGATGTACAATTTTCAAATAAACCGGACGCATTACGAATTCTGTCTTTAAACTCCCATCATGCAATTGGCTGATTAAACGATGTACAATTCTTGAACATGTCCTGAATATTCTCGCATGATTCGAGATTCCACTTATCAAGATTAACATTAAAATGTGGGCAATTTTGAAACATACTTTGTACTGATAATACACGACTCATATCCCAATCTTCTAGTCCATCCCAATTTGTTCTTTTTGAATTTATGAAAAGATTATTCATGCTTGTGATTCCTGTAATATCGACTTTGTGTAAATCAATCTCTGGATTTGCTTGCATGAAATTCCAGAAATTAATATTAGAATTGAATGTATATTTTCCGTTTTTAATTTCCGGTTGTTCCATTAATATTGGGAATTAGTATATGAATGTATTAATTATATAGTCATTTTTGTTATTCTTTTATAATTGAAAAATGCTAACCATTTCTAGTCAACATTAATCTTGTAATAATATTATTTTCAAATTGTTATCTTTTGTCTGTTCTAATACACGAAACAATTTCATATTCATCCGCCATTAATGTAGCATCGATTTCTTTTGCAAAGACTGCATTGTTTTCAATCATATCCGTAATAACATTGTTGAATGTATTTTTGATTTTCTTTACAAATCTCCTACCTGTGAACTTGGGATGTTGGTCAATCTCATGTAATTGATGTCTTTCGATAGTGATAGTTTCATCAAATATGATGTCATATGTATTGTAATCAGTGTATTTATGTAGAATAGTTTTCATCAACTCAACATTATGATGATTATAGAGTCATTCGTAGATATTATCGATAAAGATGCGTTCCATTACTCTAATAATACCATAGTATGAAGCAATTTGTTTATGGTCTATTTCTCTGACGGAATAGAGATAAGCAATAAACGATGTAACAAGTTTTTGAAACATTGCTAGTGTATATTGTTTTTTAGCAGAATGTTCTGTCTTAAAGATATTATTCAATTTCTTATCTTTGAATCATAGTGGGTAGATATTACCAATTGATTCGTTTTCAAAATCTACAATTAAAAACTTCACACTCATGTCTCAGAAAAGATAATCGATAATTTCTTTCTGTGTTTTACCATTATCTCTCATCATACAGACAATATCAAAATATGAGTTGATTATCTTTCCGTGTACATCATATGTTTTTGTAGCTTTACTTACAAAATACAATCAATGGTCGTTAATATAAAACTCACCATTGTCATATTGCATATGATGGACATTTTGTATATAATCATGTTCGAGAATAGAACTTGATGAGTGATTAATTGGTGGTACATATTTCATAATGTATTTCCAATAATCGAATGGTTTAAATTCTGCTTGTGTTTCTACAATCATATCTGAATTATTGTGCATCAGAATATCCTGTAGATTTGTACCATCATCATCTTCGTTTGCAGAAGATGCATATTCTGAACTCAACTCAGACATAGTATACTCGTTTTGATATTTATAACTTCTTACATGAAGCGTAGCAGATGTGTTCCTGATAATTCTATCAAGATATGATAATACTTTTGTTGAATGTCACTTATCTCAGAATAATCTCACTCTGTATTTCTTAAAACCACCAATAATTTGAATAAGGAAATCAGAAATAATATCATCTATATTTGAGTTCTTTGTTGGTCTCATCAAGATATTAGTGTTTCTCAACATCAAGTATATCTTGTTATTAAGCATCAAAGCGAAATTATCCCAATCTTCTGTATAGATGAGATATTTCATTACAACTTCCGTTTTCATTTTATGTGTTTTGTCAGACGTTATTTCGTCATTACACAATTGTTCAAGAGATGTTGGAAGTTTTCTATATTTTCTATTCTGATATAAAGCAATCTGTCTATCGGTGAGAAATGATTTATCAATACCGATATTATTACAAAACTCTGCGAAAGGAATATTTGCTATTCTTGAAACAAAAGCAATCTCACCCAATACAGATTTAATCGTCTTTTCATAATATGGTCATTTCTGTTTACCAAACGCTTCAATAAATGCTTTATATGTATCAATGAAGTCTTCAATCTTCACATCTCTAATAACAAAGAAAAACTTTGACTGTTGTTTCTTTACCCTAGGAGCAGATGATGTCATAGAAATTAATGCGGACATATGTGAAATGATTTGTTAATAAATAGAAATATGTGTTGTTATGATTGGATTATTTTGCATTGTTATTGTATAATAGAAATCACTGGTTCTAACATCGTTTGAAAACGAAATAATCGTATTATGTCGATTACTGTGATGATTTATTGACATATTTTATACCACAATTTTGAAATACGTACAATGTTGGGAAAATTTGAAAAAATCTCAGAACCCTTATCTACAAAGGATTTCGGGAGTTTTTGGCTAAAATCAGGATAATCATACCATAATTCGTTAAAATGTACATTATTACACCACGAAAAGTGAAAAACGGTAGCTAAAAGTTATCACTTTGTTCATTTCGTTAAAAAGGTTAATTATATAAGCATTTCGGGACCTCAAATTGCTCAAATTTGATGAAAAACAGCCAAATTTTGCTCAATTTCAAAAAAATTTTCTATTATATTATACAACTCAAAGCTAGAACGGACAGCCACAGAGAAAGCTACACTCAAAAGTTGACTATCGGTTTTAGGTAAGAGATTCTGTGGACAAGCCACAGGAATTAAGAGACACTTCCAACGATTACGCTATCGCTATCGTTGAAAGATGAACCTTTGCTTAGGGATGTTAAAAAGAGAGCTTATAACCCATGTATGTAGCTAAGAGGTTGGCTTTCAGATTGGCATTGAGAGTAGCAGTCAGTTTAGCTTAGAGATTAGCTTATATATGAGGGTGGTCGTTGTACCATTTTTTCGTTATAAAAATTTATATTTATTGTAACGAGATTATTGTATCGTTATATGATAACTTCAACTTACGTTCTTCACGTTGTTCATCACTAGTTGAAGAACACTACGCGTTGCTTCGTTTACCATACTCCAGAAACAAGTTTCTTCCGTATTTATAAGGAGTCAAGGATTCTATTTGCGTGTGAAGGTTTTGAACAAGTCTTAATACATGTTGTAATAACTTGTTATAATTGTATATTCTTGTTATAGGAGATTAATACAAATCATATCATTGATGTATGTTACAAGATTGTATTAGATTTGTAATCATACTACTCATACTAAAAACTGATAACACTTGATACATTGTGTTTGCATTCTCATAATTGAGATTTGTATATATAAGAGTTATTTGAAACCGATATTGATATTTATACAAGTAATGACAGATTTGCTATAATCAAACTGTTATAATTGAATTTTTATAGTTGCGATTCGTAATAATAGGGTTGTTAATACTTGAATTGTTATAATTTGTTATAAGAGATTTGTAATAATATTTGTATTCTTGTAATAGAGATAATATTCGTACTGATTGTTTGAATAGGTCTATTATGATTGTGTTGTTATAATCAAGATGTAATCATTTTGAAAAGCTTGCGTTCGAAATGATTTGATTAAATATCTTGAGCTTGTCTCAAGAGACCTCATATAGTAATGAGGTTTTTGAATATAAGATATGAGTATTATCTAATACTTGAGATATTGATATAACGATACAAATATATTCGAATCTCGTAAAGTTATTAGTATGAGAGGATTATTTTAATTTCGATTGTATATCAATATGTTTCAAAATCGGTATCATTTGAATACGATTTAAGTATATTTTGACTATAAATCGGTAATTTGATAACAATGGATTGAAATCGGTGTGATTTAAGTGTATTTGACATTATATAACAAACGATTTGAGAATAATCGAATATTGATATGATTATTAATTACCAATTATCTGAATGATAAGACCATTAACATCTCACTTTCTTTTGAAAACTATTATAATCTCATAATAAATAAAAGAATAACTTTTAATTTTATACACATTATTTATATGAAAGTAACTTCTACAAAGAAGATTCTCTCAATAGCCCTTGCTACTATGGTTGCAGTTGGTTCAATATCAAGTGTTGCTGTGATTGGTAATGAAGCGCAAGCGAGAGATGTTGTTGACGTTTTGAAAGATATGTATTCTTCCGTAAAGACGTCAGTATCAAAAGCATTACCTACAGTAACAATATCGAAAGTAAAAGAAGCTGTACAAAGAAAACTCACAGATGTCTCATCTCTTACAAACAGAGTTGATGTATCCGATATTAAGATTCCTCAAGAAAAGAAAGTAGCGTTTGCTAACTTTGTCACAACATATAACAAAAAGATTTCAGATTATATCGGTGATAATCCTTTAAGAGCGATGAATGTAGCATACGGTCTTGATAAAGGTGCTAGTCAAAAAGAGAATCAATATAAAAGATATTTGTATGACAAGCTTAATACAAACGTAAAAGAAACAAGAATATTGATTGGACCTGTTGTATATGAAGGTCTTGGTGATAATGTCGAAACTATCGCTGTTAATAAAAAAGGTTCAAGTTCTACATATAAAATTGCTGGTGTACAATCTGCTTGTTTGGATGCCGAAGTAATAAAAGTAGTAACAGAATATATTACTGGTCGTGAGTGATACTTACAAAAAGATACTAAGACTGGTAATTGGCATGCTTGGGTAAGAGCTGATGATGGTAGACTCCATAATCTCGGTGGTATTATGATTAAGAAAGGTATGGTATCATTTAATAGACGTTCAAGTTCTTTCTACAACACATTCCTTATGCAATATGTTGGTATAGCAAAGAAACTTGATTATTCGATTTATACAAAGTGTAATTCAACCACATCACCTACTAATCAAAACACTGGTAATGTAACAAATAATACAACTACACCGAAAAAAGATACTACAACAAATGTGGATTCTAGTAAAGATACTTCAAACAAAGATAAAGATGATACAAAACCAACAGATAATAAACCGGTAAATGAAAAACCTAACACTAATCCTACAGATAATAAAGATGATACAAAGTCAGAAGCTCCACAAGAAGAACCACTAAAATATGACTTCCCTGATGCTGTAGGTAATGAAACAAATGAATCATTCTCTAAAGCAAAGAAACTTCTTCAAGAAAAAGTTCATATGAACAAAGGTAAGACTGTATATTGTGGTTGTGACTGGTCTGCTAAAGTTGTAGACATTCAAAAATGTGGGTACGTACCACAATCTGAAGGCATGAGAGCACGTTCACAAAGAGTCGAGTGGGAACACATTGTACCTGCTGAAAACTTTGGTCGTTCGTTTGCATCATGGAGAGACGGTGATGATAAATGTTCTAAAAAGAACGGTACTAAGTATTCTGGTAGAGCATGTGCTAGAAAGGTTGATGCTAAATTCAGATTAATGGAAGCCGATATGTATAACCTCTGGCCAGCAAGTTGAGAAGTGAACGGAAGACGTAGTAATTATGATATGGGTGTTGTAACATCTGTTGTTGATGACTTCGGAACTTGTAAATTCAAGATTGATACAAAACAAAGAATAGCTGAACCACAAGGGGAAACGAAAGGCGTTGTAGCAAGAACATACTTTTATATGGATTCTGTATATGGTAGAGGTATTGCTGGTGGTAAAAAGAGTGCTAAAAGAAAATTGTATCAAGCTTGGGATAAACAATATCCTGTAACAAAAGAAGAATGTAGAAGAGCAAAAGTAATTGAAAAATTACAGGGTAATAAAAATCCAATATTAGAAGATAGATGTGTGAAAGCTGGTATTTGGAAAAAATAAAATGAGCC
>PDWI01008186.1_pt1 | contig 12396 bp, 8 predicted proteins | sample 1430891 | NCBI WGS metagenome assembly PDWI01 (sample SAMN01162508, study PRJNA174530) | Oral metagenome, whole genome shotgun sequencing project. | biome: Marine environment; feature: Marine mammal; material: Swab sample of the gingival sulcus; isolation source: swab sample of gingival sulcus...
CCTCTCTCCGGCCAATAATCTTGTTCTCGCCATTGAAAAATTACAGGTGCGCTTTTCTGCCCAAATTATTATGAACTCCCATCTGGTCAGAGATTGGACACTTGAGGCCTTCCCCAGACTAAGAAATCACAAACCAGAGGTCATCTACAACCGTCCCGATCTAACCAAGTTTTTGCCCTGTGAAAAAACAGAACAGGCACATGCCCGTCGAAAATTGGGTCTCGCACAAGATGCAACCATCATCGCTACCGCAGGTACCAATTTTATCCTCAAGGGAATCGGGCCTCTCATTACGACTATGTCCCATCTTCCCGAGAATACCCTGCTCATCATTGCCGGAGGACGTCATCCAGGAAAATATCAACGTCAGGCCCAACGCTTGGGACTGGAGCAACGGGTACACTTTTTGGGCAAGGTGGAGGATATGGCTACCTTTTACCAGGCAAGCGACCTTTTTATCCTGCTAAGTTTTTACGATGCCTGCTCTAATGCGGTGCTTGAGGCCTTGGCATCCGGGTTGCCTGTTATCTCTACAACAACCAATGGGAGTAGTTTCTTTCTGCCTAAAGAACATATTGTCCCACCAGATATTGCGCCCTTACAGCTAGCAGAAATAATCACGCACTCCCTTGGCGAAACAGGCTCTTTCTCCTTTCCCAAAGACATCCCCGCAGGTATGGAGCCTTACGCTCAACACATTGAAGCACTACTTTAAGGACAAATAATATTGTTTTGATCCAATAATTCATTTTTACCTGGAAAATACGATGAGTCTAAGAATAGCCTATATTGTTGCGGAATTACCCTATGGTGGTATAGAATCTCTGCTTTGGGATATCGTAACAACGTTGAAAAAAACCGATCACAGTGTTTGGGTCATCAATATTTCTGGAGTAGGCATAAAAAAGAATGATTTTATCGAACAAGGAATATCCATTATTGATATTGGGTCAAGTAAAAAATCCTTAAAAACATTCAACATATCGACATTTTTCGCATTACGAAAGATTATAAAAAAACTTGGCCCTGATATCATACATACGATGCATTTCTCTGGGGATTATTTTGGGAGACTTGCATCTATTGGTTTAAATATACCTATTATCACCCACATACATAATATAAAAGAAGAAAAAAACTTCCACAGAAGAATTATCAATAAAATTCTTTCGTTTGCAACAACATTATTTATATCTGTATCAAAAGATGTTTATAAATATACACAAAAATCTCATAATATAGCAAAGAAAGAGTCTATTACACTATACAATGGCGTACAATTTAGCAAACTAGAAAAACCAACCCACGGAAAAGATACCCCCTCTGATTCAACAAAACAAAATATCATCACTGTCGCAAGGCTTGAGAAACAAAAAAACTTTGATCTTCTCCTCAAAGCCTTACTTCTTCTTCGTCCTCGCTTTCCCAATATTCATATGTTTTTTGTTGGCGAAGGACACGAACGAGAGAAACTTGAAGCGTTCATTCGCGACAATAATCTTGCCAAACATGTTACTTTGACTGGTTACAGAAAAGATGTTGCCGCTTTTCTCAAGGCATCGCATATTTTTGTTCTCCCCTCCGATTATGAAGGATTTGGCATCGCCCCCCTTGAGGCCATGTATTTTGGCCTGCCTGTCATCATTTCCAATAACGTTCCCCTCAAGGAGGTTACAGGAGAAGCTGCCCTTATTTGTGAAGTAGATGAAAACGATATAGCTGAAAAAATTGCCTTGCTCCTTGAAGACAAAACAAAATACGTCCATATGTCCGAACAGGCCCAAAAAATTGCTAAACATTTTGATATAGAGGAATATACCCAGAAACTTTTAGATATTTATCAGACCCTTGTAAGAAAAAAAAATGAGTCAAAAACATTTGACAAAAGAATAGTCGTTACAAATAGACTAACGAGATTTTTGGGTAACATTACAAAAATATTTGCCTATCCTTTCCATTTCATATTCCCCAACAAGAGATTTACTATTCCAAAATACTCACCTGCAAAACGAAAATCAAAAAAATTCACCAAAATACCCAAAATTCTTTGGCAAACAAATTACACCAACAAAGTAACTCTTCCTGTTTATCTTAATTATCTTTTCAACAGGTTGATGTCTTTAGAGTTTGATTATTGTCATGCTGTTGATGAAGATAGAATAGAATTCATAAAAAAATACGGTTCAAAACAGGAAATAGAAGCATATTCAAAATTAACAGACGGTGCTAGTCAGGCTGATTTTTGGCGACTTTTTGTTTTGCATCAAAAAGGAGGTGTCTATCTGGACATTGATGCTCAACTTGTATGGCCTTTAGAGAAAATGATACGTCCACAGGATAAAGAAGTATTCCTCATGTCAAAACATTATAGCAATTATTTTATTGCCAGCGCCCCGAAAAACCAGCTGCTCAAGGATTGTATCAACCTTATCGTAAAAAATATTGAAAATAAAAAAGTTGAAAAGGGAGTTTATGGTCTAACAGGCCCTCCCATTATAAACGAAGTAATCAGTGACAAAAAGGTAAATTATAGATATAGTAAAATAACGTGCATACAGGGTTCCTTTACCAATGAATATTTTCAGTACTTTGATAAACGAGGTGGAAAATGGACTCATGCACGCCAAGAAGACCTCGTCAAAGACTAAACTCAAAGGCTGCTATATCTTTTAGTTTTTTATCCATATTGATTTATATATACTTAAAAAATATTGAACTATAAATAAATTATATACACAGTGAATACACAACATCTAAATACTAACCACACTAGCCTCTACCTCACCAAACGAGTGGGTGGGTATTTTCTGAGATACAAATTCCGTATCGCTATATCCCTTTTTGCCATGCTTGTTGTAGCTGCGTGCACAGCGGGAACGGCTTTTTTGGTCAAACCCGCTTTAGATAATATTTTCATAGAAAAGGATACCTCTTCACTACTTGCAATACCCATCTTGCTGGTCACTCTCTTTGCTCTCAAGGGCTTTTTTATGTTCCTGCAAAAATACGAGATGAACTATTGCGGGCTAAAAGTATTGGAACGGCTTAGAAATGAACTTTATTCCAAAATCATTTATCTTCCCACCAGTTTTTTTAATGAATCCCAGGTGGGAATGCTCATGTCCCGCATTGTGAATGATGTAACCCTCATTCAAAGCAGCATGCCGGAATTTGTAAAAATGATTCGGCAGGCCATTACCATGATTGGCCTTGTAGCCTTGGTCATCTATCGGGACCCTTATCTCGCCTTTTGGGCACTTTTGGTACTGCCCCTGGCTGCATGGCCTTTTCTGTTTTTTGGCAAAAAATTGCGCAAAATTGGACGTAAAAATCAGAAACAGATAGCCACCGTCACCAGCCTCCTTCAGGAAACATTTAATGGCCTCCCTGTGGTCAAGGCCTTTGCCAGAGAAAAAACAGAAAATGAAAATTTTGCAAAAGATAATGCCAAGCTCGTCAAAATCGCTGTGCGTGGAACCATATATAATGAGATGTCTTCACCCATCATGGAACTTATTGGCGCAGTGGGAATGGGGCTTGTTATCTGGTACGGGGGAAGTCAGGTTATCGCGGGGAACTCTACCCCTGGAACCTTTTTTTCCTTTATGACGGGCCTGATTATGTTGTACGAACCTTTCAAAAGTATCACCAGATCCAATATGTATATCCAACAGGCCCTTGCCGGGGCCGAACGGGTGTTTGAGATTCTGGATTCTGACAAGATTCAGGTAGAAACCCAGGGCGATATGACCTACAATCATCAATTTACCAGCCTGTGTTTTGAAGATGTTGACTTTGTTTATGACAAAACAGAACGCCCGGCCCTGCAGCATATCCATCTTTGTATCAATGCGGGAGAACGCCTTGCCATAGTAGGTTCCAGTGGTGCAGGAAAAACCACCTTGGCGAGCCTTATCCCAAGGCTGTATGACCCTACCAAGGGGCGGATTCTGCTCAATAATATCCCTCTACAGGAATTTACCCTTGAAAGTCTGCGTACGGGAATTGGCATGGTTTCTCAGGATGCCTTTCTTTTTAATATGTCCATTGCCGAAAACATTGCCTATGGAAAACTCAATGCCAGCAAAGAAGAAATTCAGGAAGCTGCGCGTTCGGCCTATGCTCACGAATTTATACAAAATTTACCCCAGGGCTACGAAACCATTGTGGGCGAACGAGGGGTCAAACTCTCCGGCGGTCAGAAACAACGCATCACCATTGCCCGTGCCCTTCTTAAAAACCCCTCCCTGCTCATTCTGGACGAGGCCACAAGTGCTTTAGACACAGAAGCAGAGGCTATCGTTCAGAAAGCATTGGATAATCTTATGCTTGGCAGAAGCAGTATCGTTATCGCGCATAGACTTTCAACTGTCATTTCTGCAGATAGAATAGCTGTTATGCGCAATGGAAAGATAATAGATATTGGATGTCACGACGATCTTTTACAAACATGTCCTGTCTATGAAAATTTATATCGTATTCAATTTTCAAAATCGTAATAATATATTGTATCTACTTAATATCTAGAGGCTTTCGTGAATATATTATTCGTCAATGCAGCTCGTAATTGGGGGGGAGTTAAAACCTGGATGATTGATGTTGCCCAGGGACTTCGTGATTTAGACCATCAAATTTTTTTCTTAGGGCGGCCTGGGCCTTTTACAGAAAAAACTCAAGCTCTTAAATTTCCTACAAATGTATCCAACTTTGGGATGGACTTTAGCCCCTTACTTATTATAAAAAATATAATCTTCTGTAAAAAACATCATATAGACAGAGTTGTGGTTAATACAGGCAAAGATATTCGTACGGCAGGCATAGCTGCCCGAATACTCTCTATCCCTGTTATCCATAGAGTTGGTCTTTCTGGGGATATGAGGCCTTCATGGAATGTCCGATTTACCCAGCAATACATCAAACCCTATCTTCTTGCTCCCTGTCATCAAATCAAACGGGATATGCCTAAAGTTATCCCCTTCCTGAGTCCTCATGGCATCAAGGTCATCCATACGGGAAAACGCATTGCCTCGTCTTCCACTCAAACCAAGCAAGCTCCTTTTCGTTGTATTTCTACCAGTCAGGTTAATGCAGATAAAGGGCACAGGGAGGTCCTTCTCGCCTTGAGTCAGCTCAAACAACAGGGCCTAGACTTTCGGTATGATATTGTAGGAACAGGGCGCGAGGAGACAGCTCTCAAAAATTTGGCAGCAGAATTAGGACTCGGCCCAAATGTCGTCTGGCACGGATTCCAAAAAGATGTAACCCCCTTTCTTAGGAAAGCAGACATTTTTCTTCTGCCCTCGTATCGTGAAGGGCTACCCAACAGCCTGCTTGAAGCCATGGCGCAAGGGCTTGTGTGCGTTGCCAGAGATGTTGGTGGCGTCCAAGAAGCTTGGCCTTCTTGGGCATCCTCTCTTCTTATTCCACGAAATGATTCTAATCAGATACTCCTGCATAACCTCAGAGAATTACTCACTAAGTCCTCTGAAAAAATCCACTCTTTGAAACAAAAATTCCTTAAACATGCTGCAAAAAATTTTAATCTGGAAATCCAGGTTAGCCTTCTTGCTCAATGGATGGAGGGCCTGGAGCCTGACATAAAAAATTCAAGAGCTAGAAATCCCTATGTTTGAACTTGGTAAAAAAATCAGTGTCATTGGGGCTGGAATAATATTTATAAAATCAAATATGACATTAAAGACATGCTCCAACATGAATTGGAGAATCAAAGGGCTATTCTTCAAAGCATTCCTGCACAATACTACCATTTTTTGTACACACGTACGGCATTGAACAGTTAAGTCGGTGGTTGCAATGTCCTTGTTATGGAGTGTGTACGAAATAATAACTGAAATGTAACAAAAAATCTTGAAGCATATTCTCAGCACCTTGCTCCAGCATTTTTCCACCATTTGGGGATATTACGCAAAAAAGTTTTTTGAAATATAATATTGAATATTTCAACCTGGCATGTAGAAATATTTTGGTTCGTGGTACAAAAACGTATGTCATTATTGACTTTCAAAAAACAAGAAAGCTGTATAGATATCAATTCTAACTACGTTTTCCTTTTTTCATTAGGCAAAAAATGAACCGTCGTTTCAAGCGAGTCTATAAAGAAACATCCTCTCTACGTCGTTAAAAAATATAGACATAGTTCTCCGACAACCATGCTCCCCATACTACGTAACATACCAGTCCTCTGCTTCCACAACATCAACACGCCCGATGGCATGAGTCTTACAAGCTTCAGGAAGCACCTGGACACTATCCTCAGCATGGGCCTGAAAACCATTTCGGCCCAAAAACTCCTGTCCATCTGCCTTGGAGAAGCCCCCCCAGTAGACAAGGCCATTGTTTTAACCTTTGACGATTGCCATGTGAGTCAATGGATTCACGCTGTGCCAGAGCTGGAACGGCGGGGAATGTGCGGTGTCTTTTTTGCCATAACCGACTTTATCCAAGAAGGGCCTTTACGCGATGTGGACAACCCTCCGGCCTTGGTTCCAGTACACACATCCTTTACCCGTGCCCTTGACAAGGAAGACTTCTCGCAATTCATGACCCAGGAAGAACTTGTTGCAACTGTTGTCCAGCATGGCATGGAAGTCTATTCCCACACAGCACGCCATCAAGGATGCTTCACAAGCCTCACTCCAAAGAAAACGGTATCACACCATTGGACTACACACGGCATCTACCACAACAATAAGACAAAGAAAGAAATATCCTTCAACGATTTCCCTGTATTTCCTCATGGCAGTGCCTATGCCTGGAACGGCTACTGGCCAAAGAACAATAATCCTGACCCGAAAACATTTCATCACCGGACAGATGAGGAACGGTTTAATTTCTGCGTACGGGATTTCTCCGACAGCCTTGCCAAAATCAAAAGCGTCAATAAAGAAAAACGCCAGCTTATCTGCTGGCCGTGGGGCCATTTTGACAGGCTTACCATCAAAGCTGCCCAGCAAGCGGGATTTCACGGTGCTTTCAGTCTGGAACGCTTCAGAAACGGGCCAGGAACAGATCCCTTTCATCTGCATCGTATCCCTGTTTCACAAAAAAAATCAACGAGCTGGCTGCGTACTCGCCTTCGTATGTATGCAACAGCACCAGGTGCCATGCTTTTTTGTAAATTTTATAGAAAAAAATGAAATGTATTCCTCCCTCTCTCAACAAAGCAGAAAACATGCCAATACTGCACAAGCTTATAAAAAATATTTCTGAAAAGACCTGGGCGGAACGAGTCTATCTGCTTATGTATTTTGGATTTTGTTTTTATATTCTTTTTTTCCCCCTGGGAAGAGCATTCCGTGAGATAGGAATGGGTCTTTGTACCTTTGGTTTAATCTTTTATTATTTTTTGGATTATAAACATTCAAATCTTGCAAAATTTCCTCTTAAATGGTTATTTTTTGTATTTTGGGCTTATATCTTCTTCAAAGTTTTCCATTCTATGAGTACAGAAAAGGGTTGGTATCTTTTTCAGCATGGAACCAGGAAGGGCATACTGTTCTTTTTCGTAGGTGTTGAATGTGTACATGGAATGCGAGATATCAAGCGATTTATCCTCCTTTTTTGCATTATGTCTTTTTATGAGGGATTGGATGGAATATACCAATATATAACAAGATATGATCTTTTTAGAAATTTGCCAACTTGGGGGAGTAGGCTGACAGGCTCTTTTCTCACTCCACGGGTAGGCGGTCTCATGGCCTTGGTGCTGCCGCCTGTAATGGGTATCTTTTTTTTATGGAAATCATTGTGGAGTAAGAGAGTAAGATACTTCTTCACTCTTATTCTTATGAGCCCTGGCTTATTCCTTTTGGTCGGGGCACAATCAAGGAGCGCCTATATTGGATTTCTTTTTGCGTGTTTTAGCCTCATCTTTTTTTTCCGAGGCACAAAATGGCTGAAAATAAGCATCCCTTTGATATTAATCTTGAGCACATTTTTGATTCTGCAGAGCCCCCATCGTGTCTCCTACGAAAATGCCATCACTGATCCTCGCATAGCCCATATATGGCCCGCTGCAGTAAAAATTTTCACACATGCACCAATTTTAGGTGTTGGGATCGGCGGGTTCGGTGGTGCTGTTGCCAATAACCTCGGTCTTTCCATGCCAGATGTCTGGACGACCCATCCTCACAATATTTATCTTCAGTTTGCCTGTGAAACAGGTCTGGTAGGACTCAGTCTTTTCCTGGCCTGGATCAGCTCCTATCTTTGGTGGAGCTGGAAAAAAATTCGCTCCGGCTGGAACAATGCTTCAAATCCTGCTTACTGGGGCATGGCCTTCTGCTTCTGGACTTCTTATATTGCCTATTTAGGCACATCCCTCTCCGCGCGTGACTTCTTCAGACCTTGGTGGCTTGGACTTTCTCTTGCCATCTTGGGAATACTCATTGGGGCATGTATCGCCCCGTCGTCAGAAGAAAAAAAAGACGCGAAATAAGGTTCGCTCTCTTTTTGCATCCCCAAAATCAAACCTAAAATCACCGCAATCAAAACTCCATCATGAATATTTCATTCTCTATCTCCAAAAATCAACCTGCTATTTCATCGTCCCCTATTCACTCCTCTCCGTGGTTCACCCTCCTTGTTCCGTGCATTATCGCTTATGGAACAAGCCTGTGCCTCCGTCTCCTGCAACTTCCCCTCTGGCAGGATCCTGCATTGTATATTAATGGGGAGCCCCTCATGGCTACCCACGATGCCTATTTCTGGCTGGCTGGAGCACAGGGAACATCATGGGATGCAAATTATGGTCTTATGTGGCTTCTGCGTGTTCTTCACCAGGCAACATCGGTCTCTTTCGGGAACATCGGATTCTATCTTCCAGCCATCTTGGCTCCCTTGGCAGGTCTACCTCTATGTTATCTGGCCTGGCGAGAACGTATTCCTGAAGCGGGTATAGGTGCAGGCATTTTGGGAACAGCCTGCCTTGGTTATTTCATGCGTACGCAACCGGGCTTTTGTGATACAGACCCTTTTGCCCTGTTCACTCCAGCACTCATAGGAACCGCTCTGATCCTCTGGGCCTCCCCCTTTGTGTACTCTTCCTGGTTTTCCCGGAAAGACGATCCTCCCTGTCACATTCCATCCACAAATACAGAAGTTCTCAGACTGAGTATCATACCCCTTCTACTGGGACTTGTGTGTCGTCTCGGCTTCTGGGTCTATTTCCAGAGTAATTATATTATTCTGGCCGTTCTGTTTGTCTGTGCTGGAGTTGCCTTGATTAGGGCACGAACCGATGCAAGAAGATACCTCTTTTTTGGATTCCTCTGCTTCTATTCAACCGCCTTTGGCGGATGGACAGGGCTAGGCACAGCGATTCTTCTTGCAGGGCTTTTTGCTGCTCTTCTACGCATCAGTATGCCCTCAAAATACATGTGGTCTGTCCTCGTTCTTTTTGCATTTATCATCTTCTTTGCTACGGGCCTTCACCCTCAACTAGCTGGAATTGCTGGAAAAATTATAACATATGCAAAAATTAATCCGGTATCTTCCCCTTCCAACGGAACAGCAATCCTTCTCCCTGACGTTTACCAAAGCATCCGGGAAGCCCAAAATATAGAACTTTCCCTTTTGTATTCCCACATCAGCGGCAACGCTGTTATCTTTTGGGCGGGGCTTATCGCCTATACCTATCTAGTCTGGAAAAAACCCCTTTTCCTCTCCTTTGTACCTCTTTTGTTGCTCAGTGTGCTTTCCTTCAAACTCGGCAACAGATTTACCATGTATGGTGGCATTGTCTGGGGCATAGGACTATGTTTTGGTCTCTCTGTTGGACTAAGATCTTTAAATATAACGGGTTGGAAAACAGTAGCTGCCCAGATTCTTCTTTGCCTGTGGATAGTCTGGCCCCTCTGGAATGTTGCCAATAGCATGAGGCCGCACCCTGTCCTCCCCAAGACCTACGCACAAACCTTTCAAAAACTAAGCATCTCCATCCCCCCCAAAGCGCGTCTGTGGCAATGGTGGGACTATGGCTATGCAGCACAATATTATGCCAAACGTATGTCCTTTGCTGATGGCGGCATACATAACGGCCCCTGGCTCTATCCCCTAGCCTTTGTTCACAGCACGGATTCTCCTGCCCAAGCCGCACGGATGATCCGTTTTACAACAGCGAACCAGAAAAACGCCTTTGCCCGCAATCAAACAATATCTTCTTCAAAAAATATGGTATGGTCTGAACCTTTTTATCTTGCCTCGCCCATCGCAGGGTTTGACGCCCTTTCTCCAGCAAAGGCCCAGCAACTTGTTGACAATATGCGTACCCAGCCATTTGAAGCCGCCACCCAGCTCCCACCCCAATATTTTGTGGTCTCCTGGGAAAACCTGAGCCTGGCGTACTGGATTTCTTACTTTGGGAATTGGGATCTGCTAACAGGCACGGCACATCCCGGCAAAATCCAACGTATGAAAGGTGAAATGAAATTTGACACCCGTAAAGGATTTATCCGAACGATCAATCGGGCCGTCCCACTGGACACCCTGGACGTCATTACGCCCAACGGGCCAAGACATCTGTCCTGGCCTAACGGCAAAGGCTTACATGCCATCCTAAACCAGATTTCCCGCGAAGTTTTTGTGATGGATAAAATCTTGTATCGTTCCCTCATGGTCCAGATGCTCATCAGTCCACCCCAACAATTTGCGCCCTATTTCAAGCTGGTGCTGAATAATTACCCTTGGGAACGTGTCTATAAAGTGACTGACACCCCCTAATCTATCTCAGGACAGCGCCTCACTTTTGCACCCAAAACCTTTTTGTGCTAGACATATGGTATCGTTTTTCTCAAACTCTACCGCAACGACAACGCAAGGAGGAATGTATGCCCAGAATGAACGCTCGTGTATTGGCCCTGTTTTTGATGATGTTATTAATAGCTGTTAGTGCAGGCAACGGTTTGTGTGCCAAAACCATCAACATCAACACCGCTACAGAACAGCAACTGGCAACGCTTCCCGGCATCGGCCCTGTCATTGCCAAGCGTATTGTCGACTATCGGGCAAAAAAACCGTTCAAGAAGCCTGAAGACATTATGAATGTCAAGGGCATTGGGCTTAAAGTCTTCCAGAAAATCAAGCCCTTTATTAAGGTCTGATACAAGCCCCATTTGCTCCGGTTACGTTTGAAAAACCACAAAAAAAGACCATCCCTTCCAGCAACTCGGAAGCGGATGGTCTTTTTTATATGCATTCTCTATCATGAGGGATGCCAGTACGTGCTTTTCAGCCCCCCTTTCCTGTTCACACCGTTATTTCTACCTACCCCAATCGCTCCAGAAGAATCCTGAGCATCCGGCGTAATGGCTCTGCTGCACCCCACAAAAGCTGATCTCCCACGGAAAACGCAGAGATAAAGCCTGGCCCCATATTCATGGGCCGGATGCGTCCCACCGGGACGTCAAGGGTTCCCGTTACTTTGGCTGGCGTAAGGTCTTGAACAGTAGCGTCCTTATCATTGGAAATCACCTTAACCCAAGGGTTGTGAGCAGCCAGCAAAGCTTCAATGTCGCGTATGGGTACATCCTGTTTCAATTTAATGGTAAATGCCTGGCTATGACAGCGCATGGAACCAATACGCACGCACAAGCCATCCACAGGAACAGGGTTATCCTGTCTGCCCAGAATTTTATTGGTCTCCACAAATCCTTTCCATTCTTCCCGTGTCTGGCCGTTTTCCAGAGGTCTATCAATCCACGGGATAACGCTTCCAGCCAGGGGAACGCCAAAATGCTGTGTGGGAAAAGATGGTTCCCTCATGGTTGTTATGACCTTGCGGTCAAGCTCGGCAATGGCTGTGGCAGGATTGTTCAATATATCTTCACAGGCGGTTCCAATAACGCGCATCTGCTCCACCAACTCGCGCATATTTCTGGCACCAGCCCCAGAAGCGGCCTGATAGGTCATGGACGTCATCCACTCCACCAAATCCTCTTCAAAAAGACCACCCAGAGCCATGAGCATAAGGGACACGGTACAGTTACCGCCCACAAAATCCTTACATCCCTCGTCCAGAGCCGTATCAATGACCTTTCTGTTCACAGGATCAAGGACAATGACGCTGGTATCTGTCATGCGCAATGTGGAAGCCGCATCAGTCCAGTAGCCCTTCCAGCCTTGCTGACGAAGCACAGGATGACATTGCTCTGTATAGCCCCCGCCCTGACAGGAAACAATAACATCCATAGTTTGTAACAGGTCATAATCATAGGCATCAGCCAGAGGCGGAAGCGATATACCCACATCAGGCCCGGCCTGGCCCACTTGCGATGTGGTGAAAAAAATCGGCTCAAACCCGGAAAAATCCTTTTCCTGCCGCATTCTGTCCATAAGGACTGAACCCACCATTCCCCGCCATCCTACAAAACCAATTCT
>PDWI01008187.1_pt1 | contig 12395 bp, 7 predicted proteins | sample 1430891 | NCBI WGS metagenome assembly PDWI01 (sample SAMN01162508, study PRJNA174530) | Oral metagenome, whole genome shotgun sequencing project. | biome: Marine environment; feature: Marine mammal; material: Swab sample of the gingival sulcus; isolation source: swab sample of gingival sulcus...
CGCTACGCTCATCCCAGGGCGCAGAGCGCAAGCCTCCCTACATTCGAATAATACAAAAAATAGCCCCCGCAGATTTGCGGGGGCTACTGCTCCTAGCGGTGCTGCTTGACCACCCTGAAAGACTCCTTCCCGACTCGTAGGACGTACAGGCCATCCGGCAGATCGAACATATCCAGCTCCCCATCAGTCTCCAGCGAGAGTACCCGCACGCCAAGCGCATTGTAGACCGAAACGCTAGCCATCCCCCGTAGCCCCTCAAGACGTAGCCGACCCGTAGTGGGATTGGGCGTGGCGCAAAGCCTTGGACGCTCATCCTCAACTCCAGTCTCTAGCACCGTAACAACCCGCCCCCACTCGCGGGTGGAAACAGGCGGCACAGATGGGAGAGCCTTCCTCACCACTACTTCGCACAGATTGGAGTATATCCGCTCAGCGCCGGGGCCAGCACCCTTCTCCGTTGCGAAGGCACGTACCAGCACCCAGCCTATCCGCTTGGCCACCACCCGCCCAACGCCCCGATCGAGGCTGATGGCGGCCCTTTCGCCCTCCACAATCTCCCACCCCAGATCAACCGTTGAAGGATCTAGAACCTGCGGAAGCAGGCTTACAGGTAGAACTTGCGTCTCATCGGGGGCCAGCTCCTTACGCTGCGGGATACGCAGCCCCCCCAGCTGCTTCTTCCCGTAGACCCCTATCAGGTCCACATCCTCCTCGCCCACAAGCAGCTCACCACCCGCCTCAGGGTACGCCGCGGCCACCCCATCCGCATGGTTGTAGCTCGCCAGCCGCTCGAAGACGTGGGTGTCCTCCTGACCGGTCTTGGCCCTTACGGAGAAGCTTATCCTATCGCCCTCTAGCAACCTCACGAACTTCGTGTACTCATCCCACTCCTCCAGCGCTAGCGGAACGCCCCCACGGCGCACCTCCACCTGGCAGTCCACCGCGGTAACGTATAGCACGGGATCCGCCTTCGCCACGTCTATCGTTAGCTCGTCGGAGGTCAGCCCTAGGCCCTGGCAACGGGCACGCACCTTGACCTTTCCTGCCCGCAGCGGCTTGAGCTTGCCCCCCGGCTCGAGGCTGGCCACCCCGTCGCCATCATCCACCAGCTCCCACTGCACGTAGGCCTGCGGCCAGTCGGGCAACCTGCTCAGGTCAAAGCCCAGCTCCAGTTCAGGCTTGAGCGTGAGCTGTACCTCCCCCTTGCCCGCCTTCAGGCGGCCGGGGTTCTCTATAGACAACCCCTTTATCCCCGGCTTGGCTGTCGCCCTGACCTTGAGGGTAGCCCCACTCATTGCACCGGTACTGAATGCTGACGCTTGGTTGAACTCCTGGCTTAGGATAGGAACTTTACCGTTCGGGAAGCCCTCCACGTCCACTTTCAGCATGTAGAGGGGCTGCACAGATCCCAAGCTACGGGGAAGACTAGCCTGCACCCTCAGGTTATCCCCCTTCCTGAACGAAGCGCCCGATGGTAGCACGCTACCCACGCTCTCATCGGACACCTCAACCTCGCAACCAACCGCCTCTACCTCTAGCGTCTTCCGATCCGCCAGTGCGGGGGCTGGCCCGGGTAGCACCGTTACGGTATACCTACCCGCAACCCTACCATCGTACCCCTTCGCCTCGATATTCAGAGAGAACTGCCGGGGGTAGGACCCTCCGTTAGCTCCTCGTATCTTCGTGCCCCCCGCCTCAAGCGTCAGACCACTCCCCGCCACGGACTTCGTAACGCCATCTTTCGGGACAAAGCTCGACGGCTCATACTCCACGGCGGGAATATCTACTGTCTCCCCATCGTAGATCAGCAGCGACTTACCCTTTATCCTCGGATACTCTATCCTGCACTCCGCGGTGAATATAAGTAGCTTCTTGCCGCTATAAGGAGGGTCCTCTACCAAATTGACCGCCTTGGGCGTCACCTCCGCCCTACCCTCAGCGTCCAGCGGAACGTCCTCCTTGCTATCCCAATCACCAAGCGTTAGCCCCCGCTCCATCCATTCCCAATCCTTAATGCTCGCAGAAGGAACACCCCCCACCGCTATGTCCAGCGGATTTCCTAGCCCCACCATCTCCCCGTTCTTCAGCTCCACGCCATCAGACCTACGCACCACCTTCAGCCCATCGCAGCCCCTGGGGGCTAGGATGAGCCTCGCCTGCGGCTTCCGCTTTACCACCACCTTGACCTCCCCCACCACCTCCGCGGTGTATATCCACTTCTCCACGGCACCCACCCTGCGCGGATGTTTCTCCTTCTGGATGTTAGCCAGCCCCTGGGATAGGCTCAGGTCAGGAATCCCCCCCTCAACCCCTACCCGTATCTCCACCTTCTGCCGCTCGCTGAAGAGCAAACGCAGCACATCCGGGAAGGCCACACGGTCGTCCTCTGTACGCAGCTCCGTCCCCCCGGGCGCATCATCCTTCAGCTCGATGAAGCGATACTTGCCCCGTGGCAGCACGATCACCGTCACCCGCTGTTCAAATCGTGGCTCATCATCAGTCCCCAGGAAAATCCTCACCGGCACCTCATGGCGGAAGGGCTCATTCGCCAAATCCTCACGGTACGCATCGGCCGGAAGGGGCAGGTAATCAATCCCCTTCATGAAACGCTCCCCGAGGGTGATATACTCGCTATCCTCCGGCTTCACGAGCCGATACTTCGCAGGATTCGCCTCCGCCTCCCCTGCCGGCGTAATGACCTGCGTTATATGCATATGATCGTCCTCGCGCTCCTTCTCCGCCAGCGAGTGCGAGGGATCGGGATGCAGATTGCCCGCATGGACAACCTTGCGCCGCGTCGGGCAGATCAACTGTATATTCGTATCCTCACGCCAGCCCACAGATACCGAGAACACTATCGGCGGCACGCCCGAATTCCCCCGGCTCGTAACCCGCACCTCCACGGGATGATCCGCCTCTTCGCCAGTATCAGGATCTACCTCCAGCGTCACCCCATGGGTCTGCAGATAGCCGCTCGTCCGATCCACCGACAGCTTGGGGGGCACACCCGGATTGACTACCTCGTAGTAGAGCACCTGATCCTCCGCATCCACGGGCACCTTCAGTATTTCCTTCCCGAGGTAACGGACATCACCCAAGTCTAGCTTCAGGCTACGCTTCAGCTCCTCGCCGGGTTCAGCTCCCTCCAGCCCTATCCGCTCCACCTTCTTGACCTTCGGCTTCGTCTCGACCCCGTTGTAGAAATGCACCGCCGCCCGCGCGAAGCCATCCACCGTAAAGGCCTCCACCTGCACCGGGCCCTTCTGCGCCTTCACCTCTAGCGTATATTCATTGCCAGCCACCGACATTTCCTCCGCCGTCTCGGGCGTTCGTAGCACCCAGCGGATCTTCTCATTTAGGAAAGCGGTGGCGCTACCAACCCTCCCCCCCAGCTCAGCGGTCAGGGTAATCTCGTTGCCTGCCTCAACCACCGCATTGGGGGCAAGATCTACAGCCGGCTTGGGAGAGGTCAGCTTGGACTTCAGCGTCAAGCTGGGCTTCGGAACGTACCTTTCCCCCAGAGTCCCCACGTGCTGCAGCTCGAAGGTCGTCGTATGCACCCCCGCCTTATCCTCCCAGTCGAGCTTGACGTACACGTCCTTCTGGCTGGTCATCCAGGTGCCATCAATAGTCATGGGGCATTCTAGCTCCACCCTAACCCGGCCATCAGGCTCTACGGTCGGCTCATGCACGATGACCCTCTTCTTGGTCTCAGCATCCGGAGAAGCATTGGTAGCCTTGACGTTTCGGATGCTGGCCAGGTCATCGCTATAGAGCTGCACCTCCATGTCGAACGATTGACCTCTAGCATCCTCCGAAAACTGAAACTGATTGTACTCCCACTCCCCCCCGATCTTCATGCCCTCATTCTCCCAGACTGCAGTCCCCGCAGCATGCTTAGCATCCGTATTCCCCCGCGGTGCATACGTGCATCGTAGCACCAATTCGCTCGCCGGCGGCATCTCATCTATCAGCCATCCCTTCTCCGTCCACTTCACCGGCACTGGCACGGCATCACCCCCTACGCCGATGGATGCGAAGACCTCCAGCTGCGGAACGCCCCGAGCCGGGTCATCCGAGCGCAGCGCTATCCTATAGTTCGTCGGGCGGCGCAGCGCGCGCACCCCGCCCCCCCAGCCATCGCTCGGCACCACCTCCAGCGGCCGATCATGCCCCTTCACCGACTCACCATTCAGCGTGCAATCGATGCTCTCCTCCCCCTCGAAGTACACCCGGACGAAGCCCCCCAGCCGGTACTGCCCCCAGTAGCCCGGCCGGTTCGTATCACCCGGCCGCTGCTCCTTGAAGCTAGCATCGTAGGCCGCCAGCACCTCCTGCCACTTCGCCGTACCGGGAATTACCGAAGCCCCCTCATCATCCCTAATCCCCAGCAGGATATCATAGCTATTATAGTGCCCCCCCTCCTGCAAATTGGCCTCCTTGGGCGGCCGCATCCCGAGCACCACCATGCAGGGGGCCTCCAGGCCAAAGTCCGGCAGACCACGCTCGAGCTTCGGCATGGCAAGCCAGCTATTGAACTCCGCAAAGGGAATGCTAAGCCGCCCCGTGCACTCCCGCAGGTCCGGTAGCTCCACCCATTCCACCACCCGGTCGCCCATTTCCGCACCGCCCACCACAAAACTACTCCCTACACCCAGGGTCAGCAGCTTCGCTATACGAAGGCGCCGAATCACAGGGCTAAAGAGCCGAAACACCCGCTCCGGTGCGGCCACGCTCTTCACCCCGTCCTCTACGTAGAAGGTCTCCAGCAGCGGCATCTCGCACTGCACATTGGCCGCCTCATGCCCAGGCGCACCAGCCGGATGACCTGGGGAAAAGCTCAACCACTCCCAATCTTCAGCCACCATTCTCCCATGCATGACCCGCAGATGCAACACCTTCCCCAGCTGCCTGGCCACCTCCTCCGGCTCCTCCTTCACGAGCTCATCCGGCTGCGAAGGATCTATCCCTCCCTTCTTCCGCCGCATGTAGATCCTATCGGCCGCACCGTATTGCATGGCATCCATCAGATCGTAGCCAGCGTAGGCATAGCGCTCATCCGGCTCATCGGCATACACCACCTCCACCGAAATGTTCAGCGACTTATGGCCTTTGGCATCGCGCTCGCTCGGTGGCAACCAGCGCGGGGACTTAGCCGCCACACCTCCACTACCCGAACCGCCGGGGCCACCGGGGAAACCAGGACCACCCTGTCCCAAACCCAAGGACGGCAACGCCAGTAGCAGCATGAGCAGCAACGCAAAACGATGCGAAAGCCTCCCAGCGCAACGACGAAGGAGAGAGTACCCTCCCCCGATGGATTGCAGGCCAAAGGGCGCAATGCGAAGCGATGCGCTACGCACCCCAGAAGTGGACAAGGTAGCAGTAGTATCCATAAAAAGCATGTAATTGAATATCAAACAATCAGAGCATAATTGACAGCGAAAGGTAGAAAAAAAATCCCACTCCCACAGGAAAAATAGCTCCGAGGCGAGGGCTATAGCACCCCTTCTCCACAAAAAAATCCCTACCTTTCGGAGACGTAAACCTACGCTACCAGTCTACAACCTCCTCCTGGTGCGAATCCCTCAAGGAGCTATTCAAAATATGCTACACACATACTGACAATACACCCAAACCATGACCAACGCCCTTTTCCTCATCCTCGGCCTAGCCGTCGGCGCAGCCCTCGGCTACCTCATCGCCAGCCGGCGAAGCACCGCCCTCCAATCCCAGCTAAGCCTGCAAGAGCAGCAGGTCGAAGACCTCAAGCGTAGCTACGAGGCCAGATTGGCCGAGCTACACCAGCAGGCGCACCAAGAGGCCCAGCGCACAGCCACCAGCACCGAGCAGCGCATAGCCGACCTCAAGGAGAGCTACGAGCTACGCCTCGAGGACGAAGCCCGGCGAGCCCACGAGGCCCTCCAGCAGGCCGCCGAGAACGCCACCAGGCGAGAAGCCCAGCTCAAGGAGCAGTTCGAACAGCGCCTAGAGCAGCAGCGCCGGGCCGCAGAGGAGGGCAGGCAAATGCTCCGGACCGAATTCGCAGAGCTATCCAACCGCGCCCTACGGCAGCAGTCCGACCAGCTATCCAAGGACAACGCCGACCGCATGAACATCCTCCTCGACCCCTTCAGCACCCGCCTCAAGGAGCTCAAGGAGAGGGTCGAACAGGTATACACCCAGGAAACCCGCGAGCGCGCCGGCCTCGCCGAGCACATCAAGACCCTCCAGGAGATGAACACCCGCCTCTCCGAGGAGGCCACCAACCTCAGCCGTGCGCTGCGGGCCGACAGCAAGATGCAGGGCAACTGGGGCGAAATGATACTCGAGCGCCTCCTCGAGACCTCCGGCCTCATCAAGGGCAAGCACTACGTCGCCCAGGAATTCCTCACCGACGAGCACGGCAAGCCCATACACCACGAAGAGACCCACAAGCGCATGCAGCCCGACGTCATTGTGCGCTACCCCGGCGACCACGACATCATCATCGACTCCAAGGTCTCCCTCGTCGCCTACATCGACTACGCCAACGCGGAGGAGGCCGACCAGCAGCACCAGGCCCTCAGCCAGCACCTCCAGTCCATACGCAGGCACATCAACGAGCTATCCCAAAAGGACTACTCCCGCTACGACACCAAGTCCCCCGACTTCGTCATGATGTTCATCCCCAACGAGGGCGCCTACCTCACCGCCATCCAGCACGACCAGCAGCTCTGGCACTACGCCTACGAGCGAAAGGTCATACTCATGAGCCCCACCAACCTCATCTCCGCGCTCCGCCTCGCCAACGAGCTCTGGGTGCGCGAAGCCCAGATCCAGAACGTACAGGACATCATCAGCCGCGCAACCTCCCTCTACGAGAAGGTCGCCAGCTACACGCAGACCTTCCTGAAAATGGGCGACTACATCAAGCGTACCCAGGCCGAGTACGACAAGGCCCTCGGCCAGCTCTCCACCGGGCGTGGCAACATCATCCGACAGGCAGAAATGCTACGCCAGATGGGCCTTACCCCAAAGCGCACCCTCCCCCCGGAGCTGACCAGGGGGAACGAGGACGACGAGGACGATACGGATGCCAGCTAGCAAGTAGTACTAGAGAGGAGAGACCAGCCTACCAGCCCCTGGTGGGCGAACTACCCATGGAAGTACTCCGCGGCCTTACGCACCTCCGTAGCTCGTAGGCTAATACCCCCCGCCGACTCCGAGAGGGCGTGCGAGAGCGACGCATTCCGCCGCGTGCTATCGTTCAGCTCCGAGATGGCCTCCCGGATGGACTGCGTATTGCTCATCTGCTCCTCGTTGGTCTGGGCGATCTCCTGTATCAGCCCCGCCTCCTCATTGATCTGCGGCACGAGGGCTGCCAGCTCCGCTTCGGCCGTCTTGGACATCCCCCGCGTCTGCTCGATGAGCTCGACTATCCGCTCGGCCGACTCCTTGCTCCGGTCAGCCAGCTGTCGCACTTCACCGGCCACAACGGCGAAGCCGCGCCCGTACTCGCCAGCCCTGGCCGCCTCCACCGCCGCATTGAGCGCAAGGATATTGGTCTGGTCGGCTATCCCCCGGATCGTGCCTATCGCCTCGTGCACCATGTCGGTATAGCCCATGGCCTGGCGCGTCTTCTCCTCTATCTGCGCAATATCCTCCTGAATCCGCTGCGAATTGGTCGCCGAGCTCCTCGTATTGCCGGCATTCTGCGCCACGTTCTCCGCCATGCTCTCCATCGTGTCCGAGATGCGCTGCGTAGAGCCTGCCTGCTCGTCAGTCCGCTCCGTGAGCGACTGGGCCGCCTCATAGATCTGCGCACTCTCCACTATGAGTTGCCCTGTGCTCTCATCTATCTCTGCCACGAAGGCCCGCAACCGGACGGTCAGCTCATTGAGCCGCATGGCCAGCAGGCCCATCCCGCTACCGGGATTCCCGCACGCGAACTCCACGCTCAGATCCCCCTCGCACAGCGCGAATATCCGCTCGATGATGCTATCCAGCGGGCTAACAATCCGCCTCCCTATGCGCAGGTAGAGCACCAGGGTCAGCAGCACCGACAGGAGCATGTAGAGCAGAAGGTACAGGCGCGTCCTACGCTCCTTGGCGAGGTTCGCCTGCACGTAGGCCGTCACCAGGTCGTTATTGATCTTGAGCATATTGTTATGCTGCTTCTCCAGGTAGGCCAGCGCCCGCCGCACCTCCTGCGGATCCTCGGAGTTCAAGATGGTGAGCGCATGCGCACGGTAGGGTTCCCAGGCGGCCAGCACCTTCTCGATGAAGGGCATGATGTTGGGCGTGGCGGGCGAAAGCGTTACGTCTGCATTCATATTAGGCGCCTTGCCCCCATCGCGCATGGCCATCACCGAGAGGTGGTGCAGGTTGATAACCCCCTCCAGCTCCTCCCTGCGGCTGGGGTCCTTGGCGCAAATCTCCGCCAGCAACGCCGTCTTCTGCGAGAGCATCCGATTCCGACCCGAGATGTCAATCAGCACCCCATCCTCGCGAACCATAGCCCTGCGGTATTGCACCATGACGAAGCTAGCAATGGGCAGAACCATTAGCAACAGGAAGAATATGAGCAACCTCCTCTTCATAGCAAGATGTTTTAAGATACTCCTTATACGAAATTCAGGCTAAAATCGTTACACGTTTAACTTGTTCGCAGACTATCCATACGGACTCCAGAACGATTTGGCGCAAGCAGCGACCAGACTACACGGCCGGACCGCTGGCAATCAGCCATGTAGCCCTATCCAATCGCTACGCCACAGTCGGCATCACATAGGCATACCTAGCACCCGCGCACGTACAGCTTCTACCCACCTACTGCCCACTAGCAGAAGTAGCGATCGGCCAGGTAGGCGATGTACTCCCGATCCTCAGCCCCACAACGAACCCGAAGACCTGCGAAAAGCTCCTGGTAGGTGAGGCTACGGAAGCGCACGCCATCCGCCAGGCAAATGCGCCCGAACCCCTCGATCTCCCCCCTCAGCTCATCATCCTCAGGGCAGCCCAAGTCGTACCAGAGGTAGAGCAACTCGAAGTCCTCCTTCCGCCCTCCGAACGCCTGCATAAGCCCCAGCACGTGCCGCACCAGCTGCGTGCTATTGAGCCTCCTGGGCTTTCCAACGCCACCCGCAAGCCCCCGCGCCAGCCCATGCAGAGCATCCAGCCCCGCCCATATGGAGACATTCTCAGCCTTTAGGTAGCTCTCCGCAAGCGTCTCTATACTCGCCTCCGTAAACTTCCCCTCAATGGCCAGGGCTCTTCCCCCCTTAGGCCTAATCATCACATCGAGGTGCGGATTGCTGTTCGGCATGATGCGGCACTTCATCTCGAAGGACAGGCTCGCCCCACCAGCTGCAGGCGTTTCCATCCCCAGCGCCTCCAGCAGCGGGGCCATTCCTCGCCCCCGCCAGTAATCGAAGACATTCACCAGCAGCGCAGAGGAGGACCTCAGCGAGCGCATATGGCTTTTTAGCTCCTGCCCCTGCCCGGACGCAAACTCGGCCATCGTCCCACTCCCTAGCGACCGGAAGAGATTCTCCTCAAGGCTACTAGTGTATTCTACCTCATTCGAGTCCGGCCTACCAGGAGGCGCAACAACTGTAAGCCCACGCCTAGCGGCCCAGGCCTTCTGCCGCTCCACGACGATTCCCTTTTTACCTTGTGCTAAACCCATAATCATTCCAATTTTGGTGTACACTAGCCAAAGGTACGCAACTCCCCCATTCCGCCCAAGCCGCCGCTCCGAATTTTCCCCCGCCCAAATTCGGAGCGGCAGTAGACCTGGAGCTGGGGGATTCGCCCGCCATGTAACCCTTCCCCAGGAATTGCGTATCCTCTAGTATATATTTAAACGTCAACCACCATGGCGAGAATCACCCCCGTGCGCCCGAAGTACTGGAGCAAGCAGAACCCCGTCCTGTACGTAGTAAGGGAGGAAAAGATGTACGTCCGCGAAAGGGCAGAGAAGATCAGCAACCCTCGCACCGAGCGGCAGCAGGCCAACCGGCATAAGCTGTCCGTGGCGAGCCAGTTCCTCGCCCAGATGCAGCCCATGGTAAGCAGGGGCTTCAGGCCCAGGATGACCAACCGCCCGGGGTGGGAGTCCCGCCGCGTGGGGGCATACCACGTGGCGCTGGGCATGCTGCTGAAGTCGGGAATGAGGAGGGGGAATAGCGGATGGGAAATTGACTACCAGAATGTTGCGCTCTCGGAGGGGAATTCGCTGGAGATGTACCCGATGGATATTAGCCGGAGCGGAGGGGAGATGGTCGTGCGCTTTCCGAAGGGGCTACCGAGGGGGACAAGGCGCGTGCGGATGGCGATCCACTCGGCCAGGGAGGGGCGAACGCTGCACGTAAGCTTCGATGCGCCCAGGCGGGGGGAGGCGGTGAAAATGAGCATACCGAAGTGGGCCACAAGCGGGGCGCTGCATGCGTACTACACGGTGGAGGTCAAGGGGAAATCCCGGTGGGCGAGCCTGTACACCTACGTGCCACAGGGACGCAGGGCTACGGGGAGGGGATACTCCGTGGTGTCCTCCGCAATAGCCCCCCATCCCCACCCAGGCCGCACGCAGGAGAATCGCGAGCCCCAATCCCCGGGCGACGTGCCATGCGCTAGAGCCCGGTGGGGCTGATGCATAGCACCGGGGGCGCATCGTCCTCCAGCGCTACACATGGACCAAGGGGGCTACCTAGCGTGCATCCAGCAGGTCATCGATGGCATCCACGGGGTTGGGAGCGCCGAATACGGCATTGCCGGCGACCAGGACATTGGCCCCAGCCTCCCATAGCTGCGCGGCATTCTGCGCGTTGACCCCGCCGTCCACCTGTATGAGGAGATTGGGGTTGGTCTCGCTGGCCATCCGGCGTAGGCGTACGATGCGGTCGAGCGATTCGGGGATGAACTTCTGCCCGCCGAAGCCGGGGTTGACGCTCATGATGAGGACCATGTCCGTAATGGGCAGTATGTCGCGCAGAAGCTCGGGGGGCGTATGGGGATTGAGGGCCACACCGGCCTTCATACCCAGCTCGCGGATGCGGGAGAGGGTGCGGTGGAGATGGTTGCAGGCCTCGTGGTGGACGGTGAGGACGTTGACCCCATGCTCGGCGAAGCGGTCGAGGTAGCGGTCGGGGTCTACTATCATGAGGTGGGCATCGAAGGTCTTCTGGGTGAGGGGGCGGAGGGACTTAATGACGGGGAATCCGAAGGAGATGTTGGGCACGAAGACGCCGTCCATGATGTCGAGGTGCACCCACTCCGCCCGGGAGTTGTGAATGAGGCTCACGGCCTCGCCGAGGCGGGCGAAGTTGGCCGAGAGGAGTGATGGGGCTATAATTCTATCCATGTATATATTCTGCTTTGGTTTGCACTGGTGCTACTCCTCCGCCCTGCGTTCCCTGAGCAGGTGGTCTACGTGGGCGAGGGTCTCGTCGAGGGTGAAGCCACGGGAGGCGGCGAAGCGGAGGAGGCGAGCCTTGGCCTCGTGGGGCGTAAGGCTGGGCTTGAGGGTGCTGAGCTTCCGGCTGAGGATGGCGCGGAGATCCGGCGCATCGCCCTCCTCGCGGAGGTCCGCCAGGGCCTGCTCTACGGTGGGCTGGGGGATGCGCTTGGCGCGGAGGGCGGCGGCAATCTTGAGCGGTCCCCAGCCGGAGAAGCGCGCCTTGTCGCGGGCGTAGGCCCTGGCATACCGCTCCTCGGAGAGGTATCCCTCCTGCTGCAGGTACTCCAGCATGCCGTTAATCTCCGGTTCGGATGCATCCTGCCGCTCGAGGTACTGACGCACCTCGAGGGGGGCTCGCTCCCTGGTGGCGCAGTAGCGCATGGCACGGGCGAGGAGCTTCTGCTGCGATTCTGGTGTGGTTTGGCTTCCCATTTCCGGGGGCAAATATACGAAAAGGTGGAAGTTCCGGCATGCTTACATGTGGGGTGTACGGCGGGTTTCATTGTTTTTGCATTTCGACCCCAATCTTCGGGAAGCCCCCCACCTTGGCATTGGATAAATTACCCTAATTCGGTTTATTGTAGGAAGGATGTGCGCTGCGCTGCTGAGCGAAGTGAAAATATGGTTGCTGCTACGGGCTACCGGCTCAAGATAACTGGACGCAGCTAGCCCGCAGGCATAGCGGTGCACCGCATGCCCAGAATGGCCAAAAGGTATGAAGCGAATTAGGGGTGCTAATGCATCGTAGGGCTAAAGGTGGCAGGTCAGGAAGCGGGGCTTAGCCTGGGCATCCCGGTGTATCTCTACCTGGCGAAAGCCCCTCTGGCGGTAGAGCAGATGCGCCTCATGGGCGTGCTTCTCATGCAGCTCAAGGAATAGATGGCCACCTGGCCTTAGGCCCTGCAGGGCGATGCGTGCGATGGCCTCATAGGGAGCGAGGGGCGAATCGCCAGGC
>PDWI01008189.1_pt1 | contig 12394 bp, 12 predicted proteins | sample 1430891 | NCBI WGS metagenome assembly PDWI01 (sample SAMN01162508, study PRJNA174530) | Oral metagenome, whole genome shotgun sequencing project. | biome: Marine environment; feature: Marine mammal; material: Swab sample of the gingival sulcus; isolation source: swab sample of gingival sulcus...
GTATCCAAAAATGAACTCTTAGCGGTCTTAGGTCATGAGTTGGGACATTTTAAACATAAGGATATCATTAAGACAATAGCTCTAATTGGCAGTATGCTTTTTGTGATGTTTGCACTTTTAGGGAATATTCCTCAAAGTGTTTATGGCTTTTTACATGTAGAACCAAAACCCTATGCGGTTATAGTCTTTTTTATGATATTTTCTCCTGTTTTATTTTTTGTATTTACCCCTATTTTAGGCGCAGCAAGTCGTCACGATGAGTATGCAGCGGATGAATATGGAAGTGAGTGTGAGAGTAAAGATGCACTTGCAAGTGCACTAACAAAGTTAGCGGATGAAAATAAAAGTTATCCATACTCACATCCATTAAATATCATTTTTTATCACACACATCCGCCGTTAGTTGAAAGATTGAAAGCTTTAGGGGTGGATTTTAGTGAAGATTAAAGAATTGCTTCATTTGGCTCAAAAAGATTTATATGTAGAAAATCCTGCTAAAGAGGCAAATATGCTTTTATCGGCATTTTTAAACAAATCAAGGGAGTGGATTTTTTTACATGTAGATGATGATGTGGCAAATTTTGAACAATTTTTTAATTGGGTAAAAAGGCGGGCAAATTTTGAACCGCTTGAATATATAACAGGCCAAGCATCCTTTTATAGTAGGGATTTTTTTGTGCAACCGGGGGTTTTGATACCTCGACCTGAAACTGAAATTTTGGTGGATTTAGCATATAAAAATATCCAAAATATCCAAAATCCTCGTGTTTTAGAGATAGGTGTCGGAAGTGGTGTGATATCTGTGATGTTAGCGCTTTTGCACAAAAATGTGACGATTTGCGCAACCGATGTGAATGAAAAAGCCACTAAGTTATCTTTGAAAAATGCAAAACATTTTAAAGTTGATGATAGGATTAAATTTTATAATTGTTCTTATGAGAGTGAGGTTGAAGGTGAGTTTGATTTGTTAGTGTCAAATCCTCCGTACATAGCCAATAACACCGAACTTGAAACTCACGTTTTAAAAGAGCCACATGAGGCGTTATTTGGGGGTAAAAAGGGTTATGAAATGTTAGTGCAGTTAGTTAAAATTGCAAAACAAAGGGGGATAAAATCCATTTGTTGCGAGATGGGTTATGACCAAAAAGATGTTATGAAAGAGGTTTTAATACAAAACGGTGTTAGTGAATTTAGTTTTTATAAGGATTTAAGTTCGCTTGATAGAGGTTTTGAAGCAAAATTTTAATAAAGGAGTTAGTATGCAAAAAAGTATATCGGTGGGGTATTTTCTATTTTTAGGTGCGATAATAGGCATAGAGTTTGCCGCAGGGGCATTGATAGCGCCTGTTATATTTTATCCTTCAGCTTTCATAGGCGAGGGAGTTTTAACCCACTTTCAAAGTGGTGTTTTGATGACTCAGATATTTTTAAAATTAAATATTATTTTGTTTGTTTGGGTGATTGTAGCATGGGCGTATGAGGTTTACATGTTGGTTTCTAAAAGAAAAGATATCTTGTCTTTTCTTATTTTGTTATTTATAAGCGCGTGTGTTTTGATGTTTGTATTTTATTTTACGCCATACATGGTGCAAGCTCAACAACAAGGCGAACAAGCTATCTTGACAAATGATTTTAAAACTATTCACCAAGCTAGCGAAATAGATATGAAAGTCCTCATGATGCTTCAGATTACTTTATTTTTTAGAAGACTTTGGCTAATGTTTAAACAAGTATAAACTAAAACAGTTTTGAATTTACATATAAATATTTTTGAGGGTTTTTATTTTTACATGTACATATTTTAGGGGGAGATTTTACTACGTTTTAGTATCGTCTTTATATAGACAGAATTATATAAAAATTAAATTTACATGTAAGAAAACATATCACATGGTTAGACGAGCAAATTTAAGTTTGCTCGTCTTATTATTAAAAGGAGGATCTACATTTAATCTTGTTGGCGACGTAAATATGAGGGCATATCCAAGTCAGAATATACATCTTGTTCATCATATCCGCCACTAACTTTTTTTAATCGCGTAATTCTTTCGCGTTGAATTTGTTTGATATCAGGTGTAGTGCTTATGGTTGGCTCAGGGGCTAACTCCTTTTCATCTTCTTTAGAGTCAAATCCTGTTGCAACGATAGTTACTTTAACGGTATTGTTTTCTGCATTTTTATCAGTTATTGTTCCAAAAATAACATCTGCATCCTCATCTACCGAATCATAAACTAACTCCATAGCATCGCTTATATCAGTAAGTGGACAATCAGGATGAATGTTAAAATGAACTAACACACCCATTGCACCGTTTATAGTCATATCGTCTAATAAAGGAGACTCTATAGCATTTTTAACAGCTTCAGCCGCAGCATCATCACCGCTAGCTTCTCCGACACCCATAAGTGCCATACCACGATGACCCATGATAGTTTTAACATCGGCAAAATCCACATTTATACCGCTTTGACCCGAAGATAAAACCACATCACTCATACCACTAACAGCACGATGTAAAACGTTATCAACAAGCTTAAAACTATCTTCATATCCAAGATTTTTATCCACAAGGGTTAAAAGTCTCTCGTTTGGTATAACAACAATAGAATCACTTTGTTTTTTAAGCTCTTCAAGCCCTTGTGATGCTAATTTTGCTCTTTTTCTTCCTTCAAATCTAAATGGGCGAGTAACAACACAAACAGTTAGTGAGCCGTTATCTTTTGAGGCTTGTGCAACCACAGGAGCTGCTCCTGTTCCGGTTCCACCACCAAGTCCGGCAGCAATAAAAACTATATCAGCATGTTCTAGTGAACCTCTTATCTCCTCATAACTCTCTTCGGCGGATTCTTTTCCAACAGCAGGAACCATACCGGCTCCAAGACCTTTTGTCTTTTTTTCACCCAGCTGAATTTTTGTACTGGCTAACGAATGTTCTAACGCTTGTGCATCGGTGTTAGCAACAATCAAATCAATTCCCTTTACTCCTTCGCGAACCATGTGGTTTATCATATTTCCACCACCGCCGCCAACACCGACAACCTTTATCTTTGTACCATAAGCACTTCTTTTTTCTTCCACTGTAAATCCTTCCATTAAATTCTCCTTTTAAAATATATGCGAAAGACGATTTAAAAGTCTTTTAAACATACCATCGCCTTTATCTTTTTTGCTTGCATCTGCAATATCTGCCAATTTACCTTTTACATCATTTTCATCACGAATTTTCAATATATGATCTAATTTTTGTTCAGTATCATTTTCTACTATGTTTTGTACTGTTTTTACTTTGGCAACCTCATCTTTATGCCTCATTTTTTTATTTGAATCTATTTCATAAGGGGTAAAAGCTCCTGCGCCGTACATTATAAGTCCGATAGCTACTGAAAATGACGGATCATGTATATTTTCAAGTACACCTTCGATTTTTTTTGGTTTTGCTAACCTTATGGACATATTATCAAAAATGGCCATAGCCAACTCTTTTATGCCTTTTAATTTTGTAAAACCACCCGTTAGTACAAGTCCCGCACCCATATGGTCTTTAAAATCGCTATCTTCAATGGTTTTTGCAAGTATCATAAGTGTCTCTTCAACACGTGCGTATAAAACATTTGAGACTATATCCAAGCTTACTTCATGGGTTGCGTTTTCATCTCCTAAAACGGGAAGTTGAATAAGCTCATTTGATGTGTTTTCAAGTGAACCGTATTTTAGTTTTATTTTTTCCGCTGCCGGTATCGGAGTGTGAAGTGCCATGGATAAATCACTTGTTATATTAAATGATCCAACGCCTAAAAAGTCATTATATCTTATGGAATTACCGGAATGAATGATGATATTACAAGTTGCACCACCCATGTCTATAACACCAACTCCTAACTCTTTTTCATCGGTATTTAATACGGCTATCGAAGAAGCATATCCTGCAAGAACTATATTGTCTATCTTTACTCCCGCGGATTTTACTGCTTTTTTCAGATTGTTAAGAGCTGATTTTTGTACTGTTATGATGTGTACAAGTACCTCAAGCCTTGAGCCATTCATACCTAACGGGTCTTCTATGGACTCTTGATCATCAACTTTAAACATATATGGCAGTATGTGCAATTTTTCATATTCGTTTGGTATGTTTGCATTGTGGTCAGCCATCTGCATAGCGCGCTTTATCTCTTGTAAGCTGATGTCTTGTTCAGGAATATTAACTATACCCGAACTATCAACACTTTTAGTATATGCACCTGATATGGAAACCAATACCTGCTCATACTTTTGACCCGCCATTCTTTTAGCATCATCGACTGCTTTTTTGATAGAGTTGGAGGCTTGGTCTATGTTTGTTATGATACCTTTTTTAAGTCCTAGAGATTTTGAGGTTCCAACACCTAGTACTTTAAGATTGTCTAACTCATCCTTTCGAGCTATAATAGCACATATTTGCGTTGACCCGATGTCTATACTAAGGTATGTATTGCTCAAATCAATTTCCTTTATAATATTGTTCAATCTTATATCGTTTACGCAGTTCGCTCAATAGATTGGTTTGTATTTGACTATTTTGCAAACTGTTAGCCATTTTTGTTAGTTCTTCAATATGCTTATCTTTTTGTTTGTTATCAAGCAACTTTTGTTCCAAAATTTCGTAAATAACGGCTTTGTTTCCAAGTACAATATAGTTTTTCTTTTTGTTTGTATCAAACATTTTGTTTACAAACAATCTACTCTCTTGTAGTGTTAGTTCTTGTATTGGTTTTGTTACCTCTCTTGAAACATATCCTATGTCTGTGCCTTTGAAAGATTTTAACTCATCTTTTGCTTTTTGCACTAACTCTTCATTGGCTTTTTTCGCCCTATATATCCTCTCTACTTCCGCTTTTGCCTCTTGAAAAGTTTTAGGTTTTGGTAGAGTGGTTTTTACAAGTTGTACGACCATATATCCATCTTCGTATTTAAAAGGTTTCAATACATCGTTTGGATTTGCAGTTGCTAACAGATCAGCAGGATATTTGTTTGAATTGTCCATTACGGTTTTATTGTTAGTTAGTTTTTCTTCTTTGTTTTTGATTTTCAAATATTTTTTAAGTGCGATTTTTTTAGCTTTTTTGATTTTTAAAGCTTTAGATACTTCATCTTTTGTATCTTCAAATTTTTTAATTTTACCTTCTTTATCTGTATAATTATATTTACTCTCTTCATAAAACTCTTTAAGCTCTTTCTCATCTACTTTTACATTTTTTGAAGGGATAAATTCACTTAAAATATCGTAAGATTTTATAGTTTTAAAATTGTCTTTCATAGGCTCCCAAAATGATTTCAAATCCCCGTCGTTTACGGGTATATCATCCGAATTTACCGAAATAACATTTACAGATAATTTATCTTGCAAAAAGCTGATACTTCCCATCATCTCAACAAGCTCTTTTTTTGCTGGAATATCAAGCAGTTTAGAAACTTTTTGAAGTAAAATAGAGCGCTTTAAACTATCTTGATAATCTTTTCGTGAAGAGCCTATATTTTGCAATACTCGATCAAATCTTTGTAAATTAAACTTTCCATCAACTTGAAAGGCTTCCTCATTTGATAATTGTTTTTTTATGTCCTCATCAAGGGTTTTAAGCCCTAAATCATCCGCATAGTTTAAAAGAAGTGTTTCGTTTATGAGGTTTGCTATAACCATCTGCTCTAACTGCAACTCTTTAGCTTTCTCTCTTGTTAGTGTGCCATTTAACATGTTATTGTAGTTGTTATACGCATTTGAGTATGCTAATTGTAACTCTTTTACACTTATAAGTCTGTTTCCAACTTTTGCTATGGACGAGCTACTTTTATTAAAACTATATGCTCCCCAACCAACAAATCCTGCTCCAACAAACGCTATGGTACTTATCCAAATGGTAACTACCAAATATTTCCTACGCCTTTGCATCCATTCAATCATACAATTACCTTTAATTTAATACATTATTGTTTATAACACGTTATTGTATCTTGTTAGTTATTAAATTAACTTAAAATTCACTTATTTTATATAAAAAAAATGCAAAAAATGGTAAAAAATATCATTTTTAATAGGAAAATACATAAAACAATACATATTTTATTAAGTATAAGACTAACACAATTTAATTAATAATAGTGGTTTGTTAGTAATGTGGCTGTATTATTCTTATATATTAAATCAATAAATAAAACTAAGCAATGACAATATCTTTAAAATTTACTCTTACCGGCTTGGTTAACCATTTCTTCTGCAATTTTGCTAGATTCTGTGGATAATATATTGGAATCTTTGGCAATTTTAGAGTTTTGTTTTGTAAGTTTGTTGACTTCTATAATGGAGTTGTTAACTTCAGTCATGCTTAAAGTTTGATTATTTATATCAAGACTCATATCGTTTATTGACTGAACTAGCGCATTTGTGTTTGACTCAATCTCTATTAAGGATTTTTGTGTTCTTTCGGCTAAATTTCTAACCTCATCGGCTACTACGGCAAACCCTCTTCCATGTTCACCCGCACGAGCCGCCTCGATAGCCGCATTTAGGGCTAAAAGATTTGTTTGATCGGCAATATCTTTTATAATATTTATAACATTCTTTATATCTTCGCCTTGTCTATTTACTTCATTTGTTTGATCGGAAATATCATTCATTGAGATAGAAATTTTTTCCATTTTTTTGGCGCTGTCTTCAAGTGATTTTGCCTGTTTATTTGTGGCTTCTGCAAGAGTCTCTACCAATTCGTTGAGTGAGTTCGCCTTTTTTTGTACCAAATGCCCTTTATTTAGATTATCTTTTAGCATGGAAGAGATAACTTGTCCCAACAAGTTTACTCCCTCGCTCAAATCTTTTTTGTGCCCTATAGCATTGCTATCTTTTAGTCGAGGAGTAAAATCATTTTCTCCATAGATTTTTAAAATATCAATTATTGATACCAAAGATGACCTTAAATCTGCAAAAAATTCGTTTATAATATTTTTTAACTCCAATAATTGAGGGTTTTGTGGATTTGATTTTATAGATAAATCGTATTGTCCACTGCTTGCTTTTTTGACTATATTTTTAGTATCATCTATCATTTGCAAGTCTAGCATTATCCCATTTTGTATTTTTTTTATATTTTCATTTATCGTTTTAGCCATTTGACCAAATTCATCGTTAGTGCTAACTTCTATATATTGAAATTGTTCTGATTTATTATTTAAAAATGAGAAAAAATCCAAAAGTCCTTGTTGGATAGCCGGTAAATTTTTTAATTTTGAAAGAAGCATAAGTGCAGGTATTATACTTATTATAATGGTAGGAATAACCATGAAAAAAAGAAATAATGTTAGATTTTTAGTTATCTTAAAAAAACTTTTTTCACTATTTTCCAGTTTGTTATCTATGGTTTTTATAACGCTTCCAAAGCTCTCTCTCGCAGCTTTTGCTATGGGAGTAGCTTCTTTTTTATACTCTTTGTAAATCTTTGCTCTGTATTGAGCGGTTGGATTATCTTTGATGCTTGAAACTTTTTTTATACCGTGGTTTACAAAGTCAGTTACTTTTTTTTCACTATCTTTCAAAGAGGCGATATCAAGTAGTGGGTCTGATGTAAAAATTTTATTTAATTTTACAAAATCCTTTTCTATTTTTGCTCTTCTATCATTTAGCTTTTTCATATTTACATCAAAATTAGCTCCAAGCATGATCTCTCGTGTACACCTGCTAACATAATTTTGATTTTCTTTTATTTGGAGAACTAAAATCTTGCCCATCATTGCTTCATCAGCAAACTCTTTTTGTTCCAGTTTGAGGTTTGAGCTAAAATTAAAGGATAAAAAACCTACGACAATAGCTAAGGCGATAGAGACAAATGCCATCAGCTTATTTAAAAAACCCACACTTTTAAAGTTCATCACAATCCCCTAAATAATTTTTTCTTATTATATCTAAAAAATAATAAATAAATAATTATTTTTAGTTATTAATTAGCGAATTAAGTGACCTTGCTGTTTGGTGTAGTGTAGTATTTTGCAACTATTTTCCAAAATTGCTATGGATTTTGCTATTTGAAACATATCTCTTGCGTATGTATATACTCCGTATCCTCTTATGACTACAATGTTTGTTTTACCCTCTTTTAGTGCGCGAGGAATTTCAATATCCGCTCTTTCGTACCAATCGTCAAAATGTTTAGGGTTATATACGTCTATGGTTTCAAACATTTGAGAACCAAAATAATCCTTTGGTATAATCATATCGTGGGTTAATGCATAAGAAGTTATAAATGGCGGCATTGTGTAGCAGATAAATTTTGCCTCATGTATGTTTTTATATATGCCAAAGTGAATACTTGTATCTATGCTTGCATCTTCCCATCGATAATCTTTTTTTGAACTTAACTCTATAAGCTTATCATCGTAAAGTTCATCAAAAATCGCCTCTTTTTTGTTTATGATAATCCTATCTTTTTGAGTCTTTGCCGACACGGAACCATGAAAAATCCCTAAAAAATTTTTCCTAAACATTGCAAGTGCGACTGTTTTTATCTCGTTTTTTATCTCGTTTTTATCCATTTTATACCCTTATGTTATATAACATACTCCGTTTTTATCTTATAATTATACCTTTTGAAGTAAAAACTTAAATTAAATTATTGTATAATCATTGCAAAACAAAAAAAATTAAGGAAAAAATGTGAATTTACCGCATGTATCTGTATTGCCCAAAGAGGTTTTAGAGTCGTTTGGTGACATAGGTGAGGGTGTTTTTATAGACTGCACTTTGGGTTTTGGTGGACATAGCGAGGCGTTGTTGGAAAAAAATCCAAATATTAAACTTATAGGTTTTGATAAAGATAGCAATGCTATAGAATTTTCAAAAAAAAGACTTGAAAGATTTAAAGATAGAGTAAGATTTTACCAAGGAAGTTTTTCTAAAATGATTGAGAAGGTAAAAGATGAAAACATCAAAGGTGTTTTAGCTGACATTGGTGTCTCTTCTTGGCAATTAGATGAAAAAAGTCGCGGTTTTGGTTTTGATAGTAATAAGCTTGATATGAGAATGGATTTAACTCAAGAACTGGACGCTTTTTATGTTGTAAATCACTACTCTCAAAAGGATTTAGAGGATATTTTAAGGGATTTTGGCGAAGCGTCAAGATGGAGAGAGATAGCTAACGACATAGTGCAAAAAAGAAAACAAAACCCCATACAAACCCCAAGAGAGCTTCTTGAGCTTATCGGAAACAAAAAAGAGCGAGGTAGAAAAGTTTCTGTTGCAACATTGGTTTTTCAAGCGATTAGGCTAGAAGTAAATGATGAGTTAGGGGAGTTAAACAGGCTTCTTGGAAGTTTGGAAAACATAAAACCAAAAGGAGCACGAGTTGGGATTATAACATTTCATTCATTGGAAGATAGAATAGTAAAGAGAGTTTTTAAATTGTGGGCAAAAAAATGTATATGTCCCGATGATTTTTACAGATGTGAGTGTACAAATGACAATAATTTGGGTAAAATTATAACAAAAAAACCAATCGTTCCTTCAAATGATGAGATAAAAGCAAATCCAAGGGCAAGAAGTGCGAAGTTGAGGATATTTGAATTTGAAAATTGAAAAACAAGAGAAGATAACAGATACTAACAAGGTTGAAAAAGAGTTAGCTAACGATTTAGAAGATAGAAACCTTCTTCTTGACGAATATGACAAAGAGCAAGTAAGAGATAAAAATATAGATTTTAAGACACTTTTTATAGTTTTATTGTGTATGTTTATCTCCCTTTGTATCGTACTTCCGGGTGTTTATATCAAAAATGAAATTTACTATATAAGCAGAGATATAAGTAAACTTGACGAGCAAAGAATTGTCTTGTTAGAAGAGCGCAGGGCATTGCAAAGAAAGATAGAAGCTATATATTTTAAAAACCAAGTTTTAGATGATTTTTTGTTTGAAGATGAGTAGTTTTTGTTATTACATGTAAAACAAAAACATAATCAAAAATCTTTTACATGTAAAAAATATCCTGAAAAATCTAAATTTACTACCTATAATGGAACATTTTTTGCTTATAAATTCATAACTATAAAAAGGAGTTAAAATGCTGACAAATATATTTGACACAACAAAATCAAAACCTTTAGCCGAATTGGCACTAAAAGCCAGATCGTTAAAGCAAGATATAATCTCGTCAAACATAGCAAACATCGATACACCTTTTTATAAAGCCAAAGATGTGGATTTTGAGAGCGCTTTAAGAGAAAAAGCGATGCAAATGTATGGTAAAAAAAGCGAAGTAAAAACTTTAAAACTCGCTAAAACCGATAAAAAACATCTATCAGGAGTGAGTCATAGTACAAGTTCTTTAGGAACTATATATCTTCGTGACGGTCACATGGCTAGAAATGACGCAAACACAGTTGATCTCGATGTGGAAACATCGGAATTAAGCAAAAATGCGGTGATGATAAACGCACTTTCCAAGGCGATAAAAAAGCAAGGACTTATATTTAAAAGTGTGCTTGAAGCGTCAAATAAGGTTTAGGAGTAAAAAATGGGATATTTAAAAAATTTTGATATAAGCGGATATGGTCTTTCGGCTCAGAGATTTCGTATAAATCTTATAAGTTCAAATATAGCAAATGCAAACACAACAAGAACGGCAGAGGGTGGGGCGTATAGAAGAAAAGAGGTTGTTTTTAAAGCTATTGATTTTGACAAGACTTTAAATAGCGAACTTGAGAAAAAATACAATCTTTTAGAGTACGAAAACCCCTTAGATGACCCGTTTTTGCAAAAAGATGCAAATCCTGCTATAATGAGCGTTAAAGTAGACAAAGTAGTTCGCGACGATAGTGATTTTAAACTAAAGTACGACCCGTCTCACCCTGACGCAAATGCGCAAGGTTATGTGGCGTATCCAAATATCAATCCTGTGATTGAGATGGCGGATTTGGTTGAAGCGACTAGAGCATATCAAGCAAATGTTGCGGCTTTTCAGAGTGCAAAAAGTATCGCGGGATATGCGATAGAGATGTTACAATAAATTTTTTTAAGGATAGAGTATGAATACAATCGACAAATTATCAACTATCGAAGCATTAAACAATAAAAAAAGTGATAACCAAGAATCAAAAAATGGTGATTTTTCTAAAATTCTTTCAAAATCCCTTGATGAAGTAAATGATTTGCAAGTTAAAGGCGATAAGGCTTTAGCGGATATTGCAACGGGTGAAGTTAAGGATTTGCACCAAGCGGCACTTGCCATCGGTAAGGCTGAAACCAGTATGAAGGTTATGCTTGAGATAAGAAACAAGGCACTAAACGCTTACAAAGAGATTTCAAGAACACAGATATAAAGCTTATGCTAGAGCAACAATTAGATAGAAAAAAAGCAAAAGTTCTATTTTTATTTTCATTAATCACACTTGCATTTTTAATTTTTTTAGGAACCCTTTTTTATTGGGCTAAGATAGATAGAAGGCTTCCAAGACTCCAAACAAGCGACTTTGATACTGCCCTTAGAGGCGACATTATCAGTGCTGACGGATACACAGTCGCTACGAGTAAAAAACTATATAAAGTTATGATCGATACTCGCAATATTGATAAAAAAAAACTTGATATTTTTGTAAATTTATACTCCATTTATAGTGGTGATAATCCTTCGAGGGTTAGAAATCTTATAAGAAAAAACCGTGGAAATGTGGTACTTTCGTACAAATTAACATCCGCAAAAGCAAAATATATGCAAGATTTGTCACGAAAACTTTACTCCATGAAAGTTTTTGTAGCATACGAAGATAAAAAGACCAAAACTGCATATCTAAGGGGTATGAGTGTGGTTGAAAGCGGTGAAGATAGGATATATCCAAACAGGGATTTACTAGCTCCCATAGTTGGATATGTGAAAAAAATCGAAAAAAACGATATAACCAAGATAAAGGGTGTTAAGGGGATAGAGAAGTATTATGAAGAGTATCTTTCACCCGTTCAAGATGCCAAAATTGTGGGTTCAAGGGATATTGGAAATAATATCATAAGAAATAGAAACGCTCAATTAAAAAATAGAATAGACGGCGCTGATATTGCACTATCGGTTTCTCTTAAACTTCAAAAAGCGGTTGAGAGGATACTTAGTAAATATAAAAAAGAGCTAAGGGCAAAAGAGATAGTAGCAGCCGTTATGAAAAGCGATACTGGCGAATTAGTCGCCTTGGCATCTAGCAATAGATTTGATCCCGATAGGATAAGAAAAAGGGATTATAAATCCTTAAATCCATCTTCCATTGAGTTTGCCTATGAGCCAGGATCCGTTATAAAACCCATCACTTTAGCACTTCTTATGCGAGAAGATAAGGTCAATCCTTATGATTTGGTAAATGTTCATAACGGTAAATATAAATTAGGAAGAAGAATT
>PDWI01008191.1_pt1 | contig 12391 bp, 12 predicted proteins | sample 1430891 | NCBI WGS metagenome assembly PDWI01 (sample SAMN01162508, study PRJNA174530) | Oral metagenome, whole genome shotgun sequencing project. | biome: Marine environment; feature: Marine mammal; material: Swab sample of the gingival sulcus; isolation source: swab sample of gingival sulcus...
AGGTTTTATCAAACAAAGAGGTTTTTCAAATATAGACAGCAGTTTTAACGTGAAAAAATATTATGCTTTTGAAAATTCATTATATATTGAGAATGAGATAAAAATAGGCAGAAATATAAATTTCAATATAGGTGCAAAAGCAAACATTTATTCCACAGAAAATAAACATTATTCAAACATCGAACCTCGATTTTTAACAAATTTAAACATACCAAAATGGTTTGCATTAAAAGCATCATATTGCAAAATGATACAATATGTTCATCTGTTAAGTTATTCAGGAGCGGGATTGCCCGCTGATTTATGGATGCCGACAACCCAAAATGTTCCGCCTCAACACTCCGACTTATTTGCAGTGGGAATTTCAAAATCACTTTTCAACAACGCCCTTGAACTAAGCATTGAGACCTATTACAAAACCATGAATAACTTGATTGATTATTCTGAGGGAAAAAGTTTTGCCGTAAATAATACAAAAAATTGGGAACAACTTATTGAACTTGATGGCAACGGAAAATCAAAGGGCATAGAGTTATTGATACAAAAAAAGCAAGGTAAATTTAACGGTTGGATTTCTTATACATTATCAAGAACCACACGACAATTCGACAATTTGAATTTAGGTCGAGAATTTCTTTACACTTATGATGCGACTCACGATTTTGCAATAACCGGAAATTATTATTTTAAAGAAAATTTATACTTCTCATTAACTTGGGTTTACACAAGTGGCAGAGCTGTTACCATGCCAAACGAACATTATACCTCTATACGTTTATTGCATAATCAAGATATTACGGAAAATATAATACCTGATTATGAAAGAGTAAGTTACACAAGCTATTATGAAAAAAATAATGTAAGAATGCACCCTTATCATCGTTTAGATTTAGGATTAACATATAAAAAAAACAAACGTAAAAGTGAACGAATTTGGAGTTTTAGTATTTATAACGCATACAACAGACAAAACCCATATTATTACTATACAACAATAGATAAAGTTGAAGATGAGAATGGAAATGCAACCAATGAATATCAAAAAACTACCTACGCACGAAGTTTATTCCCCATAATTCCCTCCATAAGCTATACGATTAAGTTTTAATCCTACCATTTTTTTTAACTTTTACTCCCCAACCCTTACCAGGTGTAAATCTTGAAAATCGTAACTAAAATCAATGTTAGGCGATATACCTTTCATTTTTATGCTTTGAGCTTTGCCCTCTTGGTCTAAGGAAAACATTGCAAAAGCATCAGCATTTGAGTCTTGAAAATCCCATTTTACAACAAATGTATTTGCTTTGTAGAAAAACATTTCGCCATTCAGTTTAGGCGATTTATAAGATTTAAACCATAATTTATTCCCATTCATAAAAACCTCTATTTTGCCAAACCACGCATCTTGATAAATACCAATGTAGTCGGCATAATTTACATTAGATGTGTTGGCTTTTTTAACCGTTTCCCAAACCTGTTGAATTACTTTATCGGCTTTTTTGCCTCTTTTGTTGAAATAATCGGCAAATTTATCTATCCATTTAACATCGTCTAATCCCAAATAATTGTCGATAATGGTTCTTGATACAGCTTCGAATAATCCCGCACCGGCATCACTCGTGTTGGTTAATATTACGACACCCAAATTTATGTCCGGAATCATAATTACTTTTGAAAGCATACCCGGTAAACCTCCCGTGTGCGAAACGCTCATATTTTCTTTAATATCAGATAATTGCCAGCCTAATCCATATCCTGCAAAATGCGAATTGTAACGTGGATTTCTGTCGGCATCAATTACCGTATGTATTTTCCACATTTCATATTGAGACTGCGGTGTAAATAAATGATTTTTCAAATCTTTGCCATATTTTCCATGGTTTAATTGCATTAAAATCCATTTTGACATATCATCAACATTTGAATAAATGCCACCTGCTGCACCATTAAGCATTTTTTTAAAAAAAGGTAATGCTCGTAGTGTTCCTGAATTTGAATCGTAAGGAGTTGCAAGATTATTTTTGTCTTTTATTCTATTTATAGATGCGTAGGAATTATCCATTTGCAAAGGTTTTAGAATACGTTTTGTAACGAAATCCTCCCACGACATGCCTGAAACTCGTTTGATAAGTTCGCCGGCTACTAAATACAGTAGGTTGTCGTAATCGTATTTTGTGCGAAATGCTGAAACAGGCTTAAAATGCTGAAAACTAGATAATAAATCGTCCATTGTAAATTTTGAACCGTCAGGGAAAAACATGAGGTCGCCAATGCCTAAGCCTAAGCCACTTCTGTGCGTTAATAAATCCTGAATGTTAAAGTTTTCGGTAACATACGGATTGTACATTTTAAATTCGGGAATGTATTTTTTAACCTTATCGTTCCATTTTATTTTGCCTTCTTCAACCAAAATTGCCAAAGCTGCGGCGGTAAATGCTTTGCTGTTAGACGCAATTGCAAAATTAGTATGCTCGTTTACACGATTTTTGGTCTTTGTAGATGTTAAGCCAAATCCTTTGCTATATACTACTTTGCCGTCTTTTACTATGGCAATAGCACTGCCCGCCACCTTAAATTTATTCATAGCTTCCGCCATAATGGAATCAATTTGGGAGGCGGAATATTGACCGTAACAAATGCTACTTATCAATAAAGAAGAAAGAAGTACTGTGAAGAGTTTAAATATATTTTTCATTTTGGTTGTGTTTTAAAGTTGGGTTAAACCTTATAAATCCCTACCGAAGCTCAAAGTTTTTGCCCAGATATTTTTCTCGCACTTCCGGGTTGCTTGCCAAAACTTCGGCATTACCGCTTTCAAGGATTTTGCCCTCATAAAGCAAGTAAGACCTGTCGGTGATGCTCAATGTCTCATGCACGTTGTGGTCGGTTATCAACACGCCGATATTTTTCTTCTTCAATTTCGATACAATGTCTTGAATATCCTCAACGGCGATGGGGTCTACGCCCGCAAAAGGTTCGTCGAGTAGGATGAACCCGGGGTTTATTGCCAAGGCTCGGGCTATCTCGGTGCGTCGTCGTTCGCCACCCGAAAGCTGTATGCCTTTGCTCTTCCTTATATGATTGAGACTGAACTCGTCAAGCAACTGTTGCACCCTTTCGTCTTGCTCTTTCTTGGGCGTTTTTGTCATCTGAATTACCGCCCTGATATTGTCCTCAACCGACATTTTGCGAAACACCGATGCCTCCTGTGGCAGATACCCCACACCCAATTTCGCACGCTTATACATCGGCATTGTGGTTATGTTGGTATCATCCAAAAAAATCTTGCCCGAGAAGGGTTTTATCAGTCCAACTATCATATAAAAAGTTGTGGTTTTGCCGGCACCATTAGGCCCTAAAAGCCCAACTATTTCGCCCTGTTTCACTTCAAGCGAAATGCCTTTTACAACCATTCGCTTGCCGTATTTTTTCATTATATTATCGGCTCTTAGTATCATATTTTAAAATTGAAAGTAAATAAATGGAACTACATCTTGACTTTTAAATTCAATGACAAGTTGCACTACTATTATAAATAAAATTAGCTTGAATATATAAGGTAAATTCACAAATTTTGATTTCAATTTCTCATTCCAATTTGCAGGCGTGGCGTGCATCAGAAAGCCAATCAGCATCAGCACCACCCATGCTTGATGCCCCTGCCAAAAGGCGTAGGCATATTTGCCGAAATCTAAATTTGTTATCACTTTATTTATCATTATCAATGAAACTTTATAGGCATCTATCGTTGATTCTGTAGTGATGATTTTGTCTTTGCCGTCTTGCTGTGCGGTTACGGATATTTTTTCGCCAAGTTTGTATTTTACGCTTGTTGAAGCAGAGGCAACCGTGTTTTTATCGGCATCTATAAAGTTTATTTGAATGGTTTTTATGCTGTCATTTTGTGAAATTATTTTTGAAGTATAATCTAAATCCGAAGCATTTTTAGCTCTTATTTTGGTCTGATTTTCAGTTACATCGCTTGCCCTGAAAAATATCCAAAATGTAATTACAAACACAAATGTCAGCAACCACGAAAAGAATTTTACAACAAAATTGTCAGGTATTTTTACTAAATATTTTTTCATAGCTTTGTGAACCGCAAGCCCGATGCCGTGAGCCGAACCCCATACTACAAATTTCCAATTTGCACCGTGCCACAAGCCTCCGAGAAACATCGTTATAAAGAGGTTACGATACATTTTGAATGTGCCTTTTCGGTTTCCGCCCAACGGAATATAAAGGTAATCTCGAAGCCACGACGACAGCGATATATGCCATCTTCGCCAAAAATCGGTGATGTTAAGAGCCTGATATGGGAAGTTGAAGTTTTCACCTAAATCAAAACCCATGATAAAACCCATGCCTATTGCCATGTCGGAATATCCGGAGAAATCGCAGTAGATTTGCAGGGCATATCCGAGTATTGCCATGAGGTTTTCAAAGCCTGTTTTGGTGTGCGGTGATGCAAAAATTATGTCGTTATATTGGGCGATGTAGTCGGCTATCACAGCCTTTTTAAACAGCCCAATCATAATCAGCCATAGCCCCGTCCAGACCATTTCTTTGGTTATTTTGATTTCCTCTTCTAGCTGAGGCAGAAAGTGATGTGCCTTTACTATTGGACCCGCTACGAGTTGCGGAAAGAATGACAAGAAAAAGGCATAATCTAAGAAATTGCGGGTTGCGGGAATCTCTTTTTTGTATACGTCAATCACATAGCTTATGGATTGGAAGGTGTAAAACGAGATGCCTATGGGCAGGAATATATCTAAGGGTTGGAAGTTGTTTGCGATTATATCCGAGAAAGTTTTTTGCATCGGTGGCGATAGCGATTGCAAGAAGTTTATGATGAAATCGAAGTCGCCGGCAAACTTTATCAGAGCGATTATGTTTTCCAAAAAGAAGTTTGTGTATTTAAAAAATGCAAGTATCGCTAAACTGCTTCCCACGGCTAATGTGAGCCATAGTTTTTTGAAAACTTTGCGTTTTGCCTTCTCCACGCCTATCGCAAAACTGTAATCGGTAATGGATGTAAAAATGAGTATTGCGAGGTAGAAACCGCTTGATTTATAGTAGAAAAACAGACTGAATATTATTACAAATATCGTTACAGCCCATCGCCTATTTTTTATAATGGTGTATGCCAGCATAAAAATTATGAACAGCAAAAAGAACGTTCCGCTATTAAAAATTAGAGGGTTGCCTTGTGAGTAAGAAAAAAAATCGCTTAAAATTGTGCTTATATCTTTCATCAGATATTCTTATTTTTTGGGTTGTAATAAAGTTGCGTTTGGCGAGTTTCTATATCGTTTATTTTTGGGCGGTCGGTTTAGTTTTATTCTATATGCACTTTTTGTCATTATCCATTGGGTTATTGCGTCCATCCAAATTTTTGCCGAAGCGTTTGTGGGATGAGCCCCGTCGGATTTCCGTTTGTAGCTGAGATTTTTGGAAGGGAAATATCTTGCTTCGCCTACATTTTCCAAAATTAGCTCATTGATACCCGTGTCATCTTTCCAATTCGGAGGTCCTATCCAGACGTACGGGATATTGCCTATCTGCGAAAGTATCCTCCTGACGTATTTCAGCCGTTTAGTTTTTATGTTGCGTATAAACAGCTCATTAGCACCCAGCACCAGCATCACGTAAGTTGGCTTATATTGATTGATGTAATAGCTGAGCGTATCGCAAGTGCCATACCAAAGCGTTGAGGAACTGTACCATATCACCGATTTCATTTCATGCCCGTTGAAGGTAGTGTAATCCCTTAGTCGCAACATAAGCCCCTCCAACATTGAGTCGCCTATCAGCAATATTCGTTGCGAGGTTGTGTCGATAACACCGACATCTTGTTTTTTGGGTTTGTTGAGATATGTGAATTTTTCAAAACCTTTGCTTTGTAGCGGGTCGCCCATCAGGAAGTCCTTTATCCCGCTTTGCTTAATTTCGTAGTCAAAAACTTTTATTGGTTTTTCTTTGAATGAATATATTGTTACTATTACGAAGCTAATTACTAAAATACTTATGAATTGCCAAGAGTGTTTTGTCATATTTTGATGTTTTGATGCAAATTTAAAAATTTTTTATTACTCAGATAATATAATTTTTTTGATGCCTATTAGAATGCCTGTTGTAAACGAAGTTCGATTATTATTTGAAGTAAAAAATCAAAAAATAATTTTTCCAATATAACAAATTTGTTATATTTTTAGCTTTGTTAAACATTAACAAAAACAACATGGATAAATTAATAATTATAATAGAAAAAACAAATACAGGTTTTTCGGGATATGCCAAAAATTATGATGGTTTGGCAACTGTGGGCGATACGATATCCGAACTAAAAGAAAACATGCAAGATGCCATCAATTTAGAGATAGAATATCTTAATGAAATGAATGAAGATATTTCTGCATTACAATCAGGTGTTTCATATCTGGTTGATTTAAAGCAGTTTTTCGAGCATTACAAAATGATTAATAAAACTGCTTTTGCTAAATATATTGGTATGAATGAAAGTTTATTTAGGCAATATACAAAAGGTTTAGCTCCTTTATCGGATGAGAAAATGCAAAAAATAACAGAAGGCTTGCACAAATTAGCAACCGATATAGAAAGCATTGTTTTAGTTTAAAATTTTTGCTAAAACTCACTTCCCCCTTACTTTTGCAAACATCCATTTGAGCAAATTGGGATTGCTGTATGCTTTAATCCATGCACCATGCCCCACTGTGGGATACTCCGTATAGATGGGATTTCCGCCCTGTTTTTTTAGAGCTTTTACCATATCTCGCGACCTGCTTACCGATACCAATCGGTCTCGTTTTCCGTGAAATACCCACACCGGAATATGGGCTATTTTAGGGGCATCATTAAGGTCGGCACCGCCACATACGGCAACCGCAGCCGCAAATTTATCGGGGTATCTTGCCAACAAATCCCACGTGCCGAAACCGCCCATCGACAGCCCCACAACGTATATTCTGTCTGTATCTATCGAAAGCGATTTTGTGAGGCTATCCAATAATTGCATGGTAATACTCAGATATTTTGACATTTGCTTGGGCGTGCTATGACTCTTTGCACTCCAATCTACCTCCACCCAGCGATAATCGTTTTCGCACTGAGGTGCAATGACATACGCCTTGTATTTGTCGAGAGTTTTTTTGTTTTTGAACAAGAGATTGAGGTGAGTTAATTGCATTGAATTATCGTTGCCTCTTTCGCCTGCACCGTGCAGAAATATCACTGCCGGCAGTTTTTCAGTTTGGCTGTCGGTTTGCTTGGGTTTATAAATCCGATACGGCAAAGTGCCTTGTTTTGATGTGAAATGTTTGGCTTCGTAGAGTTTTGAAATATCGTTTTTTTGAGAATTTGCATTAAAGAAAAACAGTAAAAATACGACTGTCAATTTTATTATTTTGTAAGGCATTTTTGTTATTTTTTTATTAAATCAAGAAAATGTTTCATGGCCTTTTGCTTGTCGGCATCGAAAATATAACTAATATCATTTTGGAAGTATTGCATTAATCTTTGTCGATTTACAAAATTATTGTTTTGATATTGCTCCACCACCTTGTCAAAATTATCAATGCCGAGCTTGCACGCCGAGTTAAACAATTTTACAAATTCGGGATTGACCTCTCTATTCGCCACCCATGTCGCAAACACAAAAGGCATATTGGTGTATCGTTGCCATTCTCGCGACAAATCATAAGCATATTTGAACCTATCCGCCAGATGAAAACAGCGATCGCCTATTACCAGCCCCGCATCTTTGCCCTTTATATCCTGCTCGTAATTCGGATACGCCTTTATGTAATTAAAGTTCTTTTTGCTGAAATGCGAATACAGCAACTGCAACAAAGCCACCGACGTACGCGACTGATAATCAAGGTAAACACGCTCTATTTCGTCGATAGGCACATCGCTTAGCAACAAAACTGTTTTTACATCGCCCGACGCTCCTATGCAGTAATCTGAAATTATATTGGCATTAGGCACATTGGGAAATTCGGCAACCGGGATAAGCCCTATATCAACCTGTGAGGATTTTAATTTTTCGGCACAAACCGCAGGATAATCCAAACTAATATCCACAAAATCATTTATGGCATCTAAATTTTTCAGACCGTAGATAAACGGCACGCTGTTGAGGTACGAAACGACCGAGATTTTATATTTTTGCATTACATTTATTTTTCAACATGCAAATTTAGTAATTCTGAGAAACTACAAATTTTATTTTTTTATTTGCAAAAAAACAAAAAGCATTAACTTTGTAAATCAATCAAGTTAATATAAAAATATACGATATGAATCAGAAAGTAAAATTTTTAGTAACAATAACAGTGATAGCAGTTGCCGTTATTTTCATATTTAGTTCAATGATTTTCATAACATTAGAACCCGGTGAAAAAGGTGTTATATTCCGAAAATTTTCGGGCGGATTGGATAAAGAGCATGTCTACGGCGACGGATTTCATGTGATAGCTCCATGGAACACGATGTTTGTGTATGACGTTCGCGAGCAAAAAATAGACGAAAGCATGGACGTTTTAGATAAAAACGGATTGTCGGTACAAGTAGATGTTTCGGTGAGATTTTTTCCGGTATATAATAAAATAGGTGAACTGCATGAGCGATTTGGCGAAGCATACAAGGAGTATCTCGTAAAGCCCGAAGTGCGTTCGGTAGTGAGGCAAGTGATGGGAAGATATACCGCCGAAGAGATATATTCAACCAAGCGTAAAGAGGTGGAAGACAACATAATAAATGAAACAAGAGAGGTCTTGCAACGTAGCGAAAATAATATAAATATGTCGGCATTATTAATAAGGTCAATCGTACTTCCCGATAACATCAAAAATGCTATTGAGAGCAAACTTAAACAAGAACAGGAATTTCTTGCCTATCAGTTCAAATTGAAAAAAGAGAAAAGCGAAGCCGAAAGAAAAGTGATAGCCGCACGAGGCGAAGCACGAGCTAACAACATCATTGACAGCTCATTAACAACCAATCTTCTGCGTATGCGAGGCATCGAAGCAACTTTAAAACTTGCAAAATCGCAAAACACAAAAATAGTAGTGGTGGGAAGCGGTAAAGACGGCTTGCCTTTAATACTCGGCGGAAACTAAAATATATTGCCTTGAAAAAAGATAAGATAAACCAAATCATAACAATAATCAGAAAGCGAATATTTCTGATTATAATATTTTGCTTTGCTGTATGGATAACTTTTATTAGCGATTACTCTTTGATGGCATATTCAAAACTGAAAAAAGAGGAGCAAGAGCTGAAAGAAGTAGACCGTTATTACAAAGAACGAATAAAGGAAAACAGGCAAAGCGTAAATATCTTTAACGATGACAAATATTTAGAGCAATTTGCTCGCGAGAAATACCTCATGAAGCGAGACAATGAGGATGTTTTTTTGTTTGAAGAAGAAGATACTTTACAATAATTTATTTTGCAGTTGCCTTTAAATCAGATATTTCAAAATCCTTAGGAATATCAAAAATGCTGTCGGGAAAATTGGAAGTTGGTTTCACCTCGACGGCTTTTGTTATTATGTGCATGTTTTTATCGACAAAATCAATGCTCAGCGGAATATTTTTCCAAACCCAAAAACGACTGTGCGAAAATTTTGATAACTGCATTGAAAATACCTTACACGGTTTGCCCAATAAGGTATCAACGCCTATTTGTTGCACCTTATATTTCTCTGAAATCTTAGGCGGAATATTGCTGAAATTTAGATTTTCGATATTTATAATACTGTCGGGCAAATTCTCAACTTTCATTTTAGCTCCTCGTTTGTTGTTGATATCCAAGGTATAAGAGCAACTGTCTTTTATCAGATGCCTTGTATGCCACTCAACGCCCATGTGAGTTACTCGGCTGTCGGTAACCCTGCAACTTCCATAATCTTTAAAATACAAAACCGACTTCGACTGTTTGCCCATCAGATTGGTGGTGTAATATACAATTCCGCTTTCGATGTCGTAGCAAGCATTTTCGCCACGCTCTTTTTTGTCGAGTTTGCATGCTCCCAGCATCATCGTAAAAAGCAAGCTGAGATAAATTATGTGTTGAGTTATGTTTTTGATATTCATTGTATAAAATTTTAATTGCTTCCGCAAAGTTAATTTAAAATAAAAATAAATTGAACCAATAATAATTAATTTCTTAAAACCATATAAAATAATTGATATTTTTGCCGAAAATATAATTATAAAAAATCAAAACTATAAAAAATATGTTAAAAGCAAACGTAGAAAAAGTATTAAACGAACAAATATGCATTGAATTTACAGCCTCACACCTATATCTTGCCATGGCATCGTGGGCTGACAAGGAGGGCTTGGAAGGAACAGCTAAATTTTTATATGCACATTCCGACGAAGAAAGAGAACATGCTTTAAAATTATATCACTATGTAAACGACCGTGGCGGACACGCATTGACACCCGCTTTGGAAGCACCTCAAAGAAATTACGACAGCATAAAAAGCGTTTTTGAAGCAATCTTGGAACATGAAAAATATGTGTCGGAAAAAATAAACGACATGGTGGGCGTATGCCTTAAAGAACATGACTACACAACCAACCAATTTCTACAATGGTATGTAGAAGAACAAGTTGAAGAGGAATCATTATTCGGCACTTTGTTAGACAAACTTCACATGCTCGAAGGACACAAAGGTATCAACTACCTATTTGACAAAGAACTTGAAGAACTAATAACAAAAGCGGAATAACATTTTAATAAATTAGGGTTAAACTAAAAGACCTCTGTATTATTACAGGGGTCTTTTTTTTGTGGGGGGGTATACATGTATCTAAAAAAAGACCTGAACAAATTTTCAAAATCTGTCAGGTCTGAATTTACATTTTACTTTTTAACTTTTACCTTATAATAAACCTACATTTGTTCACCAAGGAAACGTTCGGCATCGAGAGCAGCCATACAACCAGAGCCGGCTGCGGTTACGGCTTGTCGATAAGTTGTATCTTGAATGTCGCCGGCGGCAAATACACCCGGGATATTGGTTTTTGATGTACCCGGTACAGTCTTGATGTAGCCAACTTCGTCGGTATCAATGTAATCTTTGAAAATATCAGAGTTGGGTTTGTGTCCAATGGCAAGAAAGAACCCGTCAATGTCAATTTTTACCTCTTGCTCGTCGGCTTCGCCTTTACGTTTTATTAATATAGCACCTTTCACCACCGAGTCGCCAATAACCTCTTTTGTGTTATGCTCGTATAATACTTCGATATTTTTGGTATTTGCCACACGCTCTTGCATGGCTTTTGATGCACGCATAAAAGGCTTACGCACAATTAGATACACTTTCTCAGCTATGCCTGCTAAATAAGTAGCTTCTTCGGCTGCGGTATCGCCTCCGCCCACTACGGCAACGCGTTTGCCTTTGTAGAAAAAGCCGTCGCAAGTGGCACATGCCGATACGCCTGCTCCTTTGAATTTTGTTTCCGATTCCAAACCCAAGTATTTGGCAGTAGCACCGGTAGCTATTATCACTGCATCGGCTTCGTAGGGTTGAGTTTCATCTACCCAAAGTTTAAACGGGCGGGCTGAAAAATCCACTTTTGTAACCGAGCCCCATTCTATGCGAGTGCCAAAACGCTCTGCCTGAGCTTTTAAATCTTCCATCATTACAGGACCCGTAACGCCTTCGGGATACCCCGGAAAGTTATCTACTTCGGTGGTTGTGGTAAGCTGTCCGCCAACTTCCATTCCTTGAATAATTACAGGGTTTAAATTTGCACGCGAGGCGTATATAGCAGCAGTGTATCCCGCAGGACCTGAGCCTATTATAAGACATTTTTCTTTTCGTACTTCTTCCATTTTTGAGTTGTTTGATGAGTTATCGTTTGCATTCGATAAATCTACATTTTTAAATAAATTCATTTAATTTCGTTTTATATTTTTTAGGGAATATTTCCAATATTGCGATTAGATGCAAATTTATGAAAATATTTTAAATGAAACAAAATTAAACTTTGATTATAATTTTTGATGATTCTTTAAAATTATTTTTAAAATTAAGAAATTTTTTTTATCTTTCGCAGAGTTGCAGTCAGAATATGCTGAACGATTGACTTTAAAAAAGATAGTAGGCAATAAACTAACCACTATTATTATGAGAAAACTATTTTTATTAATCATTCCCGTTTTGCTTCTGTTTTCTTGTCAGAAAAATGAAGAAGTAAACACCGACAAATTTGAGACCGTATTACAAAAAACGTCATTTGAAGTTCCACGCAATGTGGTTGATTTACAGAAAGATGCAGAAAGAATTACAGGTCTGCCGATAGATGAAATTAAAGATGTGAATTTTATAAAAACCAAAAACAATAATGAAGTT
>PDWI01008192.1_pt1 | contig 12390 bp, 8 predicted proteins | sample 1430891 | NCBI WGS metagenome assembly PDWI01 (sample SAMN01162508, study PRJNA174530) | Oral metagenome, whole genome shotgun sequencing project. | biome: Marine environment; feature: Marine mammal; material: Swab sample of the gingival sulcus; isolation source: swab sample of gingival sulcus...
AGCTGTTCATTTTTTGTGCTTAAATAAGTACTGCTTGAAAAGTATAAGGTGCGTTTTATCATAATTCTTTTAATATTCTCCTATTTGTACAATTTTACCCAAATGATTGATTCGAACTTTAACTATATTTCGTAATTTTTCTAAACTTTTAAATTGAATAAAAGTTGTATCTTTTAACACTTTCTCTTCATTTATTGTTGTTTCTAAATGATGTCTAAAAACAAAATCTCTAATAAAGCTATTTCCTGCCGAGACCTTAGATATCTTTTGTACTCTATACAAATGCTTACTAATCAGAGTTGCGTTGCTTTCATCCAAGAAGTCAATGTCATTAATGTCAAAATCATTATTAGGGAAAACAAACATTTCATTTTGTTTCATAGAGAATAAAAACTTCCAGCCTAAATGATTATTATGATTTTTATCTATAATTGGGAGTTTTTGATTTACTCTTTCCATTGCTTCATAGAACGAAACAATTTGATCTTGAAGTTTGCCATCTTCATCAATATAAACAGCTAAGTGATGATTATTACTTGTACTTACAAAATCTACAACTTGCTTATTGCCATTTTTATCCAATATAAAATTTCCTAAATGGTCTTTTTTATAGTGCAGTGCTTCGGCATTGCTTACTCCTGTAATGGTTACACGTTTTACGGCTATTCCTTTGTCTTTGTTAAGCCAAATGGGATTTTTATCTAAATCGGAAAAGGCTTCTTTCGCATTTCCGTTAAATTCAGCTAATCGATTTTTTAAAATAGTTTTAATGTGTTTATCAACTACTTTTTCAATTTTTAAGGCAGGCGAAATATCTTTTCTAATGGTAAATATTTCTTCATAACAGAATACCTCTTTTAACGGCTCATTTTTATATAAAACAGGAGTTTTTTTTATGGTTTTGGAGTCAAAAGCTACTTTGGGGTTGTCCTGAAATAAAGACAAATGTTTTAATATCAATTTTTTTTGAAGTGGGTTTGCAATTAAATTGGCTTGTTGTAAACTAAAGTTTTTATTCAACTTTATTGGTTTAGTCATCAAACGTTTACTTTTACCATAAACGGTTTCTTTGTGTAACTGGCCTCTTGGTGTAAGTTGCTCTTTTATATGATATTTGTTTTTCCCGTTTTTTTTACTTTTGTTGATATTTTTGGTAACAACCTTATTTTTGTTTTTTATGGAAATTAAAATCGCTTCAATATGCTTTTTGGCTTCATTTCGGAAATTATCTATTGGAGGAATAAATTTTCGTTTTTTATTTCCATTTTTTTGCTCATATAGTTTTGTAATTTTGTTTTCTATTCCTACTATTTTGGAATGCTCTTTATGATTTTCGTCATTACGTGCATTTAAAAAATTTAAATACTGAATGTGGCTATGTGTTGTGAAAGCAACAGTTAGTGCATCCATGGCATGGTGACGATGGTCATTTCGTTTTGTCCAATCTTTTATAACTTCATAGGGTTTGGTTGTTTCAGTTTGCACATTAAAACGTTGTTCAAATTCTGTTAAACCCAATGCACGGTATTTTGGTAAGCTTAATTCTTTCATTATATTAATTAAGTCCCAATCTTCACGTAATTTATCCGTAATACTTCCGGAAGTTGCAACAATAGGATTGCGAACCAAAGATTGAAGAATGTCTTTAGCTTTTCTTGCAATATATTGACTGTTTCTTAAATCACGCTTAATAAATCCGTCAGACAAATCTTTCTCTTTCATTAATAGCTTGTTTCGCTTGGCTTCGCTGATGGCACCTTTACCATTATTGTACAAAGTTTCAACTCGTTTTTTATAATTCTCTATATCGGAGTTGTAATCTTCTGTAATAAAATCCATTGCCGTGCGTTTGTCTTTGTCTTTATTATCTTTGCTGAAAGCCAATGTTTTGTTGGAGAAAGAGTTGTCAAAGCGTAGTGCTTTTGGAACAATATGTTCTATTTCTATTAAACCCGTATATAAATCTTTGGGGCTGATTTCTTTGTTCCTGTATATATCTTTATGCCCATTTCCTGCTAACTCGTCCCATAAACGCAAACGAATAACATCGTTTTTAGTTGGGTTGGTAATGCCAAACTCTTTAGTAATTCTCTTTTTTAGTTCTTCGTTTCGTCCGGTTGCTTTATTAATCTCTTCGGTCATTTCTTTTCGTTCTTTGGCACTCTTTTTTAAGTCCCTTGCCAACTCTATACGAATCTCATCGGGCTTACCATATTCATCAACAATCTGATTAACAGTATTAATCATTTGGTTGAGGATTTTTTCTACTACGGGGTTTCGCAAACTGTTTTTAGCTAATAAATCTAATTTATTTACCAATTGCCGAGCCTCGTTTTCTTCTTTGGTCAAGCTGTTAGAATGATTATATCCTGCTAATTTACATGCTTCGTAATAATCGTATCCTTCTTGTAAATGAGGAATAATTTTACGAATGGCTTTACTCGATAAATTTCCGTAATCTTGTTGCAGTGGTATGTTCGCTATTTGTATAGCATACTCGGGTTTAAACCCGAATTTTTTTACCAGTTTCTTTTTCAGACTAACTGAAGAATTGCCATAAATTAATTTATCTTCTTCGATGATTTTGTCATCCTCTTCGGTGGCATACAATAAATGCCATAATTGATAAGCGGCTTGTTTATCAAAATCTTCCCCTTCGATATTTGCGTTAAAATTTAAAATTTCCGGATTAATTCCTATTTCCCTAAAAATAGCTTTTAATTCTTTTTTAATTTCTATAGCCGATTTTTTCTCCCAATCAAAACCGTAGCCTTCGCTCTCTGCAATGGTTTGATATACAATATATAATGATTGGTTGGTTCTGTTGCCTTCTAAGCCTTTTGGAAAATTAGTCTTCCACTCTTTAGTCTTTAATCCTAATATTTTTAGTACTTGATTTTCAGTTAAGTTACCTCTTAAATTTAGTTCTTCAAATAATAAACATCTATCTTCTTCTCCTAAAATATAAACATCTGTAATATCTTGGTTAAATAAATCCCTTTTTAGATTATCTTTTCTTTGAAACTCTAAATTATTGATGTTTTGCCAAATTTTAAATTCTTGAAACAGTGGCGACGATTTAGAAATAACACGTCTTCCAATTCTTTGTTTTTTTGGTAATCCTGTTACTTTATTAATAATAAGCTTACCTTCTTTATCTTTTTTTTCAATTTCCCTGCTTTCAAATTGACAAAATGCGAGCAAACCCTTTTGTGATTTTAATTTCCGTTGATAGAAAATAATAACATCGCGAATATGTTCTTTGAGTTCTTTGGTTAACTCTTTGTGAAATTGAGCTTGTGTTTCCCATATTTGCTCAAATTCATCAAGATAATCTTGGCGATAAAAAACTTGATTTTTTAAAGATGTGTGGCGGTTATTTTTGATTTGTTTCCATAAGTATTCCCCTATGGTTGCTTTATTGAAATATAACTCTTTACTTCTATCTGAAATGGCTCCCAAATAACCACTTGACTGATTAAGATTGTTATTTATCTCTTGCAAAACAACAGCTAATAATTCGAGTTCTAATTTCTCGTTTAATCCTTTTACTCGTAATTCGTAATGCTTCCTTTTTAAATCAAGTCCTTTAAGTTCTTTGTCTTTTTCTTTAAGTTTAATGCCGACTAAGTTAAATGGTTCTTTGCAAATAGCCCAAGTTTGTTTTTTATTTTTTCCTTGCAATTCTGAGTATAAAACTTCTGTTAATGTTTTAGGATAGAATTGTTTTTGACAATTCCAAATTCTATCAAATTCAGTTTGTAAATCAGAGCGATAAAAGTCTGGAATGTATTTTTTGTCCTTGTTGAGCAAATTGAAAACATATTGTCCCGGTGTCAAGTTGTTTTCGTAAAGTTCTTTTGCAATTGACATTCCGTCAATAGCTTGTCCTTCATCTTCATTTTTGGCTTTTCTGCTACTTTTATAGCCTCTTTTTTTGTTAATTGAAAGAAGTATTTTGGATAGATCTTCTAACTCGACTCTTTCATGCACTGATTTTGCTCTTAGTTCCAGCGTTTGGTGTGTTGTTCCTTTGCCTATTTCAGTCAGAGCTGTTTTTTCATTAATAAAATTATGTTTTATCAGTGTTTTAATTAATTCGCTTCGTCTTAATTTGTAGCGTTGCAAGTTTCTTCTTGCTCCACGTTTTAATGTTCTGTCGGCATTAGTAGTGAGAGGTTTCCCTTTTTCAAAGTTTGTTTTTTCATCAACAGTTAGAGGATTTACTCTAACTCCTAATTTAATAATTTCTGATTGTTCTTTGTCATTTTCGGCTTCATTAACTAAAGCCCAGCCAATACTGGTTGTTCCTAAATCTAGTCCTAAAATTTTTTTCATATGTTTATTTTTATAATTTTCAAAGGTCATATAGGACGCCCAAATGAGATTTATTACATTTAGAATTTTACTATATCGGAAAAATAATAATTCTGCAGTGTGTTTTTTGTCAGTGATGGGCGTTTTATTATAATATTTGTTTGGTTATATCTTTTTTTAGTTATTTTTGGTGCAAAATTATAATAAATGTAATTAAAAACAAAAAAATAAAAAACTTTAATCATATATAATATTACAACCATTTAAGGGCTTTTCAAAAAATAATGATTATTTGTTTTTGTTTATTAAAAAAAGATTTTACTTTTGTATCCTAACAAGCAATTCACAATAAGGATTATTCCGTTGTGAAAACATTTAAAGCGGCAGTGGCAATTTAGCCACTGTCGCTTTTTTGCAATTTAAGCTTTCTTTTTTTCCAGTTGCTTTGTTGCTCTTGATATTTTTTTGCAATTTAGAATGAATATAAATAATATTATATCATTTCATTATCAGGAGATTGATACTGCTTTGTGAGGGCTTTGTTCGGGTGTTTTTTTATTTTTTTGCAAAATAGGCAGTGTATTTATAAAAGTTCGTTATTTTTGTTTTACAGCTTAAAAAAGGATATATGCATCTTTTTAGGAGAATATTCAATTTTTATTATGAAGGTTTTACCAATATGACCGTAGGTAAAAAGTTGTGGTTGATTATTTTCATTAAGCTCTTTATTATGTTTGCCATATTAAAAGTCTTTTTCTTTAAAAATTTTCTTAAAACAAAATTTGATACGGATGCGGAGCGCAGCGAGTATGTGATTGACCGCTTAACTTCTGTTAAGTCAGAAACAACTCCGGAAGAAAACAATTAATACCTTTATTATAAAAGGAAGTGGTGCAATAAAGAAAAAACAGTACTATGTATGTTGAGGATATTCAGGTAAGGGAGCTTACCTTTTTTCATATAGTTAAACATTAATTGATAAATTTAAGGATTTTATGGAAGGAATTGATTTTGCATTGGTTGATTGGTCTAGAGCCCAATTTGCCTTAACAGCGATGTTTCATTGGCTGTTTGTACCGTTAACGCTTGGAATTACGTTTATTATTGCCATTATGGAGACAATTTACGTAAAAACAGGCAATTTAGAGTGGAAGAGAATTACGAAATTTTGGACAACCGTGTTCGGAATTAACTTTGCAATCGGTGTTGCAACGGGTATAATTCTCGAGTTTGAGTTTGGAACCAACTGGTCTAATTACTCTTGGTTTGTCGGTGATATCTTCGGAGCACCCTTAGCCATTGAGGGTATTATGGCCTTTTTTATGGAGTCGGTTTTTATTGCCGTTATGTTCTTCGGCTGGAACAAAGTCAGCAAAGGTTTTCACCTTTTATCGACTTGGCTGGTCGCTTTGGGGTCTAATCTTTCGGCGCTATGGATATTGGTTGCCAACGGTTGGATGCAATACCCCGCAGGCATGAAATTTAATCCCGATACGGCTCGAAATGAAATGGTTAACTTTTGGGATGTATTATTCTCGCCGGTTTCCATTAATAAGTTCATTCATACCATTACCTCCGGTTATGTTTTGGCTGCTATTTTTATTATCGGCGTTAGTGCTTGGTTCCTCATTAAAAAACGAGAAGTCTTATTGGCAAAACGCAGTATGATTGTAGGGGGCGTATTCGGACTTTTATCGGGACTTTATTTATTGTTTACCGGACACGAATCGGCAATGGTGGTTGCAAAATACCAACCGATGAAACTTGCCGCCATGGAAGGCTTGTACGAAGGTACTGAAAAAGCGCCTTTACTTGCATTCGGGATGCCCAAAGATGCCGGGAAAGACGGAGATTTAAACAAGGTCGAAGTAGATATGGAAATACCCTTACCCGGCGTATTGTCGATTTTGGCTTTTAGTGATGTAAACGCTTTTGTTCCGGGTATTAAAGATTTGGTGAAAGGAAACCCCGAACAAGGTATCATATCTTATGAAGAAAAAATTAAAAAGGGAAAAACCTCGATTGATGCTCTGGCTGCATATAAAAATGCAAAGAAAGAAGGAAATGAAGAAGTCGCTGCAGCTCAATTAAAAACATTCCAAGATAATTTTGAATATTTCGGATACGGATATTATTTCGGGAAAGACATCAACTTATTGGTTCCTCCGGTAAAAATCAGTTTTTACGCATTTCACATAATGGTAACTTTGGGAGGTTATTTCCTCTTGTTATTTGTTCTTGTGTTATTCTTTACCATGACGAATAAAATTGAACATAAAAAATGGATGTTGTGGGTGGCACTTTGGTCTATTCCATTAGCATATATTGCGTCGGAAGCCGGTTGGGTTGTGGCAGAAGTTGGTCGTCAGCCCTGGGTTATCCAAAACCTGTTACCAAGTATTGCGGCGGTTTCACAAATTGATGCCACAAACGTACAAATTACTTTCTTTTTATTCTTGGTAGTATTTGTCATTTTGGCCATAGCAGAAGTGAAAATTATGCTTACTCAAATAAAGAAAGGGCCCGGAGCGCCTGTATCAGTTACTAACGAAAAAAAGGAGGACTAAGCCATGTTTGAAAATTTTGAATTAATAACATTACAACAGTATTGGTGGATTATAGTTTCACTACTTGGAGCGATTTTAGTATTCTTGATGTTTGTTCAAGGCGGTCAAACATTGATTTACAGATTAGGAAAAACGGAAAAAGAACGCACGATAATTGTTAATGCGCTCGGAAGAAAATGGGAATTGACATTTACGACTTTGGTAACTTTCGGAGGTGCATTTTTTGCATCATTCCCCTTGTTTTATTCAACCAGTTTCGGAGGCGCATATTGGGTGTGGCTGGCAATTTTATTTGCATTTATTGTGCAAGCCGTATCCTATGAATACCGAACAAAAGCCAATAATTTCTTAGGTAAAAAAACTTACGAAGGTTTTTTATTTTTCAACGGAGCTGCCGCAACTATATTAATCGGCGCGGCTGTGTCAACTTTTTTTACGGGGTCGCAGTTTTCTGTCAATAAAATGAATTTGTTGGATTTATCCGGAAATCAAATGCCTATTATATCGGCTTGGCAAACACCCACACACGGCTTGGAAGCTATTTGGACAGTTGAGCATTTGGCATTCTTGCAAAACCTTGCATTGGGACTTGCCGTATTTTTCCTTGCACGCGTTGCCGGCAACTTGTTCTTGATTAATTATGTTGACCACAATGATATTGTTGCTCGTGCGCGTAAATCGGTTTTGAAAAATGCCGTACCTTTCTTGGTGTTTTTCTTATTCTTTGTTATTCGATTGATGTTCATTGACGGTTTTGCCGTAAAAGAAACCGGCGAAGTATTTATGGAACCCTATAAATATTTACACAACTTATTGGCTATGCCGGTTGTTTTGGTCATGTTTCTTGTTGGCGTTGTATTGGTGCTTCTCGGTATTTATAAAGGAGCGTTTACGAGTTCGACAAAAGCCTTTTGGCTTCTTTCACCCGGAACAATACTGGCCGTTCTTACTTTGTTCTTCTTAGCCGGTTTTAATAATACGGCTTATTATCCTTCAACATTTGATTTGCAAAGTTCACTTACGATACAGAACAGTTCGTCAAGCCATTATACATTAACGGCTATGAGCTATGTTTCTTTATTAGTGCCCTTTGTTATTGCTTATATTGCTTATGTTTGGAGGTCATTAACACGCCAAAAAGTGTCCGAAGAAGAATTGAGCGAGCACGAACATTTATATTAATATCAGATTATTTAATGAATAAAAAATATACAATATGGGAATTGAAATAGTAAAATTTTTAATGTGGCCTGTTTTTATTTTTGTAGCTTATGTGGCAATAAGATTTGCGTTGAAACTTTTTGATAAAAAAAGAGCCAACAACTGAGTTTTAGAACCCATTTTAGTTTATAAAAATTTATAAACATTACTTTTAAGAACATTTGTTGATATTGGAAGCCTTTGCTTTCAAACATTGGCAAATGTTCTTGTGTTATAGGCGGGTTAATGCTAAAAAATTAAAATCATGAAAAAACATGTTTTTTATATATTATTGATTGCGTCAACTTCATTTTGCTGCAAGCGCGATAAGTTTTTTGACGAAAAAGTCGATTTCAGACAAGAAATGCGGAATTTTGTAAAAGAAATCAGTCAATATTCAAAACAGCATAAACCCGGTTTTGTTATTATTCCGCAAAATGGTATTGTGTTAGTCAGCAAAAACTTAGACAATGAAGCGATTGAGCCCGCAACCGACTACTTAAATGCTATTGACGGCAGCGGACAGGAAGATTTGTTTTACGGATATGATAAAGATGACGAAATAAGTCCTGCGGAACACAGCAATTTCATAAAAACATTTTTGAATGTTTCAAAAGATGCCGGCAATACTATTCTGGTAACGGATTATTGCTCCTCACATTCTAAGGTATTGAACTCTTATGCGCTTAATCAGCAAGCCGGTTATGTGTCTTTTGCTGCCAATCAAAGAGCTTTGAATGACATCCCGCCTTTTCCTTTGCCCATTCCTCAAGAAAATGACCGAGAAATAAGCACCTTATCGGAGCTAAGTAATTTTTTATATCTTATAAATCCTGTTAATTTTTCCTCAAAATCGGACTTTATAGATGCAGTTGCCGCCACGAATTATGATTTGCTGATTATGGATTTGTTTTTTGAAGATGCTGCATTCACAAAGGAAGAAGTAATGCAATTGCGCAAGAAAGCAAATGGCGGTAAGCGCTTGGTTGTTTGTTATATGTCGATAGGGGAAGCAGAAGATTACCGATATTATTGGCAAAACTCTTGGAACAAGAAGAACAACAAGCCAAAATGGTTGGGAGAGGAAAATCCGAATTGGAAAGGAAATTACACGATAAAATATTGGTATCCTGAATGGAAGAACATAATTTATGGCAGAGAGAATGCCTATTTGGACAAAATAATAAGTGCCGATTTTGACGGGGTTTATTTGGATATTATCGACGGTTTTTATCGTTTTGAAGAATGAAAGTTGTTCTCCGGTTTCTTCAAGAGTTCTGATGATGCGAAGTAGAAACGTAACTAAGCTTGTAAGTTGTTGTTTTGAGGTATTTTAAATTTTCTAAAAACCAATCTTCCTACATCCTTTTCTCAAAGAGGAATTTTGCCGGTTGCCAAAAGCTTTGAAATTGCAAAGAACACACTCGTAGCAAACAAGCGTGCGCATTTTTCTTCCGACTTCGGTCTTTAGATTTCCAACTTAAAAAAGTCTCGAAATGCGGGTTGGTAGTCATAATGGGAAGAGTATAAGTCCGATACAAGCAAAACCAAAAAGAAAGCTAAGAAAAATTTTAAATTATGATAAGCTCATTAATATTTTTGCTAAATTTGTCAATAATAAAAATTGTATTTGGCGGTTATATCTGCCTGAATTTTAAAAAGATAATAAGATATGTTTGAATACGGAATAAGTCATTTAACAGTAGAAAAATTGATTGCAATTGCAAGCGGCAAACTGAAAGCCGGATTAACTCAAGAGGCAATTGAAAAAGTTGAGGGATGCAGAAAGAAAGTTCAAATCATGGCCGATTCTGATAAAGCTGTTTACGGCATTAATACAGGATTTGGACCTTTATGCGATACCCAAATATCTCCGGCGGAAACAAGCAAGCTCCAAGAGAATTTATTGGTTACACATGCGGTTGGAGTTGGAGAACCTATCGACAAAGAGTTGTCCAAGATTATGATGATTTGTAAGGTGCATGCCTTATGTCAGGGTTTTTCGGGCATTCGTTTGGAGGTTATCGAAAGAATTTTGTATTTTATTGAAAATGATTTATTGCCGGTTGTTCCGGAGCAAGGCTCTGTGGGGGCTTCCGGAGATTTGGCTCCTTTGTCTCATTTGTTTTTACCGCTTTTAGGTGAAGGCGAATTTTGGGAAAACGGAAAGTGCGTTTCGGCAAAAACAGTTCTGAAAAAGCATAACTTACAAGCACTTGAGCTAAAAGCAAAAGAAGGTTTGGCTTTAATAAACGGTACGCAGTTTATTTTGGCACACGCAGTAGCAGGTTTGGATAAAATGGCATATTTGTGTGATTTGGCAGATTTAGCCGGTGCCATGAGTCTTGAAGGCTATCAGGGCAATATATCTCCATTTAGAGAAGAATTGCACAATATCAGACCTTTTAAAGGCAATTTGACCGTTGCGGAGCGAATGCGTATGTTGTTAAAAAATTCTGAAAATATTACAAGCGATTTAAAATATGCTCGTGTTCAAGATCCCTATTCCATAAGATGTATACCCCAAGTGCACGGTGCTTCGAGAAATGCTTATTATCACCTAAAAGAAATGGCGGAAATTGAAATGAACTCGGTAACGGATAACCCCATTGTTTTAAGTGAGACTACGGCAATTTCCGGCGGTAATTTTCACGGGCAGCCTTTGGCAATGGTCTTGGATTATGCTGCTCTGGCAGCTTCCGAACTCGGGAATATTTCCGACAGAAGGTCTTATTTATTAATTGAAGGAAAATACGGATTACCCAGATTACTGACTGAGGCTGGAGGTTTAAATTCCGGTTTTATGATTCCGCAATATACAACGGCTGCTTTAGTGAGCGAAAACAAATCATTGTGTTTCCCGCCTTCAGCTGACAGTATTCCAACATCTTTGGGGCAAGAAGACCATGTATCAATGGGAAGTATTGCGGGCAGAAAATTTAACAGGATATTAAATAATCTCGAAAAAATACTTGCAATTGAATTGATGTATGCCGCACAAGCTCTGGAGTTCAGAAGACCGCTTAAGTTCTCTGAATATGTCGAGAAAAATTATGCAATCATTAGAAATAAAGTGCCGAAATTGGAAGAAGACCGGATTTTAAAAGATGACATAAACACAATCATTGATTTAGTTAAGTCGCGTTCTTTTATTGTGCATTAACCCGCATTCAAGACTTTTTTTAAGTTGGAAGCCTGAAAGCACCTTGTTTGCTGCGAGTGCGTTCTTTCCGATTTTCATGATTTTTGGCAAATAGCAAAATCCCTCTTCGAGAAGAGGGAATTTGCTATTGCGCTTTTTGCTAAATTTTGAATCCTTTGCGCTTAAGAATTACCTCCGGCAAGCATTTTTTTATAAGGTAATAAGGTTAATCTTTTGGGTGTTTATTTCTACTAAGGTTTAAACCGACAATAAGGTCTTGTTTTAATTGTAAGTTATGAATTGTAAATTATAAATTGCTTTCTATCAATATCTTAATGTTTTATCCTTAATTTTTAATTCATAATTCACCATTACTTACGTGAGGGGCACGCCGTTCAAAAAAAGTTAGATACTTGGTTTTACTTTTCCAAAAGTCTCGAAATGCGGGTTAATCCTTGCAAAAAGTTGTGCAGAAATAATATTATCAGGGCTTTTTATTATGATTTTTTGCAAAAAATCATAATAGTGAATGTTCTTATTGTGACTTTTTACGAGAAATCATAATAGCATAACTTCTTATTGTGACTTTTTGCAAAAAATCATAATAAGAGCCTCCCTTAATGTGCCTTTTTTGTATATTTGCATATTATAATCAGCAAAATTATTCTTATGAAATCTTTCCGGTCGGGCACATACCAGGACAAAAAGTATTATAAAAACTTTCAACCGACATTGATTAACAGAAAGTGGCTCTTCCGGCTGGTTTAAATTTTTTCTGACAGGAGTAATAGAGACTGCGAAAAAAGGAGTTGGAACTTTTAATGCAATTATGCAGCTCTCAAAATCTGTTGACGAAAAAATAAACCAACTCGGAGCAAGAAGCAGAGATGCGCATAAAACCTTAGAGTTTTTATATTCTCAACCCATTATTGATGCTCAAAGGCTAAGCAAAGTAATTGGAAAAAATCCGCAGTCTGCATATAAATTAATTCGAATTTTAGAAGATTTGGAGATTATAACAGAAATAACAGGGGCACAACGTAATCGTATGTATTTATTTAAAGATTACTTAACCCGCATTATTCATCAAGGGTATAAGTTGTCATTTTTTTTAAGAGTTTGGTTTTATATTTTATATAATAGGCTTATTTTTCTTTCTTAGGG
>PDWI01008193.1_pt1 | contig 12390 bp, 24 predicted proteins | sample 1430891 | NCBI WGS metagenome assembly PDWI01 (sample SAMN01162508, study PRJNA174530) | Oral metagenome, whole genome shotgun sequencing project. | biome: Marine environment; feature: Marine mammal; material: Swab sample of the gingival sulcus; isolation source: swab sample of gingival sulcus...
AATATCTTCTACCCATTCGGCTTTTTCTATATTTTTCCCCTCATAAATTGATGTTTTTTCGCTATCTATAACATTAATTACATTAACATCATCGATAGGAAAATACCTAACAGCATATAATATTTTGCTATCCAAACTAGCGGATTTTATCAAGAACATTTCAGCTCTAGAAAAAGAAGTAAATCTAGCTTGAGTGTTTTCATCAACGTACAGTAATTCATAGGCTTTGCCTTGTACACTCGCAAATTTAGCAAGCTTATTATTGTGTTTAGGCTCGTTGTTTTGATTAAATACTTCTAATATCTTATCTAATGTTTCAATATCTTCAGAAACATAAGTTATAGGCGTACCAATAAAGAAACCTGTAAGAACATCACTAATATATTTTGGATAAGGGCTATTTGTCTTTTTCCCCTCATAGTATTCTTGAAGTTCAATAGCTTTATCTCTTGCTTCACTATGCTTTTTTATATATTCTTTTATTTCTTCTATGCTTAAATTTTCTTTTCTTGTTACAAACATTTTTATCTCCTGAATAACTTTGATTTGTCCATTGATTTTATTTTCGCTTTGTTTAAATGTGAATAAATTGCATATCTAATTGAATCTAAGACATCATCAAATAGTTTTATGGTATCTCCTGTATCTTTATCCCAAATATAACTATAGATTTCCTCTCTGAATCTAACAGCATTATCACAAATAAAAAGACTGTCATTCTTAAACAGTCTTGCTATAAGTTCTATTCCACTTAATCTATCTTTTAGTGCATTTGTCGCTCTTAATCCATTTTGAATGAATTTTTTTATATATTCTGGTCTTGCTGTATCGCAATAAAACGATATATTACTATATCTTTTTTTTATATCTTTAGCTACTTCAAGCCAATACTCAATATCCTCAAATTGTTTAGCATATTCTTCGAGTAAATAAAATTTCCCGTCAAATGTTTCTCCAATAACAACGATAGAACCATAATGTTTAAACCCCCAGTCAACACCCGCAAATATTTCTTTGAATTTTTTAGTAACGGTTGAAGTGTTGAAATAGTGTTTACTTTTATCAAAATCTTTATATACTACACCTTCCCCACTCACCCAATCACCATTAATATTTCTATCAAAAAACATTCCACTAGGAGTAGAGGCTTTTATATTTTTAATATATCTTTCTGTTAAAAAAGTATTATCTTCAAGTTTGTATTTAAAACTTATAATATTTTCATCTTCGTTAAGTATATAATCTTTAAGTAGCCAATGCTCTGGATTATCTGGGTTAGTATCAACTAGAATTCTTGCTCCTTCACCAGAACAACGGGAAATAATTTCAGCGAATACAACTTCGTTAGCAAGAGAAGCCTCGTTGATATATGCCCCAAAAGCAGTCATTCCCCTTATCCCGCCTAAACCACTTATCGTACCTGTAAAAGCTTGCACTATCTTTACACCCATAAATACAAAACTACCATGTTTATCGAACTTAAATACAAAGCCATATTTATTATACAGTTCTGTAAGGATGTTGTTTTGAATAGTCTTACTAGATACCCCAGCTAAGATATACATAGGTTGTTTTATACCTTGTTTATCAGCGATTTTTTTTACTCTTTTTAGTTCCATGATAAACAAATCGTTATTAATAACTGTCTTGCCTGAACGTTTTGCTCCGTGATTAATCAACATAAACCAATCACTTTTTCTAGTTCTTTTTAATACATCAATTTGTTTAGGTGTATATATTTCATTCAAGCTCATCAATGATATCTCCTAGTTTTTCAAAATACTCTTCAATCTTCGATTCTGAATTTTCAGCACTTGTCATTGAATCTATCTTAGTTTGTAAATATTCTAATTCTTTTCTTAATTTGTTTTCTGTAAGTTCAATGTCCTTGAAAGCCATATCATTCATTCCGTTTATAGCATCCACAAATGCCTTAGAATTAGCTTGTTTTAAACCATTGTTATTTATATCTATCTTCGCCCTGTTTTTTAACCATTCAAACTCGCTAAAAGCTTGTTCCCTTGACCAAATAGCCATATTAGAAGCTTTCTTCTTCGCTTCTTTCATTAATTCTATATACCTAGCCTGAACCTCGTCTTTATTAAATAATTTAGAAGCCTTATTATCTACTGTTTCATTCTTCCATCTTTTAGACTTCTTAAAAGCATTTCTATAAGCTTGTCTTTGACTTTCTCCAGCCACTAGAAAACAAATAAAATCATATTCTTGTTTATTTAAATTACCCACTCACTTAATCAACCTCTTTCTAAAACCCTTTTTTCCAAACTAAAAAGCCCGTTAGGGCTTCTTAGCGGTATTGCTAATATTTCAATAGGAGATGAAACAATGAAACTACAAAGAATTTCTTTCTACACTTTGTTCATGATACCATTTTAGCACAAAACCGTGTAACATAAAATCACATCTTTTAGCTTGATTTCAGCATTGTCAAAACGGCGGAATGTAGTCGGTGCAAGTGTTGACGAGTATATCGCATACTTTCAGCAATGTTACACCAAGGCATATTTTCAAAATATCTAAGATAAATTATGCTATAACTCTTGTCATCAAGATTACTAATTATCTTTTGTATCCTCTCTCGCTCTCTGTAGTAGGTTTTATTAAGCAAATTTATTTCTTTCTGCTTCTGCATTATGTCATCATACAATACGAGTATATCAGGCTTTTCTCCGCCTTTAGGCTCATCTGAGAACTTAGGCGAACACACACCTTCTATTTTTGTATAGAGTGCATCCAGTTCAGCTTCTAACTCCTTAATATCTTCAGCTAAGTACCTAAGATTGTTGAGTTCTTCTTTGGTAAGCATAGCACGCTCCTATTTGTCCTTCATTGCGTATGTTTTTCTTTCTTCTCAGTTTTTTATAAAACAATATACACCTCACTTACTCCGTTCTTCTCCGTTTCACTCCGTTCGGATCCTCGTTTCTCACGAATCCAGTAGTTCTGGGTTCTCGTAGATATTCCCTCTTATAAAACAAATATTAGCAACTACATCAGATAAGAAATTTCCGTCTACTTGCCAAGAATCACCATCCATTTCAACAACCCCTACTATATTTCCGTCATCATCTACTAAGATATCTTTTGCAAATATTTCAGCTCCACTATCATCTTCATAATCTGTCGATTTCATTAATTCAACTTCCTCAAATTTTCTAACTATATCAAGTGTTGGATGATGGTCTTCATCTTCCAAGTCGTCTGCGTAAAACATTATTTCTCTATTTACAAAATCAATGTATTTTACATCTCTAATTATTTGCAACCTTTTATCCCAACATCTAAACTTTGGTATTTTCATTTTTTATACCTCCTTGCTTCATCTTCTGTTAAAAAGAAATGGATTCCTGTGCTGCACTCATTCCACCTATTATCATCAAAATCATCAATTTCAATAACATTCCCTAAAGTATAGATAAAATTAGAGTCATGATGAGATGTAGCATGAAGATATCTAATATTTTTATTTTTAACATCATAAATATCTAACACTCTTACTTTTGAAGCTCTGCATTTTCTACTTGTTGCTGATGACCTTTTTGAATCTTCAGTGATAAGTATTTTGACCATTTTATTATCTCTACATTTTTTAAAACCTATAAAACTCCCGACTTCTGGACAAAGTGAAAATTCATTGTCAGCGTTTCTCAAGTTAGTGTCACTCAAGTCAGCGTTTCTCAAGTCAACGTTTCTCAAGTCAGCGTATCTCAAGTCAGCGTTTCTCAAGTTAGTGTCACTCAAGTCAGCTCTTATACCTTCTTGCTCATTTTTTAACCATTTTTCATGCTTTAATAATATTTCTTGTAATTCTTTTTCAGTATATTTCATTGTTTCGCTCCTTATTACTTTCCATAATCAATTTTCCTAAATACTCAATTACATTGACTGTAACTGAATTACCTGCTTGCTTATATAATTGAGTATCACTCATTCCTACTTGTTTTGCTTTTTCTATATCTTCATCTCTAAATCCTTGTAATCTCCAACACTCTTTAGGTGTTAGTCTGCGTATTCTGTAATTTTCTGATAAAAAATTATTTTCTTGATAAGAATTTGATGTTAGTGTTGGTGCTATACTATGAGTTCCACCTTTGTTATTTCCTCTAGGTCTTTGTATAATAACCCTGTGTCTATCGCTAATAGCTTGTAAAGTAACACTCAATCTGTTAGAATCGCAAAATTTATTTCCTTGTGGTTCGCTTATCAACTCTTTTAAATAAGTGTCTGTTTGTCTGCTGCCAAAAGCTGTAGTTACCGTTCCACAAAGTTGGGTTTGAATCCTCTGTGAGTTTCTTTTTGCCTTTTCATTAAAGTTTCTGTCATCTTGTCTGATAGGTAATATTTTTTGTCCACTTCGTCCTCTAAGATGTCCAATAATAAACACTCTTTCCCTATTCTGTGGCACCCCGAAATTTTTACTGTTAAGCACTTGCCATTCAAGGTCGTACCCCATTTCATCCAACGTTTCGAGTATTCTACCGAATGTTCTCCCCTGGTCGTGAGATAATAAGCCTTTGACGTTCTCAAGCAATAAATACGATGGTTGGATTTGTTTAATTGCTCTTGCAAGGTCAAAGAACAAAGTTCCTCTAGTATCTTCAAATCCTCGTCTTTTTCCAGCGATACTGAATGCTTGGCAGGGAAAACCAGCGGCGATAAGGTCAATTGACCGTTCATTTCCAAGCCTAGCCCATTCATCATCTGTGATTCTTGTAATATCATCAAAATAAACCTCATCTTCTGTCACATTATGAATTGCGTTGTAACTTTGATTAGCATATTTGTCTATCTCACAATGTCCTATACACGTCATTCCTGCGTTTTCTAAACCTCTTCTAAATCCACCAATTCCACTAAATAAGTCTAAAAAATTCATCTGCTAAATCTCCGTAATCGTAAGTGGTTTATACATCGCTTCAAAGATTTTCTTTTTAAGTTTATATACAGTCGTTTTATAGCCCTTAACGTCTTCCACAATGTATTTACCTTGCTTAATGTCAAAGTAGTAAAAATCGCATACATATTCAATCTTGCGTATTTTCTTACCTTTGCCATTTTGATATTTATCCTGCAAAGTAAACCTCTTTTGCAGCTCCAATTCTCGAATCAAATTTGCTTTTTCCAGAATTTTTAACTCTTGATATCTTCTAGCCTCTTTCTTGCTGTCGAATTTCAAACTGTCAACTATTACTTTACAGTTGCTATATTTGCTATATTTATTTTTCTTTGCCATTAATACCCCTCTAATTCTTTTAAAATTATATCTATTTCCGATTTTATTTGCTTTTTGGTATAAAAATATATAGCCCGAAACTTAAAACTCGATTTTGATATGATTTTAAGCTTTTTAACACTATGCACTAAAATGGCATCTTGTCACTTGAAAAATCAGTCCAGCCATCACTTGGAATTCCAAATGCTTGCTCTTCTGCTGACTGTGTAACTTGTGCGTTTTGCTTCTGCTCTCGCTCTTCCCTTGTGTCTAAAAACTCAAGGTTATTGGCTATAACACTTGTGAATGTCCTATCGTTTCCATCGCTATCTGTGTAACGATTAACTGATATTTTGCCTTGGATTCCTACTCTTGACCCTTTGCCAAGGTATCTATCAGCCATTTCAGCCGTCTTACCAAATGCTTGAATTGGTATAAAGTCCGCTGTAGCCTTGTTTTTTTCTCTAAATTCTTCTTTTTTCGCTCTTGATAGCCCTTTGTCTACCGCTAAGGTAAAACTCGCTATAACACCGTCTTGAAACGGTTTGACATCTGGGTCTTTGGTGAGTCTGCCAATTAAATAAACTAAATTCGCCATGTTTACTTCTCCTTTTTCTTTTTCAAAGCTGGATTATTCTTTCTCATAATCTGCTCTGCTTCTTTCTGAGTCATTTTTCGATATGTGTCCTGTTTAAAATTTTGATTGTTGGGTCTGCTCCGTGCTTTTGGTATTTGTTTATTCTGCATTTGGTTCTTCCTCCTGTTGTTTCTAGCCTCTAAAAACTCATCCACTCCCTCTACCGTTAGGCTAAATTCTCTTTCAACTTCACTTGCTATCGTCTTTAGGTTCTTGTAGGACGGGTATTTAAAAGCTAATGTCACATAGTCCACAATCTTTATAAAAGCTTTGATATCTCTTAATTCTTCCATCAACTCGTTTATAAGATTCATCTGTGCTTGGGTCGGGAGGTTCTCTTTTCCCAAGAGTCTCGCATTGACTTTCTTGTAAAAATCTTCTTTTTTTACACCATTTTGCACTTGTGGATAAGTCTTTTTATCGTTGATAATTTCGCTTTTATCACTGTGGATAACTTCATTTTCATCAAGGTTATTACTATAATAGCGTGTGCGTGCGTTTATATTATTATTTATATTACTTACACACTCTTTATTATTTATATTATTTAATTCTTTTATTCTTACATTCTTGTTAGTGGTTGTTACTTGGTTAGGACTTGGTTGAAACTTGGTTAAGACTTGGTTAGTTACTTGGTTAGGTTCGAGTTTTCCACAAGGGTCAACGTCTTGATATTGCTTCCACTTAGCGATTTTTAACTTGGTTGATAACTTGGTTGGCTTCGTGGTTGATACTTGGTTACAAAATCCGTATCTTTCAAATTTAGCTAACGCAGTTCTGACTTCTTGTCTGCTACAACCTAAATCGTTCATAATCGTATTTGCACTGGTAATAAATTCGCCCGCATCTACTTCTATTTTCTCGCCTTTAAATATCCATCTATCAGGTCTATGATTCGCTTTTAGCAATAGATAAATCATTATTGTTCTTTGTGTATTATTGCAATCTTTCCACAGAGGACTATCTAATATCTTTCTGTGTAGTTTTATCCATCCTTCCATAGTCTACTCATCTTTCTTGGATTCTTCTTCAATCTCAAACGGAAAATCTGACGTTTCTGCCTCTTTTTCTTCTTTCTTGATAGTTTAATCCTTGATGCCCCAAAACTCCCTAATCGTCCTATCTACCATCTTTAAATCGTTGTCTATATATTGACTCTCAAACATCCCTATTGGGCTTTTAAATGGTTCTAATCCGTTTGTCATAAATTGATAACGTTTGTCCATCTGTACTGCCCCTAAAACTATTGAAAATAAGCCCTCTATCGTTAGTTGTTGGTCTAGCATCTTGCCGATAGTTTTAATCTTTAAATCACCCATCTCGTTTTTCTCTAAGTGATGTAAAAAATAAACTATTGTGTCATTGTCAAGACTTTTAGCAGTCTGGATAAGGTTATAAAAATTAAGTGCCATATCTGTAAACTTGTTGTAGCCCGCTTGTTTTGCCTTGCCAAACATTTCAAAAGCCATTAAATACTGACTGTCATCTATGACATATCTTTTCATCGTGTTCGCCTTTAATATCTTTGTTATCTGGGCATAATTTGATGAATTAATCATAAGTAGATTATTCTTAAACGGAAGCCTTTTATTTGCCACGTTAATTACTCCTACTTCCTCTTTTTTGAAGTTTCTTAAGGAAGTGGACTTGCCACTCCCAGAATATCCTAATACTAATACTACCTCTGCCATGTTTTACTCCTTATCTAATCCTCAAACTCTCGCCCTGTGTTAGCTCTGCAAAGCCAAGCTCTTTTCCCGCTTTTAAATCTGCTATGATAGCTTTTTTGTCAATCTTTGGTTCTTGCTTAATTAAATACTTTTGTGTAACTTCGCCAGTGATATTACAACTTGGCGGATTCTTCTGGATTCCGAAGCTGAATAAATCTGTCTTAAATTTCTTCTTATCAAGAGTAATCATTGAGTTTTGAAGGCTAGATTTTAAGTATTTGATATTATTCTCTATTGTTTTTGCCCTATCTGATAACCTCTTAGATTCTTCTTTCAAACCTTTCATACTTGCCTCTAAATTCTTGATTACTCTTGCATAATTATCCGCCTTTTCTTCAAGTTGTGCCTCATATCCGTCTAGTGCTTCTTTTATGATTTGTGTATCTTCTTCTGTTTCTAACAGTTCTTGTAACATCTTGATGCTTTTTGTTAATTCGTAAATATTAGCCATTTGATTTCTCCTTATTTCTTTGATATAATTAGTTGATTGTTTTTTTATAGGTTCTTTTTTATGCCGATTTTGCTTCTTCTCTTTCAATCATTGGCAAAATTCCATTATCTTTTATAGATGATGAATCAAGATGACGCCAGAGTTTTCTTTGTTTTATTTTGTATATACAAGACTCTGAAACATTATATTTACTAGCTAATTTTTTCACTTCATCATTACTATTAAATATTGCAACTACATCTTGATTTGTTAGTTTAGCATTGTTATTCTTTTCTCCTATATGTACTGTTCCTACTCGCAAACCCATTCTATAACTGTGGATTATATTTTCTCGATTGGTACACCATTCTAAATTTGAATAGTGATTATTTTGTTTATTTCCATCAATATGATTAATATAAGGTTTGTTTTCAGTTTTAGGAATAAAAGCTTCTGCTACTAACCTATGAACATATAGTCTTTTTTGTTTTCCGTTCTTATTTAATGCTACTCTTAAATATCCCTTCTTAGTTAAAGTGGGTTTAATTAATTTTATTTTTCTTATTTTTTTATTTTTATCAACATACGATGGGGCTACAATATCGCCAAAACAATTTATACAATACAAATTGTCATATCCTTTTAGCACTCTAAACCCACCTAATTTCAATTTTTCGTTTAATTCTTTTCCTAATACTTCTCTTTCCTCGATTACTTGTAAGTTATTCATTTTCTACCTCACTTTCCTTAATTCTTCAAATGCTTCATCTCTTAATTTAGCTAAGTCTTGTAATAATTCATCAAGTAATTTGTTAATCTCATAAAACCCCCATTCATAATTACTAACTGCATGATTTCCATTGATAACCGCCTCGCTTATAGCTAATGATAACGCTTTCAAAACTTCTACACTTATTTCTAAATCCTCAATATCAAATGCTATGTTTTTTTTGACCATACTGACCTCCTATCTATATACGAACATAATGTTCGTGTTATTTAATGTTATTTTAACGTACAATATGTTCATAGTCAAGAATTATTTTTTAAGAGGTATTTTATGTTTAAAAAAAGATTGAAAATTGCAAGGAATAATAAAGGTTTTACTCAACAATTTATGGCTGACTCATTAAACATTGGACTACGTACTTATCAAACTTATGAGGGCGGAACTAGAGAACCATCTATAAACACTCTTATTAAATTAGCTGATATATTAGATGTGTCTATGGATTTTCTATTTGGTCGTGATGAATTTATAAAATCTCACGAAGAGTTCTTTGATGAACATTAAATAAGTCTTCTAAAGAATCCCATATTACAAAATCCCCTGTTCTAGCTCCTTGTTCTAAAAATTGATAATATCTAATGCTTATATCCAAACAATCTGCCACTTCTTGTTGTGTCATACCTTTAGCTTGCCTAGCTTCTTTCAGATTTTTTCGTATTAAATTTTCTTTCATCGCTCGCCTCTAACTTTTTTTCTTAGATCTACATCTTCAAAGACATTTCCCACTATTTCACAAACTTTATCAGCATATACCACTGAAAACCAATTGTATATATTTGCTACTGTAAATCCGTTGTAATCGTTGTATGTGACCTCATATAAGTCATCATTCATCTTTACTATTACTCCTTCAAATAATGGATTCTCATTTCTATCTTCATGACCTGTGTAAGGTAGTAATATCACATCTTCTTTGCCTGCTCCTTGTGGCATGCTAGTAATATTTGTTTTGAAAAAATTATCTAAATCGTAAAGTACATCTCCAGTTTTTGCATTCAAGATAGCCACCTTCAACAACTTCTCGTGCCTTTTATCCCAAGCCATAAAACCTAAATTATCTATAAATTTGCTCATTGTTTTCTCCTAAAATAATTACCGTGTCGCCTTTATTAACTAATTCTATTGTTTGAATAGTTTCTCCAAGTTTATAAATCCCTACCATTTGTTTTGGACGTTCAGCTACTACAACTACACCACCATCAAATGGAACAACGTTATTACTTGTTTCTTCTGTTCTGTCATCTTCTTCATCTAGCACTATATTTTCTTGAAGAAACGGCACTATTTTATTAAATATCTTTGCCTTGCTTAGTCCTGTTCTTTTTGACAACGTATTCATATACTCATTGTCTTCCTTGTATACATGGAAGCTTGTCAGTTTACCAGTTTCTTTTTTGTCTGTTTCAAATACTATCTTTGCCATCTTCTTCTCCTTTTCGCTAACCTAATCTTTGCCATCACATTTTGACTCTTTAAATGAATCGTATAACCCATCTGCTTTGCTAAATCAATGTCAGATTCTCTTTCAATCTCTAATACATCCATTGTGTACTTCATCTCCGTCTCCTTTCTAAATTTCAAATTGATCTATAAACTTTGCTATGTTTTCCTTTGAATAGTAAACTCTTGAATTTTGGCTAGTACCTAATTTGCTATACCTAAGTCCTTTCGCTCTGTATTCTATAAGTCCTTCTGGTGTTGTTGAAAGATAAGCGGCCGCTTCTGTTGGTGTCAAGTATTCTTTGTCACCTATACTACAGAAAACCCTTTGCGACTTCTCATCAAGTGTAGATAAAGCTAGCATTTCCTCTGCCAGAGCTTTCATCCTTGTAATTGATTCTGGATACATCTTCATCTCCTTTCTTTAAGATATGGCGGTCTTAATTGATTGTTTTTTGTCATTATGCTAAAATGTTTTTAGCCTAAAAAGGCAAGGAAGGGAGTGATTTTTTGAAAAAGTTTTTGACTTTGCCCAACCTTTTGGTGTGACTGATGTTTTTTAAGTAAAACGTAGTAACTTCGAGTTTGCGGATAGCACTCTATCAGCTAATGGGCTATCTTCATGCTGAACTAAAACTGCATAAAGTGATAGAGAATTTCAAGAATCAGTTAGTGCTATTGACTGTGGCTTTGAATAACCTACAGGGATTTGTTTTGCAAATAATCGTAGGGGGCTAAAAGCCTGCAAAATTTCAAAAGAAACAAAATTTAGCAAGTGCCAGTAAAGATAGCACCTTTACTGGTATTTTGTTTACTTAAACCTATCTACACCAACTTTCAAATAATCACATATTTTAAACAACTCCCTTGCCCTTAATTCTCTATTTCTTTTTTCGTGGGCTAAACTATCGTATAAAACTGAATAAGCTATTCCAGTTCCTTTTGATAGTTCTGATAAACTAATGTTGTTGTCATCTAAATATTTTATTAATTTTTTCATTTTCTTTTTACTCTTGTTCAATTGTCATTGTGCGGTTTGATTATTAATCTTCATATAAGTCTTTCCAACTACAGCCCAATTCTTTTGCTATAGTTTTTGCGTGTTTAATTGGTAATTGTAATTTTCCGTTTTCCCATAAAGATATGTGTTGTTGATAAACTCCTATAAGTTTAGCTAGTTTTCGTTGAGATATCTTTTTTTCTCTTCTAATTTCTTTTAATGGCACTTTTTTCTCCCTCCTCATAATTTGTTTCATTATTGACATTACACAATATATAGTGTTAATTGATGAAAGAAAAGAAAGGAGGTTATATGGCTAAAAAATTATATAAACCAGGTGAAGATAATAAACCTGCTGGTTCGTATATTGAAGTTGGTCCTCGAGGCGGTCAAGTTTCTAATGCTAGAGAAGTTACTATTGACACTGGTGACAGGTTGCCACCAACACAAGAACCAGGTCATAAATGGCAAAAGAAATAACTTTCTATTTAAAGGTTGCGTTATGCGACCTTTATTTTTCTTTTACTAAAACAATAGCTTTTTCCAAATATATTTATTTGGAGCCATGCTTCTACAAATAAATCTCCTTTTTCTTCATATTTTGTAATATAATGCTTTAACACTTTATTCTCCTTTGTTTACTAACTTGCGTTTTATTTTGTTTTTTTCTCTCCTCTGTTATAATTAACTATCAGTACTGCAATGCTGAAATATTTTAGAAAGGAGATACTTTTTTATGTCAAAATTTGATGGTGCATTGATACAAGAACAAGGCATAACTTTTGCCGTAGTAGTGGTTAAACACTATGTTTTCACTTCACATAATAGAGAAAAAATAAGACAAGAATATTCTCAAATCTTTGGTGGCGTGCCTGTTGTTCTCGCTCGTAACACTTCTAATGGTGACATTGAATACCACGGAAGAAATGATTTAACAAATTTTCTTTCAAACCTTTACATTGAACAAATTCCGTGGAAAACCTACACCATAGACTAATCGTGTTTTGATATTGTTGTTGCAAATTCTTCTATAAATTTTAAAGGTTTTGCATCACTAAACTCTACATCAAGAGTATATACAGTATGCTCTTGATTCCTTTTTTCTATAAAATCAATTAATTTTTCTAAAG
>PDWI01008194.1_pt1 | contig 12389 bp, 10 predicted proteins | sample 1430891 | NCBI WGS metagenome assembly PDWI01 (sample SAMN01162508, study PRJNA174530) | Oral metagenome, whole genome shotgun sequencing project. | biome: Marine environment; feature: Marine mammal; material: Swab sample of the gingival sulcus; isolation source: swab sample of gingival sulcus...
AATGCCCAACATCACACCTGTCGAAATCAGTGTCCCCAATAGCACTTGGCGGACTACACCTATCCCGGCATAGCGAATAACGGTGCGATAAAGCCCCAGGTAGTTAAAAATAACCAGGCTCACAAGGGTCAAAAGGCAAAGCAATTGCCAGTTCCTTTGGTCAGCCAATTCGCCAACGACATCGCGCCGCAAACCGACTGATAGCCAAAAAGCCAAGCCTATCAGCAGAAAGTCAGAAAGGAAAAACAGAATTTTTTTAGTTATCCGCGACGTATTTAGTATGGATGCCAAAAAATGCATAAGATGATCCGTCGGTTTATGCTAAACCTAGCGCGCCCCCGAACCGGTTAAAATAGTCTGTATCGTTTTAAAAAAGATCAACAAATCCAGTGAAAAAGAGAAATTTTTAATATAGTAAAAGTCGTGCTCTAGCTTAATTCTGGTTTCCGCCGTATCAGCCGTGTAGCCTTGCATAACTTGCGCCCAACCGGAAATGCCAGGTTTGACGATATGTCGATAATTAAAAAAAGGAATTTCTTTTTCGAATGCTTGTGCAAATTTCGCAAACTCAGCCCGAGGACCAATTAAGCTCATTTCTCCTTTTAAAACATTGTAAAACTGCGGCAATTCATCGATACGCGTTTTGCGAATAAGCTTTCCGATTTTGGTAATTCGTGGGTCATTTTTATTGGTACTTTTATCATTTTCAGTATCCTTATACATACTGCGTAGTTTGTACATTTTAAATTTCTTGCCCGCTTGACCAATGCGATCTTGCACGAAAAACACACCACCACGACTTTCCAAAACAATGCATAGCATAGCAATCAATACAATCGGGAGCACTATGGGTATGCTTATCAGGACTATCGATATATCCAGAATACGTTTAATAAACAAATAACTTTTAGACGGGAGCAGCGACCCCAAATCATTCTCATAAAGGTGATCAATTTTAACCCTTCCGGTTGCCGATTCAATCAGTCTGCTACTGTGATAAACGGGAATGTGTTTTAACGTACATTCAGCTAAGAAATGCTCCCAATAATCACCTAAATTGGCACGTAAATCTGCAACGACCACATCGGCATTAACGGCATCAATTTCCGTATTTTCATCGATTTTTACCCAATGGACAGTACTCACCTCCGGCAACAGATCCTGCTCTTTTAAATTGCCCAAGGCAATATAACCTACGGAAAATTCACCGTAGCGATTTCTGATCAAACATACTGCCAAAAAAAACAATAGCATTAACACCAACGCGTAAGTGAGAAAATATATGGAATAAGGCACGCGCAAAATAAATAGGGCGCCATAGCCGACGACAACCCACACCAAAATTGCCGGCATCACATAACGCAAATTAAGCATACCCAAATAATTCAAAAAATTGCGTAAACTCACAAAAGAGAATAAATAGATTAATACCGTAATGGTCAAACTGTTAAAACGCGCAGGAATATTTAGCCAGCTCTGCCAATGCTCCCCCCAAGCCAAAACGGCTGCCAAGATAACGGAGACTACAAAACCCAGCAAGAATTGAATATTCCAGCTCATCAAAAAAGACAATAGCGGGCTTTTATAGTGACGCTTGGACTGAATCATAACAACCTAGTTTATTATATTAAGCAATAAGTTTATACCGAAACCCACCGACGAGCAAAATTCTTTGCCAGAATTTACGCATAACCATTGGGATTACGTTGTTGCCAGCGCCAGCTGTCTGAGGCCATGTCCTCTAGATCGAACTTGGCCTGCCAATTTAATTCGCGTTTGGCTTTTTGGGGGTTGGACCAACACTCAGCAATATCTCCTGCTCGACGCTCAACAATTTGATAGGGTATCGGCATACCTGAAGCCTTTTCAAAAGCGCGTACCATTTCCAAAACCGAGTATCCTCGCCCCGTTCCCAAATTCCAAATATGTGTACCCTTATGGTCCGCTAAATAATTGAAAGCCGCCAAGTGACCCTTTGCCAAATCCACGACGTGGATATAATCGCGCACGCCGGTACCGTCTTTGGTCGGATAATCACTGCCAAAAATGGACAGTTTTTCCAGCTTACCAATTGCCACTTGACTGATATGAGGCGCTAAATTATTGGGAAGGTCATTGGGGGCTTCGCCAATTAAACCACTTTTATGCGCGCCCACTGGATTAAAATAGCGCAATAACGCCACTGCCCAACGCTTATCTGCAGTCGATAAGTCTTGTAAAATTTGCTCAACCATAAGCTTTGATTTTCCATAAGGGCTCGCAGGCACACCGGTTGCGCACCTTTCGCTGACCGGTATTTCTTTGGGTTCACCATAAACAGCTGCTGAGGAACTAAATGCAATATTAAAAACCTCTGCCTTAATCATGGCTGTAAACAAGGTCAAACTACCGATAACATTATTTTCATAATATATACGCGGTTTTTTGACACTTTCTCCCACCGCTTTGAGGCCGGCAAAATGTATAACCGAATCGATATCATTTTGTAAAAACAATCTATCGAGTAAAGCGGCGTCGCGAATATCGCCCTCGATAAACGGGATCATTTTTCCCGTCAATTTCTCAATGCGTTTAAGTGATTCCCGCGAGCTGTTACATAAGTTGTCCAGCACGATCACTTCACGCCCATCATTCAACAGCTCTAAAACGGTATGTGAGCCAATATAACCCGCTCCGCCTGTAACCAAGATCATCGACATTCTCCTCTTTTAGATTTAGAAAACAATACACCTTGCATTTCGTGCTTTCATGCTAGTCGATTAATTTCCAGAAACTGACGGATGACATCACTTTAAGACCGCCCATTAAACTCCATAAGTGTCTCTCAACTCTATCTAAAATCTACTTCGGACTCCGACATGAGGTCGCGCTGACTGGAGTAGACACCATCAATAAACGCCCTTTCCAGTACCGAACAATTATACATTCTCATAACAATAAAATCTATACTGTTTTAAATGCCTAGCGCAAAGCCCTAATGCATTGAATTACGCCAATATCGACAATCAAAAAGAAAAAGCAGGAGTTTTGGCATCACCCGCAAAGCACCCAGTATAGATACAAAAAAATGTGAAAATGGAATAAGGCAGGAAACAAACAAACAGGGGCATAACCTACAGCAATTCAAACCAAAATTGCACCCTCAACGACAGAAACACAAAAAACCAGTAAGAATTGAATATGCTAACTCATTAGAGACTGTTATAACGACGCCTCGATTGAGACATGACAGTTTATTTATTCGATGAACCAAAAGATCCACCAGCGGGCATACTTCTTTAGCATCAGCGCTCCAGCCTCAGAACAATTATACCCGCAACTCTGTCATGTAGCACGCCTACATATAGACGTTTCTTCAAGCTACATTTCAAATATTAATATTTTTCTTTGCGATAGCTATCATACAATTGAAAACAACAAGCAGGTATTAAACATAACAACGGTGCAATATGCAGCATCACGCGATTGATATAGCTGACAAAAACACTTCCTTCCATTCTATTCGTAAATAAGGCAACAAATAAAATCAAAAGTAATGATAGTGATGCAATAATACTCAAAAGTATAATTCCTTGGTGTTGTTTATACTTTATTGTAAAAAAGAGTATAAACAACACCACGAAGAATGATAAAAACAATAAATGCCAGTTACTTTTAACGAATAATTCGATCAAAAGGGGTTTAGCGTTTTCGTTGTACCAAAAAATACGCAACCAAGTCATATTGAATAATTTCCCAATTGCTGTCTGTATTACTGGCAAGTAAAAATATAAAACTGGTAGGCACAGTGCAAATGCAAGCAATAGTATTATAAACTTCCATTTCCCCAAAAAATGATAACAAACAGCAGACACTAGAGCAGGTAACAGCAATAGCAAAGCAGTATATTTTGTATGATGGACTATCAACATAGTAACCAAACACAGTAGGGCAAAACGCCAGTCTTTATTATCTAATGCAATAACCAGTGTTATGCAAACGCTTAAAAAGCCAAGAGCAACCCAAATATCGGCGTATGACCCTAAGCTCATGTGCGTATCTAAAATGGGTAAAGACAATACCATATAGCCAGTAAATAGTGCTAAGAGCCAACTAATACCTAGATACCTTAGCCCACCAATTACTGTTAAAACCATTGCAATACCGCATTGTAACCAAGGCAGATTAACTATACTATCGCTCCATTGCCCCCACGCCAATGCTGTATACGTTTGTATCACCGAAACAAAATATGGGTGACGGTTAGCACCATTAACAGCATTAGCACTTATTGCTTCAAACTGCCAAAACGGGACTTTAGTATCGTATAGGGTGGGAAATTCAAGATAATAATAAAAAATTTTTGCCTTTGCCGACCAATGCGACCAACCGTCCCAAGGAAACAGTGGTTTAGACATCAAGTCAATAAATGCTAATCCTAATTGGTAAACCATAGCCAAAATAACAAAAAATATAACAGCCCACATAGGGTAAGATAGGTTGTATGCGCTCTGATATTTTGATGTTCTGTTTGAATAAATTAGGTGACGAAACACGGGTACTGAAAGAATGATTAGAATAGCTAGTTCAATAAGCAAGAATTCTTTGATATTAAACAACCGTCCAATAGCAACATAAACATGCATCAAACCAGATATGAAGAAATAGCCCAATAAACAGCCAATACCAAGAAATAGCAACAAACTCCCTTGCCTTTTTTTCATTGTTGCCAAAAGAAAGGCCGTACCAATTGCCCAAGGTAACAGTAAAGCAGACAAGAATTGAATAATCATATGACTACTATTAAACTTACCATCCGAGCTTTATTTTCAGAGCTTATTGTATACATTTTGATAATCGATAAAGGTATCATACAATTTTTGCTGAAATTCAGAAGATATTACCGGCTCACCTTTTTGGAAAGCAACTAGATAATCGGCGACTTCCCCTAACGTCGTTTGATAGGACTGTGAAGGAACAACATACACATCTTTGACTGGCGCATCTATTAAACCAATAAAATCTTCAACAATATCTTTAACATAAACGTATTCCATAGGAATGTTACGATCATAAATAGTGATTTCTTCCCCATTAATAATATTGCACATCCATGTGGTGATTACAGAGTTATAATTCGGTTTACAGCCCGGGCCAAAAACGTGGGGCAAACGGATAATATGACTTGTTGAGCCTGTTTCATCGATGTACTTTTTAATTAACAACTCGGCAGCATACTTTGTCTTACCGTATTCATTCTTTAGCAACTTAGCGTGAATACTAGACACCAACAAAATGGGCGTACTCAATTGCTTTTCTCTTAATTTTTTTAATATTTTTTCAGTTAAGCCAACATTAGAAGAATAAAAAACGGTTCCACTGCTGTCAGGACGGACCTCCCCTGCCAAATGCACAACATAATCTGCAATAGCTAAATGTGCTGCTAGCTGAGTATCATGATCTTGGCGAGTGAAAGTCAGCACTTGTATATCACTTCGCCGTTGTAAAATACTGATTAAATTTTTGCCAATAAAGCCATCGGCTCCTGTGACTAAAATACGCCTTTTCATTCATTTTCCTCGGTAGCCATTACGCCACATCAAAAATCCGACTTACCCAATTTTGCAGTGTATATTTCCTATACGTTACTGAATCTATTGGTCGATAATCACCATCGACAAAGTTGAAATTTACTTTAGGGTTATCACGCTCAATTAATAGTATATTATCAGAATGATAAAAATCATACGTCTTTATTACTTGGTTAGTGGCGATAAGCTTGCGTTTAGCCCCCAACATTTCAATTGCGCGCATCGTCAGCCCCTGTTGCTTTGGATGTTCGATATCAATAACTGCTTTTGATTGACTAATTATACTCAACACCTGCTGTTGGCTAAGCGACTGATAGCTAATCATTTTACCATCCACGCCTCGTAACTCTCTAGTCACATACTTACGATATAAAAAAACCATCAAATTAGGACAATAAAAATAACTAAATACTTGTCTACCTTGTGCCAATGCCTGTTCTTGAATTGCTTTAACAATATGGTAGCGATCACTGTGAATGGTACCGATAAAACTAATATCATAGCTTCTGCGTGCCTCCCTCTTGGCCATTTCCTCGTAGGCTTTGATGTAGAACAACGGTAAAAACCTTACTCCCTCGTATTGTTCGGCATCGCGGCTGTCAAAACTAAAACAACGATCAGCCAGTGGTAATAGGGTCTTGGCATTCGGTTTATTTGCTATCGCATCCCATACATAAATCAGCACTTGAGCTTGGGGAAATTGTTTTTTCAGCAATAACAGCTTTTCTTTGTCGATTGCCTCCGGATTAATAAGAAAAATCGTATCAATGGGTTGTTGAGCAATTTTCGTCAAAATATCCCGATAATATCGCTGGATTTTACCTGCAATAAAGCGGCGCTGATTCAATCGAATTAGGGCTTTGGTCAAAAAGTCATTTTCAGGTCGCTCGTCAAAAGCATAAACGGTTGCCCCAAGGGTCTCTAAAGTTTTTTTTATCTCAATCTCATAGCCAAAAAAACTGGGACAAAGTAGCAAAACGTGTCGATTGGCCAATGCCTTCATCAGATAAATTCTCCGTTCGCACGGGTTTTACGCCACATTCTCTGCTCAACATCATAACGTTTTACAATGCGAGCCGGCGCGCCCACAATCACCGAATAATCCGGGAAATGGCCTCTCACCACAGAATTAGCTCCGACAATACATTGTTTACCTAATACCGTACCTGCCTGAATCACCGCACCATAGCCCAAAAAGCAATTTTCACCGATGGTGGTAGCTTTATTGACAAGCGGCTGCTCCATAATATGCGTATCCACAGTTTCATAGCTATGTTCAGTATTAGTGATGAAAACATTGGCCGAAAGAGTACTATTCTCCCCTACTATCAATGGATTGCTATCATGAGCGATAATATGTAGACCATGCCCAATAGAAACATTATCCTTAATGTGAATTTTAGCCGATTTATGTAACACTTCTAGCCTAGCTCCGGGAAATATACGCACGCGTCTGCCAATAAAGATACGCTTGGTATTTTTCAAATAAATCGGTTTTCCGATATACGAAGGCAGACCAAAGCACCCGAAAAAGGGCTTGTAAATTAAAGCTCTTAAGACCCAAAATAGTTTAATCATTACTTAATAACTCCGATGCAATCGTCTTTGGCGCAACCAGTATTTGATCTCTAAAGTGCCCCTCTATTAAAAACGCAAATAAAAAATAATGCAAAAATTGCATCACCTTATCCCCATCAACCTGATAGCTGGTCGCTTGGGTAAGCAATAATGGCAACTCTTCACGTCTTGCTAACTTTAAGGCAATACCCGCACTGTCGTAATAGCAATTACCCAAAATGACAACGGGTTTATTGATAGCAATCGCTTCTATACCCACCGTCGAGTTATTCACCACGATGGCATCGGCTAGCTGCATTGATTCAGCTAGGTCAAGGCCATCCATTTCAATAGCATTTGCCTGCATAAAAGCATATAAATTATCTTCATAATGCCCTTTATACAAGGGGTGTTCTCGCACCAACAGGCGATACCCGGTCGGTAAGTTGTTAAACACATCCTGAACAATATCGGCATGATTATCGTACAGCGGGCTGTGAAAAACCATATTGACATCGTAGGGTACTTGTAGCACTAATAAAAACGTTTTCTCCCGTTCCCGTGCGGTATTTACGCCAAGTGCCGAATAAGCAGCTGCCGTGCATTGAGCTTCTTTTTCCATTTTGATATCCGCAGGTAATAATCCTACTCGCGCGAATATCGCCTGATAGGCATAATCACTGGCGCGATAAATGGGATTGCGCTTATATGTCGGGGGCCGTTTGCGATGCAAAAAAGGGATAACCGCTTTTTCCGCATTAGCAACAGCCGGAAAGCTTTTTAAGTGACGAATAGAGGCATTGGCGTTAACCCCGGCGCTATCCCACGTAGTTGTAGCAAATGGCCCTTGCTCAAAATAGTAAGTTTTAATACGCTTTTGTTTGGCTAGTTGGTCCAAAATCTGCACAGACATGCGAGAATCTCCGCTCAACAACAAAAGATCAGGCGAGTACTTTGCTAAATAGTGTTGGTAATAGTCTATGTAGCCGATAGCTTGCAATAATAATGCCTCACGAGCACTTTCGTCCAGCAATAGGTGATAACGAATAATAGCGTTTAGATCAATACCCTGATAAGTACCGGCCGTTGCTATTTTTTGATACTTCTTTTTATATCGCAAAACGCGCAAACGAACCACTAAGGGCAAAAAAACCACAGGCTGCAAGCGTAGCAAAAAATAGAGAAAACCACTGAGATATAAGCTTAAATAGCGAAACTCAACTGATTTTTCCGATGCTTTTAATGCTTGTTTAATCGCTAAAAAGAAACGCGCAAAATCGTCATAATAACCGATAGCTAGGATTTTCATCTTATTTTTCCCATTTTTCTACTTTACTATAATCGCCAAAGATTTGTACTGGTTTGGGATCGTTAAATAAACTAAAATTCATACTATACTGCCTGTAGGCACTTTCTTGTTTTGATATTCCCCACAACTGGAGCAAAGATAAGACCCAAAGAATAACAGAAAGACCTACAAAAAAAGTTTCTTTGTCGCTTAATTTTTTAAAAATTTTATAGCAAACATAAACCATAAATAAAATGGTGAACGGTTTAAAATAATAAGCCACTCTACCAATCACTAGCATATGTAACGTTAAGACTTTAAGTAAAGAAACAATTAATATCATATTAAAAATAAGATTTTCTTCTTTATTATTTCTGTCTAAAAAAAACAAGCCTAACAAGCTCAATAAACCACCTAAAGTAGTTAGTGTAACAAATAACCCCGGTGACGCTGAAAAGCGGCCATAATCTAAGTATTCAGCATATGGCAAATTGAATTTGCTATAAACGATCCCTAAATACGGTAGCGGATCAATAAAAGCAAAAATGACTAAACTTATAATACACAGCCAAAGTAATGCTGTGTTAATTCTCCAATTCACAACCCAATATAAAGGGAGCAAGATAATTGCACTCTTATGGATAAATATCGACAAGGTTATCACTACAACATATTTGAAAACTTGTCTTTCTAAAATATATTTTGATGCATATAGAAAAATGGCTACCGCCAGCACTTGACGCAATCCATTCAACAGGGGAAAAAACATAAAAGTGAAAAAAAACAAAAGAACTAAGGTATCCCAAAGTTTTGTTTTTGGAGAATAATACTGAAACCCTTTATAAAAGAAAAAGAAAATAAAAACTGTATAACTTACTAAAACAAGCTGAAAATTTGCTCCAATGTAATCCACCAAGTTAGTTAATCCAATATGAAAAAGTTCTGTTCGTTGCAAGAAAACAGTATTTCCATTTAAAATCTCTTGATGAATAAATTCATATTGTAAATAATCTGGCCCTATTCTATAACGAAATGCCACTAAAAAAGCCAAGCTGAGCCAAACCAAACTCAATAATTTTCTAGGCGTTATTACCATCAGAAAAGCAATAATGAAATTATAAATTACCCAATGCAACATAAAATCTTACTTAATATCCAACATTTTTTCGTTCACTGCCTCTAAACGATAAATATACAATAGTTAGCATTATCATATAAAAGATAACGATAAATAGTGCCAGTATTAGATTCATTACCCAATCATCTACTTTTATTAGTGCGCCCAACGTCACACAAATAAGAAACACCAAAAACATTAGTGTAGGTTTTCGCTGCATTAGCAACAAGTGTGGGTAGTGATGCCTAACCATTATCAGTCCTAGCAGCTTACTCAGCATTAATGAAACCATCGTTGCCGCTGCCGCGCCTTCTAAACCATAGTGGGGAATCAGCCATCTATTTAACACAATATTAACTATCACAGCTGCAACCAATATGCCAGCGGACAATTTACCGTGCCCATTCATATTTAGTACTTCAATCGGCGTACCCATCAGACATAGTATCACATACCCCACAGCCATAATCATTAAGGCGCGATAGCCAACGATATACTCCATACCAAAAATATGTAACAGTTCTTTAGGAGAGATTAAAATAAACAATACTACCGCCAGCGATAAATGAATAGCTAATTTAAGATTTTCTTTATATTTTCGCTGCTCTTGTTTATCACGTACCAAGGCCTGCATGAAGACCTCACTGGCTTTTACCAAAGCGATAAAAGGCAGAGTAACTGTAAACGCCAACAATACAACCGTATCATAGACTGCAACGGCTTTATCGCCAATTAGCTTGCCTAACATAATTACATCAATTTTTGATAACAATACAAAAATGATGGCATTGACACCCAACTGTAGGGCATAGCTAAAACGCTTAAAGAAATCACCAAGCAACCGAATATCTGAAAAAGTATAGCGCAACTGTACAGCTCGCCACGCGAGCGTAAATAAAGCCAACTGTGAGAAAATCATGCCCAATGCCAATGAGTAGTAGGACAAAGATAACAAGCTTAAAGTAAGAAAAAAAGGTAGTCGTAAAACGCGTTGCGTTAAATTCGCCAGTAAAAAACTTTGATTGATCATACCTTGAGACTTCATTGAGGCAATCAACAAATTAAACCCGCCCCACAAAGGAATCATCAACAATGAAAGTTGAAAATATGCTGGTTCAATACGCGCATTAAAAAAAAACGCCAATACTTGCGGCGTAAATAAGTAAAGTAGTAAGGCGCCTATCGTTAAACTGAAGCCTCCAAACATAACTTCTGCACGAATAAGTTGTTGCCGCTCCTGAACACTGTCCGCATGTTGGGCATAGTAAATAATGCCACTATCGCGCCCCAGCTGTAAGAAAATAACCGTCAAAGCAATGAAGGCAAAAATAAGACGAAACTGCCCGTAAATCTCCACCGGGAATGTTCGCGTCAAATAAATGGTGGTAGCAAACATGACAGCATTTCCCAACACATTACTGCCTAGACCAATAATAATAGGGTTAGCTTGTGCAAAAAAACGCATTATCAGATTATTTTTTATCAAAATTCGGAATAGTCAAACAACGCTATTTAACGTCATATAATTGCACAACACCTACAAGTTTCTCTTTTTCATCAACAACCAATAACGAACTGATTTTATGTATTGTCATCAATTCTTGAGCAGCCTGCAATTTACTTTCTTGACCAATGGTTTTTGGGAATCGTGTCATCACATCTGTCGCTACTAACTGAAAAAATCGTTCCGAATGCGCTTCCATACACCGACGTACGTCTCCGTCTGTAATGATACCCATAATTTCATTATGATGCTTTACAATTACCATGCCGTATTTACCGCGACTGATTTCGGAGACAATCGTTTTCATCGTATCTGACGGCAAGCAAATGGGTAGTTCTTTACTGTGCATAACGTCTTTAATTCGTGTCAGCAAGCGTCTGCCTAAACTACCACCGGGATGAAATTGGGCAAAATTTTCATCTTTGAAGTCTCTTAATTTCATCAACGCAATGGCTAAAGCATCCCCCATGACCAATGTTGCCGTCGTTGAACTCGTGGGTGCTAGTTGCAAAGGACAAGCCTCTTTCGGAACAGCAATATCAAGATGATAGTGTGTATTTTTCGCCAATGTAGAACCAACATTCCCCGTCATAGCAATCGTTTTAATTTGATGATACTGTAAATAAGGAATGAGCCTCAAAACTTCATCGGTTTCTCCTGAATTAGAAATCAATAAAACGATGTCTTTTGCCTCTATCATGCCCAAATCACCGTGATATGCCTCTCCAGGATGTAGAAAAAAGCTGGGTGTGCCGGTACTGGCAAAAGTCGCCGCCATTTTTTTACCAATAATGCCGGACTTCCCCATACCAGATACAATTAACTTACCTTTACAGTCTAAAATATCATTGACTACCTTCTCAAAGTCAGTATCAATTTGATTTACTAAATTAGCAATTGCTTCAGCTTCTGTAAGAAAAACGTCTTTTGCGGTCTCTAAAATCATCCTATAACTCTTGTTAGATTTATTTTTCTAATAAACTCTGTTTTACCATCAACCGATTTATACTGCCGATCCCGTAGGATTGTAAAAGCGTATTATTCATAGGTAAACTGCCAAGTAATACTGTTAACTAGCACGCTTAATACAGCAATGATTAACAACCCAGTACATTTAGTTACTTGCTTTTGCAGCTGAAATATAATAAATACTCATGTCATTATTATTCAATAAGACTTTTCCGACAGCATCCTGCCCGGTTCCCGTTAGCAACGTTTGTTGCTTCATATTATAAGTCAGCCGCTGATTTTGGGGACGCGCATCAACATAATAAAAGTCACCTTGTTGCCAACTACTTTCCGGCATTTTTTGTCCCATAATGTAAATAATATTGGGTAGCAACATGTAGTTTA
>PDWI01008199.1_pt1 | contig 12385 bp, 11 predicted proteins | sample 1430891 | NCBI WGS metagenome assembly PDWI01 (sample SAMN01162508, study PRJNA174530) | Oral metagenome, whole genome shotgun sequencing project. | biome: Marine environment; feature: Marine mammal; material: Swab sample of the gingival sulcus; isolation source: swab sample of gingival sulcus...
GGCTTTTAGGGGACTTGCTCCCAAAGAACGCGCAGCTTGTACGGTACGTTGGTCAAGATTTGCCCACATCACCCCTACCGTACGTACTATTAACGAAAAGTTGAAGAACACCATTGCTAGCACTACGGCAGTCGGAGTTTCACTAAGACCCAAAAAAGAAAGTGACCCTCCAAGTAAAGCCCGAAAAGCAATACCTACAACCACGGTAGGTAGAACAAAAGGAACGGTAATTATGGCCCGCAGGGCACGTCGCCCCACGAAATCTAATTGGTAAAGAACGTAAGCACCAAAAAGACCAAAAAATACGGAAAGGAGTGTTCCGGCGAGCGCCATCCAAAGTGTTTGCCACAAAATCCGCCAAGTATGCGCTTCACCTAATAAGAAAAATAAGCCCCCGAAAAATGTGTTTTGTGCGGTGTGAGTAGATGCCGAAATTCCACGCAGGAGCATTGCCCCTACCGGCCACGCAAAAAAAAGTGAAAGAAAGGCTAGGGGTAGCACAATTGCACTACCCCAGCCTAACTTCTTAAATAGCTTCATCTATAAGGTTACTTTGTAGCTTTATAGAGCTTTGACCACTCATCTAGCCACTGTTTACGACTATCTGAAACTTTCTTCAAATCGATGCTAAGTGACTTCTTAGGAAGTGGTGCATATTTTGCATAATCTGCTGGTAATTCAATACCAGACTTGATTGGATACATATACATTGTTTCGGGAATGTTGGTTTGTACCGAATCAGAAAGTAAGAAATCAACAAAAGCCTTTGCCCCAGCTTCATTCTTTGCACCTTTTACCACTCCAGCATATTCTACCTGTTCAATACAGGTAGAATTAACTGATGAGGTGGTTCCGCCAGCATATGCAGGAGAAGATGAATAGCTGAGTACAATTGGATATGCACCCTTACCATCTGCACCCGAAAAATCTGTAAAGTATGCGGTAGACCAAGAATCAGCAACTTTAGCACCATTCTTTAACAAAGCTGTCCAGTAATCTTTCCAACCGTCCCCTTTTTCCGCAACCGTAGCTGCTAAGAATGCAAAACCGGGACTGGAAGTAAGCGGATCGGTAAGCACTAGCAAATTTTTATATTCGGGTTTAAGTAGATCATCAAAAGTCTTGGGAGCTTCTAAACCTTTATCTTTAAACCAAACATCGTGCGTATTAAGGCAAACATCACCACGATCAATTGGAATAAGCCGATCGCCTACAATGTACTTGGATTTAAAACCCTTAGGCACATATTTAATAGCTAAATCATCGTCAATTACCTGTTGTGCATGGAAAGTGTCAATTCCATAAAATCCATCAACCGTAGGATTTTTTTTGTTTAGCTTTAAATTATTTACTACCGTACCATCACCAGCAGAAATAGTCTTTAATTTATATCCGCTTTCTTTTTCAAATTTAGCGATATCTTCATCTTTAAGAGCAAAAGAATCATGGGTAACAATAGTTACAGTCTCCCCATTACCTTTTTTTGCTTCTTGCTGATCGGCAGCTGAACAACCGGCCAACATAAGCGCGGTAGCCATTATACCAACGGCAATATTTCGTATGGATTTCATTACTCCTCCAAATAGTTCGGAGGGCATTTTACTGTCCGTAAAATGGAGAGAATTCTCGACTTCTTTCGCCAGCATTATCTGGAGCAAGTTCGAGGGTCTGCACGAATGCACTCTCAGCGTTAATACGCTCCCCTGTCGGTTCTTTATACTTTGCAGTATATTTTAGCTTTCGTCAACTTCGTTGTCGTCAGCTGGTGGCTTAACGCCATAGAGTTCTTTAGCTTTACGGCTTAGGAACTCACTTACGGCAATCTGCACTGCTGAGCTGACCACCGCAAAAGCTATTACTTGCGCTACGGGAAGTGCCAAATCTTTATCATCACCACTGGGTTTATCTTTACCCATAGCATTCCAGGTCGTTTCTACGGTTTTTTGGGCCGCAGTTCCCGCAATCGTGCTAATCCCTTTATTCATTATTTTCCAGATTGGATTCATTTTCTCTTTCTTTTCTACTAGAGACTAAAACCAGTTTAACCTACTTATATACACACTGGTAAGAAATAATTAGAGTTCACGCGAAGTGTCGATACGATGAAAATTTAGATGGGAGCGTGAAGCGGTTGGTCCACGCTGACCTTGATAACGAGAATGAGTAGCACCTTGACCGTATGGGTGTTCTGCAGGTGAGGAAAGCTGAAAAAAGCAGAATTGCCCAATTTTCATGCCTGGGTATAACTTGATAGGCATGGTGGACGTGTTGGAGAGCTCCAAAGTTACGTGACCCGAAAATCCGGGATCTACGAAACCCGCCGTGGAATGGGTTAGGAGCCCTAAACGACCGAGAGAAGATTTACCCTCTAAGCGTGAAGCTACCTGCGCCCCTAAAGTTATATATTCGTAAGTTGAACCGAGCGCAAACTCTCCGGGATGAAGCACGAAAGCGCCGTCAGCAGGAACTTCAAGAAAAGAAGTAAGCTCGGACTGGTCAGTTGCCGGATCAATTACGTCATAGCGGTGATTGTTAAAAAGCCGAAAATACCGATCAAGGTGCACGTCAATAGACGATGGTTGCACCATTTGCGGATCCCAAGGATCAATTTGTATTTGCCCATTTGCTACATAGGCATGAATATCACGATCTGAAAGTAACACCTTTTAATTGTGCCCTTTTATTTGTGTACTGACAATAAAAATGAGGAATTTCAAAAATTCATACGAGAATTGCTTTTCTAACGCAGGTAGACGTAGAATTTAAGAGCTTTGCGGGTGTAGTTCATCGGTAGAATGGCAGCTTCCCAAGCTGCAGAGGCGGGTTCGATTCCCGTCACCCGCTCCATTATTACTGCTAAATTGATACAATCAAACTTTTCTAGGTTGAACCCTGAAACTTTTACCTTGAACCCTGAAACTTTTATTTCAAATAAATAGTTTGAATAACAAAAAGGCACCCATGCGAGATGGATGCCTTTACTTAAGAACAAAAATTACTTTTGACAATAAGTTTTTATAGCCTCATAAACAAAATCTGCTGCACCACTACCACCAGCTTTATCTATATTTTCTGTAAACTCATTTCCTGAAACATAAGTTTTACCAAGAGCTAACAATATTTCATTTGTACACTCAAAGAAATTATTCGTTATATAAGTCTGTAGTTTCATTACAAGCTCTTGCACTTTTTCTGATGCAGGATTCTCGTTCTTAACATTTCCAAACTCTTTAAAAATCTCCATGATTTCAATATTCATTAATCTTTCATCTTCCGCAGACCTATCTTTATTCTTTTCTTCAAACTCTTTGTATTCTTTAGTATTTTCCCACATCTTTCTAGCTTCCATGCTATATTGCTCAATCTTCTTTTTATCAAAAACTACAAAACTCATACTATCTACTCCTATACTCTTTATGTGCTCTATCAGGTCAATCATTTTATCCAGACGCTCTCTTTTAAGTTTCAATAAAAGCATTTGCTGCTCTAATGCTTTACATTTATCAAACTCTGGATGATTAATGATTTCTTTTATATCGGCTAGCGAGAACTCTAGTTCTTTGAACAATAAAATCTGCTGAAGTTTTTCCAAACATGCATCATCGTATAGTCGATATCCAACATCGGTATAACTGGCTGGTTTTAACAAATCAATCTTGTCGTAATACTGCAAGCTTCTAACCGTAACACCTGTTAAATAACTAATTTCCTTAACTGTTTTCATTTCCATCACCTCCTTTACATTTAACATAAAGTATTACGCAATGTAATAGTCAAGCAGTTAACTTTCTATAAACGAATCTGCTCTCCATCTAGAAAATACACGATTTTACTGCCATCTCGGTTTATAGTTATTTTTTCTATTAGCACACACCAGAGTTCCTCGTCAAACACTGTGACAAGGTTTTGATTTCGCAGGATTTTAGGACCTTATTTATTTGTATGCGTTTGGCTTGTTTGACAACATAAATTGCAATAGGTGTATTTCTAATTATTGCTGCTCTTCATCTCTTGTAAATACTGTTTAACTGGAAACCAGTCCATTTTTTATTAACACAAACCAATAGATACAAATAAAAAACCATCTACATAGCGCATATAATAAGCATAAATAATTTTTATCCTTTAGTAATAAACAGGTGTCACTTAATGGAAAATAATTACAATGAAAAATTAACACAATGTACAAAAGAGCTTATTGCCCATGACGGATAAGTAATAGTAGGTATTACAAACAGATATGCTAAAGATCCTATGTCATCAATACTATTTCTTGGCTTACTTCCGTTCATTACTCTATATATTAAAAGCACATACGATTTTTTAAATATTACTATCCCAGATAGTGAGTTAGCTAAAAATATTAGTTTTGTTCGTAATAATTTAAAACTTTTGTCAGATAGATACACAAAAGGGAAAAATCTAATCATTTCTCATGACAATAAACAAGACGAATATTTTAAAAGCCTGTTTAAACTTAAAAGTCTTAAAAGATGGAACTTGTACTACAACCTTGGAGTATATTTTACAAGGCAAGGAAATATTATATCTAACACTCATCTTATGTCTATATATTTAGATAAGCCCTTAAGATTTAAAGAAGCCTCATATGAAGAAATATATAAGTTTGCTAACGATATAGGTTATTTAACCTCAGACATACTTTATAACCACCTCGGTGTAAATAACACAGAATGCAACAATCATATGTTTAATGACTTACCAAGTTTAGGGTATCTAGATTTAAACACACACAGATTTAAAAAGTTTTTTACTTCATATATAGATAAGGAAGCTAATCTCAGGTTGTTGCATTTAGTATCCATGATTGGTTTTGTAAATAATATATATACAGAAATTTTTCCAGATAAAAATGTGTTTCTTTTTAGGGCTTTATACTCCACCACACATAACACATGGTTAAGTTTAAAAAAAATTAAACAACATTTCGAACAAAACAAACACCCTAATATAAATTATTACGAATTAGAAGAAATAATTAATAAAGGCACACATCTATTTCCTAGTGACTTCAGAAATTGCATGATGCACTACAGCTTAGCACCAGATGGAAAGCCTCTCATAAAAAAAGAATATTTCAACATAGGACTTCCCTTATTCGGGTTAGTTGAAAGCTGTTTTAATAACAAAAGTTACTACGAACATTTTGATGATATTTTTGAATACTCAATATATTTAGAAAGATATTTGCTTCAATTTTTCAATATTAAAAATAAAAAAATAAAATTTAACAGACAAATAAAATTCTGAGAATTAAAAATTAGATAGAAAATTCTATTTAGTCTGTAAACTTAAAAACTACACATGTCTGAAGTATTAAGAGTTTTGTTTCTAGTTTATTTTTGACCCCCTTACAGAGAATCTTGACACCCCCACACCAGGTTTTGGCACCTCTGAGACAAGTAAACAGCAAAACCACGAAAAATTGGTAACTAAAACAGTCGTAAAAATCAATCCAAAAATTGGTATCGAAGCATAATCCCTAACGAAAAGGCATGTTTAACAGGGTGTCTACATAAAGTTTATTTGTATCAACTTAGCAGTTATTCTTTCCACTATTACTGCTAAATTGATACAATAAAACTTTTCTAGGTTGAACCCTGAAACTTTAACGGGAACACTTGGTGAAATAGCAAAATGTATCAGTTAGATAATTCAACAAGAAAACATAAAACCTAATAGATAAGGTATCTATAAAAATTTCAAAAGCTAAACACAGGTAACCAATAACTCGGCTTTGCATAGTAATCTATTAATATGTCATTAGAATTCGATATAGCCAAAGAAACCCATACTTTAGAAGTTATTAACGGAGTTGCCGCATTTGATTGCGTCACTATGCGAGTGGCAGCAGATGAACTATCAAAACTAAAACTCACGGTTCATACCCAAAACGTACTAGCAGGAAAAATCCCTAAACACCTAGGCGATTTAGCCCAGATTAAGTATAGAGAAGAAGAAATTACTGTCACGATTGATACATCAATCATGAAATGGGATACCAGTGTTAACGACGAACCAAGTGCTGATGATTTCACAGACTACACCGGCAAACAGATTTATGCCGTAGATTTAGGTGAACTAGACGTTTTACATAACAAAGATATTCCTATAACTACTCGCAATATGATACTCCCTAATAAACAAGTCGTTACTGTCTGGTTTGCGGAAGTAAAAAAGCCATTAAAAGATTTTACGGGTTTTGATTTACTTGATTTTGCTAATACGCAAATAGCTTATTGGAATGCTAACGCAGAAGATAAAGCCATAAGCCGTAAGATTTATATACCTGCACAAGATTTAAAATATAAGACCAAAGCTAGTGGTGTTGAAATTGAAGAATGGCCTTTCACATTTATTGAACAAAAGTTTGCTTTTACTATGGACGAAACCGGAGCAAGAGTAATAGCCAGCACAAGCATGTTTGGATGCTTGCCCCCAGCCGCAGAGCCAGCAGAGCAGAAATTTGGTGAAACCGGTCCGGTAATAGTTTGGTTTACTGATGAAACATCAAATATGCCCTTCAGTATCTTCTATACAGAAAGTGAAGCATGGCTAGATCCCGACTGGGAAGGAGATTTAGAAAACTTGACTTTACCTGAATAAAAATTATTCAGCCCACCTGTGACTGTAAAAATCTATTTGATAGTCACCCCACCAGCTAAGAAACTCATCAGCTTTTCACCATTATATGATGCATCAAATGCACAGTCTGTTGAACAAATTATTCCATCAGTTGCCTCTGCAATAGCAGCCATTGAAAAACCATATCCTACAGGTGAAATAGCAAGCCCGCCAAAATTTCTATATTCCGACCATTAATGTGGAGCAAAGTTTAAAATTTTAATTTCCTCTTCTGATCTTTTCTCACCCATTTCATCATCAAATATTGGCTCAATCTTTCCCAGCATTTCTGGCAGATAATAACAAGTAGGATCTATCTCTTCATATTCAGGCTCGAATGGCAAAATTTTCATTTTTAGTCAAGTATAAATAACTAAAACAAGCAGATTAGGTAATTATACACCGCGTACCGACATGTTTTGTCGGTATAAATTGTTTAATTGTCGGTTATACTCTAGAGTGGACATATATGGAGGAAGTTTTATGAGTGTTTATGCTGAATCTGAGATACTTGAGTTAAAAGAAAAGTATTCTGATACGATTTGTAAAGAAATTGTTTCATTTCTTAACACTTCTGGTGGTACTATTCTTATAGGTATTAAAGACAATGGCGAAGTTGTTGGTGTAGAAAAGACTGATGAAACACTTAGAAAAATAGCTGATATTATTTCTACTCAGATTGAACCTAATCCACAAGATGAAGTAACTTGCGATTTAAGATTTATTGGCACAAAAACTATTATTTCTATTAATATAGCAAAAGGGCAACGAAATATTTACTGCCAGAAAAAATATGGATTTTCCACACGAGGATGCAATGTTAGAGTCGGAACTACCTGTAGGGAAATGACTGTTGAACAAATAAAAATTCGTTATGAACAAAACTTTATAGACAGCGAATATATGCTCAAGAAAAAATCTAGCTATGCCAATCTCTCTTTCAAAGAACTTAAAATATATTACACAGAAAAAGGCTACAGACTAGACGACAGATCATTTAAAGTAAATTTAGGTCTTAAAACCCCCGACGGACAAGATAATCTATTAGCCGAACTTTTAGCAGATAAAAATAACATCCCGCTTATTTTTGTTAAATTCAATGGCGATAATAAAACTGTAGTATCCGAAAGAACCGATTATGGATACGGATGCATTTTAACAACATACGATAAAATTAAAACAAGACTTGAAGCTGAAAACATTAATATTACAGACACAACAGTAAGACCCAGAAAAGATTTCTACCTATTTGATTACGATAGCGTAAACGAAGCAATAATAAACGCTCTAGTGCATAACGATTGGACAGTTTCAGAACCACAAATATCAATGTTTAACGACAGGCTGGAAATATTCTCACACGGAGGGTTACCTAAAGACATGAGTAAACAAGATTTCATGCAAGGCATAAGCAACCCAAGAAACTCAACACTCATGCGCATATTCCTAAACATGGGATTAACAGAACATACAGGACACGGAGTTCCAACAATCATAAATAAATACGGAAAAGAAGTATTTGAAATATCCAATAACTATATTCGCTGCACCATACCATTTAACAAAGAAGTACTATCCAGAACCCAAAACAAAAATGTCGGTATAAATGTCGGTATAAATGTCGGTATAAATAAAACACAAAAACACATACTGTCACTGGTTATGAAAAATCCCGAATACACCGCTGAAGAAATGGCGAAAATAATCGAAGTGTCCACACGCACAATAGAAAGAAATCTTAAACAACTACAAGATAAAAAAATAATTAAACGAACAGGGTCAAATAGAAAGGGAACATGGAATATAATACAGTAAAACTTTCTACCTTGCTAAAGCCTATTAAAATAGTAGAACAACCAGCGCTTTTCACGATTCTCTATTGCTACAAAAGCATTATTATAAGTGGAAACAGCCCAATTCACTATACTGAAATACCGCTACAAATATCACCATAAAAATTACATAATCTTAGCTACGTTCTGTTTTATATCAATATCCAATTTTCTACATAAAACTATTACCACCCCCTACTATTTTCACGACGCATTTTTAGATACACCTATAAATAATTACAAACAGAAAATACCTATTTTTATATTAAAAACACTTCTTATAAACAAATAAAAATATGTTATCAATCTATATCGTCTAATCAAACACTAGTTCATACAGGGTGTTTGAATAAAGTTTATTTATATCAAAAAAGCAGTTATTCTTTCCAACTATATAAAGTATAACCAGTAGAAATATAAAAAATAGAAAACTGTTTCGTGCCCACTATGTGCCCTAATAAAAAACTAAACAAAATATAAACGCAAAAATACATCTGTTCAATTTCCATTTATTTATCGGCGCATAAAGACAAACTAAATATATAATACATTTATAAACTAGATGCAGTCTGGAAATTAAAATGTTTAAATTTTGTATGAAACACCCCGTATATGAATATAAAAGAAGATTACGAAAAGCCTTTCCAAAAGAACTATATTCAGATTTAAATAAAGTATTTGAAATTATCCCTTTCAAAGATAATGTTGTAAGGCACTCAAATTATGAGGGTGTAAATTTCTTATCGCATCTAATGACTGATAATGAATACACTGTTCAGCTTGATAATCAGGAATTAACAATTCCTGAGGCAGTTTTCTTTAATGAACCCGCTCCAAAATTAGAAAAATCATTAACGCAAAAACAGCAAGATATTCTAAACTGTATCTATTTAAGACACTATGACGGCTTCGTAAGAGAAAAACGACTAAAGCTAATATCAGATAATGCCGAAAAATAGGTTACACCTTTTGTAATTCAAGCAATAGGTGAATATGTATATGAAATGTTACGGATTGCGAATACGAAAATAAATAATAATATTGATTATTATCTTGATTTTATCGAAGAAAATCCTGAATATTGGCAGCTTACTAAAAACAGAGTTATTAGTTATTGGAACGAATATCATAGACATAAATATCCAAAATTAGAAGAATATTTTGGTGTAAAACTAATGAATCGACTAGATAAGCTGCACACATATAAAGTGCTTATTAGAAAACTTAAAAGAACGGGAATTTTCTTTACTAATGGTCTTTCTGACACCGAAATAGATGCCATTGAACAAATATTTAATATAAAGTTTCCACCCGATTTGCGTTGTTTTTATCAAATAGCATTACCGATTGATGACCCAAATATTGATAGGGAAATAATCAAATTTCCAAATTGGCGTGATGCACTAACGTCACCAGCTACAAAAGCTAAGATAGATTGGCGACTAGAATGGCCTTGGAAAGGTATAAAGTTTGATATTGAAGAAAATAATTTTTGGTATAAGAGTTGGGGTGAAAAACCTAAAGGCCAAGAAGAACAACTGCAAATTGCTAAAAAACACTTTAGTAAATATCCTAAGCTAATTCCAATTTATTCGCACAGATACATACCTGAAACCCCATTTAAAGCTGGAAATCCAATATATTCTGTTTATCAAACAGATATTATTTATTATGGAGATAACTTAGAAGACTATTTTTATTGGGAATTCTTATTCCAAGATGAAAGTAAATATAAAAACCACTATAAAGATCCTAGATATAAGGCTTTTTTGAAACGGCCAAAAAGAAGCATAAGGTTTTGGACAGACATTATTGAAAACCCTGATACCTATTTTGATTGTTGCACTAAAAGAGATTAAGTTACTCTTACACTACTAGAGAGAGCTAACATCTTACTAATGTTAGTTACTAACAAAATAAAGATTTTAAATCCTAAAATAAAATACACTTTTACCGTAAGTAAAATATTTTACCTTTTAACGCATAAAATACTATTTCTTTATAGTCCAATGCCCATTTTATCCGTACCTTTTCTGCTTATATACCCTTTTTCGCAAAGAATTTAACACACGTTGAACCGTTTGAACTGTTCTAGAAATACTGAGTGTGATCTCTTCTCTCGTAAGATTTAAATCAGTCTTTAGCAATTCATTAACCACACTAGTAAACATGTTCCTTAATTGAGGGCAATAAAGAATAAACCTGAATCCCTCATCTAACTTCTCATTTTAGGCACACTACTTTTATCGAATATGACTGCAAATAAACGCCAAGCGGCTAAGCAATTAAACCCATAAATAAAGAGCCGGTTGTAAAATAATTACAAAATACCGACTCTTTAAATATATAAACTGCACACGCAACTTAGCCCGAGGGCGACTACAATAAATTGTTATTTGAACTCGTAGTGTAATTTATTTGTGTTGCATAACACAAAATTATTGTATAATATTATTTCAAACTTGTAAATATATTTTCTAATTAAAGTATTTTAAACCAACACTTTACTAAAAGAACTACTTTTTAAACGAGGTGTAATTATGAAACAACAATTTAATGAACACTATGTCGGTCTAGACATAGGCACAAATTCAGTAGGTTGGGCAGTCACAGATTTAGATTATCAAGTACTCCGTTTTAATAAAAAATCAATGTGGGGATCGGTTCTTTTTACAGAAGCAGACAAAGCAGACAAAAGAAGAGCCAACAGAGCCGCAAGACGAAGAAATAATCGTAAAAAATATAGAATACAGCTTTTACAAGAATTATTTGCCGAAGAAATTTCCAAAGTAGACTTAGGTTTCTTTCAAAAACTTAAAGAAAGTAGATACCATCTTGAAGATCGTGAACAGGAAAACTATTACACGCTATTTAATGATGAAAATTTTTCAGACAAAGATTATTTCAATAAATACCCAACAATTTTTCATCTAAGGAAAGCATTTTTAAATGGTGAAAAGATAGAAGATGTAAGACTTCTATATCTTGTAATTCATAATATTATCAAGAAGAGAGGACACTTTATTTTTGAAGGGCAAGAGCTTGAATCTATTAAAAACATTGATTTAGTTTTTAATAGTTTGCGTTCCTATCTTGAAAACGAAATGGGAATTGTTCTAAACGAGAATGTTCAAAACCTCGAAGTTGAAAATATTATAGGCAATGACAAGGACAGTAAAAGCGACAAGGTAAAAAACCTACTCTCCCTATTTGATACAAAATCTCCCCAACTAAAAGCTATTTTTACAGCAATGATTGGCAATAAAGCCCAGTTTAAAAATATTTTTGATAATGATTCATACCCAACAGATGACGATAATTATTCCGTTAAATTCTCTAAAATTATTTATGAAGATAAAAGATCTGAATATGAAGATAATATCCAAGATCAAATAGAGCTAATAGATATTTTGAAATCAATTTATGATTGGTCCATTTTAGCTAAAATTTTTAAAGAAGATAAAGACAGTACTTATCTAAGCGAAATAATGGTTTATCGCTACGAACAACATAAAAAAGACCTAAAAATAGCCAAAACTTTACTCAAAAAATATGCTCCTAAGCAATATAAAGAAGTTTTTAAAGATGAGTTTAATAAAAATGGCTACAACGTATACATACAACATGAATACATTGATAAAAAGAGTAATAAGATTTTGACTGAAAATCTAAGTCAAGAAAACTTTGCTAAGTATTTGGAAAAGATTTTAGCCCCTTTAAAACCACGTATTGAAACAACAGATCATATAGATTATCAATATTTGTGTGATCGAGTTGCGGAACGTTCTATTTTCCCCAAACAAAGAACTAATACTAATGGCGTTATTCCCTATCAGATTCACCGGCAAGAACTTCTTAAAATTCTAGATAATGCTAAACACAATTTTGCTTTTTTAAACGATATGGAT
>PDWI01008200.1_pt1 | contig 12385 bp, 5 predicted proteins | sample 1430891 | NCBI WGS metagenome assembly PDWI01 (sample SAMN01162508, study PRJNA174530) | Oral metagenome, whole genome shotgun sequencing project. | biome: Marine environment; feature: Marine mammal; material: Swab sample of the gingival sulcus; isolation source: swab sample of gingival sulcus...
AATCTAAATTTTGAGGAACTAAATACTTCCCTGCACCTAGGACACTAATTCTCTTAGTTGGGATACCTTCATAAGTTTGCAAATCTGATTTTGCAGGTTCTTTTAGAGCTAACTTAGCGTCTCCTTGACTTGCTTTTGCTCCATTAATTTCATATCCATAATAACCATTATTACCATATAAATAAGTTCCATTCTTACTAACTAATTGGAAGTTATTAAGGTCGGTTCCTACCAATTGAAATAATTGGTCATCACTATCTTCCTCATCTACAACCTTAAAATAACTAGTCCAATCTTCTAAAACTTTCTTATTTGGACTATCTTTCTCAACAAAGAATATCTTATACCACTTCGTAGGATTTGGATTAAAGACAGGTTCTACTTGAGGCGTAGCTGTAAATTTCTTACCTGATGCAGGTTGAGGTTCTTCTTTGACTACTTTTTTCTCAAAAGTTACATCAATATAAGTATTTACCTCAATTGGATTAAGCCCTCTTACTGTTGTATCAAAACCTGTTTCAGGATTAAAATCAGCCTCATTAAAGATTGTTTGTTCTGGTCTTCCCTCTAGAGGACGTAGCTTCACTTGCTTGAGGACATAGCCTTGAGCTGGCTCTGCTACAATGTAAAGACTTGTTCCAGAATAGAACTGACCTGTAACTTCTTGGTTATTTTCTGTATATAATACCTTAAATGAACCAGCCTCATCAGAAGGCAAAACTGTTTTGAGAATAGCAACCTTTCGTGGCTTATCAACAAAAGTTGCTGTAATTACAGCATTCTTAGTTACAATGACAGAATAAGTATTATTTGTCTGTCCTTTAATTGGGTCAAAAACATCCCCTGCATCGTAATTCCAAACGTTACCAAAAAGCTCTCCTCCGTTGATTTGTTTCAAGACAGACCCTGAACGAGGATTAGCAACAATCTCCACTTCTGTCCCCTCTGGAATAGCATTAAGATCTGCAACATCTTGTCCCGTTGCTTTATTCAAAATACGAATAGAACCATCACCATTAACAACAGTCTCCAACTTAAATGTCTTTGCTACTGGAGTAGCCTCTTCTGTACCACCCTCTTCAGCAGGATCAGACTCTGGCACTTCTCCACCAACAACTTTGAAGACAACACCTGCTCCAGTTCGTGTATTAGAGCCATTGATATAACCCTTATAATCCCAATACTGAGGATATAAATAGAACTCCATACCAGTGAAACGTATTACTTTAGGAGCAATACCTTGAAATTCTTTGATTTCAGAAGAACCACCACTAATTAATTCTAGATTATATGTCCCCGTATTAGGAGAACTAGTAGCATTTACATATAAAGAAGAAGCCTCTCCATAGAGATAATGACCAGTTTTACTTACTAATTGGAAGTTATGCAAATCAGAACCGACAAGTTGGAATAACTGATTATCATTTCCATCTTGTTCGTTTTCTCCTTTGAAGTAACCTGAATAAGCAGTCATATATCTTGTTTGACCAGCTTCATCAACGAAACAAACCTTCACCCACGTCGTAGCACTTGAGTCAAAGGCTTGGACTACTTTTGGATTATTGGTAAATTGGGCTAAGACAGAGCTTAAGCCAAAAACTAGAGTAAGTATACATAAATAAAGTTTTCTCATAATATCATTTTGTTTGATTGTAATATAATTTAGAAGTCAAAACCAAGTCCTAGCATAAGCTTGTCTTGACCATAGTATTCAAATGTCTTTTGGTAAGAAGCGTTAAATTTAACCCCCCAATACTTAGCACCAAGCCCCATTGTCAGACGATGTGGCTCATCTTGTGCATATTCATACCCTAAGCGAGCCGAAAGGAGCTTATCATAGGTATATTCCACCCCAGTGCTGAGGACGAACTGCTGAGATGGCTTAGGAATAACATAGCGAGTAGATAGAGCATAAGAGAACAGATGCTTCTGAGCAAGTGTATATTGCCAGTCCCCACCAAGGACTAGAGACATAGGTAGTGAGAATGGCAGACCAGTATCATTATACTTAACAGCTTTACCAAAATCTAGCAGACGTGCACCTAAGTTAATCTCTGACTCAGCAAACTTTTGGTTATAAGCTAAGCCAACAGAGAAAGCAGCACCTTGAGCGTGGAAGACAACAACATCACGGAAGTAAGCCCCCGAAGCATAAGCGACAAAATGCTCTCCTAACTTGAAAGCATAAGCAAGATCCACCGTATAAGTATAAGCTTGCATTAGGTCTTTTAGATAACGAGCTCCGACGAAAAGAGCTTGATTACCGAAGTTATAAGCTCCAGACAAATTGTATTGTACTTGGCGTTCGCCCATAGTCTCAGGATAAAGCTCCGAACTAAAATCTAAACTTAAACTCTTATTAGAGAATAGTAGAGCAGAAGGGTTCGTATAAATAAACATCTCATCAGTATGACCGAGCATCGTATTACCCATAGCGGCACTACGAGCACTTGTCGTCGTCTCTAGATAGTTGAGCGTTTGCCCTTGTAGCTTGCTAATACTTAGCAAGCCACAGCAGACAGTGATAATAATTACAAATATTTTCTTCATAAATTTTAGTTCTTAATAAATGTACGTTTAGAAATAGTTCCCTCTGTTTTCACAAGGATGTTATAGACAGCAGGAGCTAATTTGTCCACACTTAGCATAGCCTCTTGAATGTCTTGGTTAATCTCCACGACTTTGCTAATCATCACTCTACCACGACGGTTGGTAATGACTACTTCGGCAGTCTTAATACCTGGGACGAAACGAAGCTTAATATAGCTGTGAGCTGTCTTAGGGTAAACTTCTTGCAGAGGCGAAGCACCTCGGCTAGCTACTGTTACTTGGAATGAGAGCTTAGAGACAAGTTTACCTTCCTCGTTCTTTAATTGTATAAAGACCGTTGTCGCACCAGTTTCCATAGCACGGATAGTTATGTCATCTCCCTTTCGTTCAACCTTTGCCACGTTTGGTTTAGCAAGGCTGATCTCTGTCGTATAGCCTTGAGGCATTCCGTTTTTGAGCAATAGAATATCTTTGACAGACATCGTCTTCGTAGCACCAATAGCTAGATTGATATCATCTGCTTCAATGATGTTGTACTTTTCACTTCGTACGACACTGTAGCTTACTCGCTCTACATAAACACCACCTAGGTTATCTTCTAATGACACATCAAAAGAGAAATCTCCAAGACTAATGATATCAATATTGACTAGAAGCTTATTCTCTATACGCTTAACACTTACACCCTTTGGTAATAAAGAGAGCGTATAAGTCCACGTTTGATTAGGGTCTTCGTCTTTAACTTCAAAAGTGTACTGACAATATGGCGTTTCCTCGTTAATTTGGATTGGCTTACTAGGACGATTGATGAAGTGTGGGAGCTTATTTTCTTTCGTTGTGAAAGTTATTGATTGGGCTTCCTTAGACTTATTGCCGAAGCTATCACGTGTTATAATTGTAACTGTGTACTCAGTATTGGCTTCTAGTTCTCGGAAAATGTAAGTTATCTCGTCGCCTAAAGACTTATCTCCTGTGAAGATATTCGCTGTAGGCTTACCTTTAAGGTCGCTAGGCTTATTACCTTTGGCAAGATAGATGTCATAAGCATAAGCAACTTCTGTGAATGCATCTTCGTCAGCTGGCACTAGCCACGAGATCGTTGTATCGTAGTACTTAATATCCTTAGCCTTGAGCTCTCCTACTGGCTTCGGTGCTATTGTCTCAATCGTTCCTTCTAATGCACGAAAAGCATCAATATAACCGACACCAATCTTACCTCTATACTTAGGATTAAGTCCTTCGTGATCAACTTTCTTAACCGCACCAAGTAACCTCTGACGCAGTTCGTCTGCCTTGAAACCTTTACCTTTGCCACCAAAATAAGAAACCATTAGAGCTGCAATGCCCGTTACGTGAGGTGTCGCCATAGATGTCCCTTGTGCATAGGCATAACGATTATCATAACCTGGATAAATAAACTGCTTAGCAGCAAAGCCTCCATCCTTTGGATCTCCAAAAGACATATTGATAAAATCGGCAGGAACAGTACTTAAAATACCTTCATTCATATCCGAGCCAATAGGAGTTTCTCCTCCAGGAGCTAAAATATCAACCCATTTACCTGTATTTGTATAATCGGTCAATAGTAATTTAGAATTAAATGCCCCAACAGCAATGACTCTATCATAAGAAGAAGGTAACACATCAATATCTTTTGCTCCATCATTACCTGATGCTACAAGAACAACACCTCCTTCCATTTGAGCATTTGGATCAGCTGTCTTATCAGGTCTGTGGCCTGCATAGTCTAAGAAAAAGTTAATTCCCTCTTTCATTATCTCAAAGTGAGGCATATTCGCCGCTAAGTAAGCATCATTATTTTTTGTTCTTGCTGGAAATCCCCACGAACAATTTGCTACGACTGCACCACGAGTCGCAGCCCAGACAAATGCTTTACCAAATCCTGCAGGTGTAGCTGGCTTGGCATTACCGAAAGCATCATCTTTGCCATAAACTTGACAGCTCATCAATCTCACACCTGAATTAAGCGTACCGTTACCACCAGCAACACCGCCACCACCTTTGCCGTTGTTATTACGAGCTGCTACCGTCCCAGCTACGTGTGTGCCGTGATAACCTGGTTCTATAGTTGCGTCATCTTCCACAAAGTCGTGCCCGTTCTCGCCCTTAGGTCCTACCCAAAGCGACTCAATAAGGTCAGGGTGTGTCGTGTCAATCCCTGAGTCAATAATAGCAACAATAACTTCTGGACGACCTTTTGTCTTATCCCAAGCTTTGAATAGATTGATGTCAGCACCTTTGACAAATCTATCTTCAAGACCATAGTTAAACTCAGTTTGATAGTGCCACTGCTTAGAGAGTAATGGGTCATCGAACTTCCCACCATAACTCGTATTTACACTAGAAGCTATCTGAGCTCTGAACTTGTCGCCCGTATATTGACGATAAGTCTGACGAGCAGGTACTAGCTTTAGTACAGGCTCAGCATATTCTACCGCCTGACTATTGCGAAGTTCTTTCGTTACAGCCTTGACATCTTCACTTTTGTCAAAGTCAGCTTCGTACCAGCGGTCTAGACCTTCTGCCTTGATAGCTTCAGCCCATTCGCCCCACATCTCTTTGCCAGCATCGCTCTCTATATCAAAGACAGGCTTAAGAGACAACTTCTTTTTTGCTAGCTTTGGGCTAATCGTTGCAGCACGAAATCCTTCCACTGGTTGCTGTCCTTCTTTGAACTTGATATAGGCCTTACCTTGGAAGAAAGGTTCTACGTTCTCAGTCTTAACTTCAGTCACCTCTTGCTTAGGTAAGCCTTGCTCCATATCATTGCTGATGTCATCTTTACACGAAGAGAAAAGACTTGCTAAAACAACTGTAGCTGTAAATATCTTATATAAATTTATTTTCTTATTCATTTTCTATCAGTAATTTTGATTAATAACTGCCTAATCTCTATCTAAAGAAATCTTCGTACGATAGTAGTCAAAGCCTGTCTTTGTTGAGTAACCAGTAACGTCAATGAACTCTTTATCAATAGTTACATCCGAAGGATCTTCTCCTCTCCAAAGTGTACACCAGCCAAACTCTTGACGCAAGACTTGGAATCCTCTAGAACTTGCCAGAACTCTCACATCTTTTCTCAGCACATCATAGCCAGCACCATTATAACCTAAAGAATAAGAGCGTCCATTATATAGGTCATAGCGACGACCGAATGAGCCACTAAGCTCTGGGTCTCTTGATAGGAAACGAGACTCGCCACTCTCATCAGCTTCAGGATAGTTGAATGTATAGACTACGTTAAGCAGAGCCCCAGGTTTTTCAGCAGCTACTTTCTCGTCTGCAGGCTTGAATGCCAAGCTCACATACTTAACCTCTGGGTAATCATCTACCTTTGTATTAAGTACTGTGAACTCACTATCATAGTCAATAACCATACCGTGATCTTTCTCATAGGCAACAACCTCTTCCCATTGGTAAGTAGGGTCGTCCATACGAGAGAAGTTACGCACAGGGAAGCTTATCATCTTGTCATTCTCCACCTCCATATTGTTACTAGCTAGCTGACATTCAATGAAAGCTCCCTTATCCCAAGAGTGGATGTAAGACTCTTTGTTATTATACAAGACATAGATATAGGTAAAGTCTCCTCCCTCTTTGTGATAAGTAAGTGTCGGAACACCTTTGTAAGAAGGGTCTGGGTTAAGTCCAAGCTTAAAGCCTTTGTATGCCATTGCTTCTTTGAATATTGCGATGTCAAATAGTTCTCCTTTATTTGCTCTTAGGTAGATCTGTCCATTGAACTTGTCATACTTGTCACCTTCAAAGACATAAACTGTCTGACCAACCTGCTCACCATCATTACTAACCCCCATAAACTCTTTGTCACCAGCTTCTCCCTTAGGATAGAAACGCATCTCATAGCTCTCATCACGTTCGTGTCTAAGCTTCTTTTCTTCCTCTAATACCTTCGCTCTTGAAGTTCCCTTAGGGAAGAAGATAGGATCGCCAAACTGAATCCATCCAGTCTGAGTAATATTAAGCTTGATGTGTTCATAGCCCGAAGTAATATAGACTGAAGCTTTTCTGTTTGTACGGAAGTTGTCATCAGTTTTCTTGAACTCCTTGATAGCAATGTAGAGCGTTTGATGCTCGAAGTCCTTTTCATAAGCTATCCACGATGGAGCTCCTTGCACATCTACAGTCCAATCGTTAGCATTAGACTTGAGCTTAATGCCAACAGTATTGAAATCTTTCTTGAAATATAAGTTACGTCTTGTACCATCAAGAGCAAGGATAGGAATCACTCCGTTCTGCACCACTAGGATTGTTCTCTCACCTTTGTCAAAAGCAATTCTAACCTTAGTACTACGCTCCTTAGAGCCTTTGTTTTCCTCCACTTGAATACGTAAGCTATTACCTGCTTTGCTAGCTTTCACCCAAGAAGCATAAAAGTCTTCCACGACACGCCACGAGCTAATGCCCTTGGCATCTATCGTGATTGTCTTGAGACCAGCCTCTTTCTTAAACGTTAGGGTGTTGGCATCAGCCTTAACGACAATGCTATCCACCTGCTCTTCGTTCAAGTCTTTCTTACAGCTAAACAAACAAAAGCTTAGCAACGAAAGAAATAATAGTGTTATATATCTTTTATTCATAATCATTTTATTCTTTTTGACTACCAACCTTTATTTTGGACAATGTTTCTATTGACCTTTGTAATCTCTCTATAAGGAAAAGCCCATACAAAACGATAATCATTAGCTTCAACCGTCAAGCCTGTGAAGTCATTCTTTGAGAAAAAGATTGACTTGTCCTCATCATCAATCACAAAGTCTTTGCTATACCCCTTAGGTAAGTCAACACCCTGTCTCTTACGACCATCAAAGCCCTTATGCCAGCGACGTAAGTCCCACAGACGGAAGCCTTCGTAAGCTAATTCTCTAGCACGCTCCTCTTGGATCGCAAGCTCTAGCTCATAAGTCTTCACTGTGATAGCCTCTAGTCCACGAGAAGCACGTAAAGCATTAAGATACTCTTGAGCCTTAGCATTATCTCCAGTGTAATAGGCAGCCTCCGAAGCAATCAAATACTGCTCTGCGATACGGAATGGCTTAGGTGCTTGGATACCATTTGGCAAGTAGCCTCCCCACATCTGATGAGCGACATCCTTATACCTAGGATTGCCTTTGAACTTAGAGATAACATATACCTTAACTTTTCTACCTGTCGTATTATCTATCATCCACGCTGGCTCGAAGTAAGCAGGGATACGTCTGTCTGTTGACTGCCCTACAGCGAAAAGGTCATAGACTACCGAGCCAGTAGGCAAGTAAGCAGGTCTGTTAATATTCTCGTTGTTTACTTCCTCAGCCTTTTTCTTAGCCGTCTCAAAGTCTGCTCCATAGAGGTAAATCCCCTTAGGTAGCTCATCAGGTTTATTGATGAATGGTTGCCAAATTTGCTCCTTACCACTATCATAGTTCCACATCTGAATGAATGGGTTTTCTGATCCTTGTGGGTCAGTCTCTCCCTTGGCTAGTGCTGGAATAAGTGGGTAAGTGCCTGACTGGATCAAGCTCTCTGCCTCGGCTAATGCTTCTGTCATCTTACCCATATAGAAGAATACTCTTGATCGTAAAGCCTTGACAAGGTCAGAGCTAATCTCTCTATTGCCCTCCGATGGCTCTACAGTAGCTAGTAACTGCTCAGCCTTTGTCAGGTCTGACAAGATCTGTCCATAGACTTGCTCGTTCGTAGATCGTGGTTTGAGGTCTTCAGTGAATGGTTCTGTCTCTAGTGGCACGCATAGATCCAAGTGAGCTGTCGCTTCTTGGTAAGGCACACCCCAACGAATAGCTAGGTTAAAGTAATAGTAAGCACGAGCAAAAAGAGCATTACCTAGATAACGATCTAGCTCTGCTTGTTCTACTTCGTTCTTAGCTGTTATCGTAGGAATCTTGCTGATGATGATATTCGCATCTACAAGCACAGCATAATAGTTCTGGTAGAAGTCAAAAAACGTTCCATCGGATCTCATCGTCCAGCCGTGAAGTGTGCGATACTCGCCCCCACAGTCGTTGAGCATATCAGCTTGCACCTCTTGTGGCATCACATATTCGCCACCGAATAGTTGCCTAAGCGTAACATATAGTCCATTGTCCCACTGCTTAGCATCGTTAAGTGTCTTGAACGAATTCTCAAAAGTGATTAAGTCTCTTGGCTCTCTATTTAGATCACAGCTCTGTGTAAGGCTCATTAGCCCTAGTCCCAAAGCCATTAATTTCATTATCTTCTTCATAATATCTTCTTATTATTTTAGAATTTAAACTCTACACCAAAGCTAAACTGCTTAGTATTTGGGTTAGCTCCTAGACTTGGCGTTGGTATCTCAGGGTCGCTACCTCTGAACTTAGTTATCGTTAATAGGTTACGTCCTGAGAAATAAACCTTAGCTGCCTTAAACATAGTGAAGCGTCCTAACTTCTTAGTCGGTATTCGGTAGCCAATTGTCAAGTTCTTCAGACGCATAAACGAAGCATTCTCCAACATCTTCGTATCTACATACGTACTCTTATGGTTCTTACTACGCACATAAGCGAGCGAAGGAAATTCGGTCTTGTCACCCACCTTTTTCCAATAGTCAAAGAGGTTGCGAGAACCATTCCAGTTACCTTCTTTATTGCGGATACGGAAATCATTCTCAAACTCAGCTTTGTCCATAGACAGTGTGTATTTGCCGATAGCGTAAGAGAAGTCAGCATTCATATAGAACTGCTTCCATCTAGCATTTAGCCCCCAACCACCACTTACTGGTACGGTCATCATTACGCCTGTGTTTTGTTCTAGCTTAGCCGAATATTCATTGGCAACAGCATTGTCATCCTTGCGAGTCTGCGTAATGTCTTTGGCTGGCTTGTACCATTCTGGTTCTCCAGTATTGGTATTGACACCTTTATATATAGGTAAGATATAAGTCAGTGGCTGACCTTTGATGTAACCTGTCATACCTTCAAAGTAACGATCTTCGCCATCAAAGAGCTCTAGCATCTTATCTCTGTTGTAGTTAAAGTTGAGATAAGTGGCGAGCATATAGTCTTTCTTGTTGAAGATTGTCAATTGCATTTGCAAGTCAATACCGTGATTCATATAGCGACCCACATTCTCCAATCTAGAAGTGATACCCTTTGAACTAGTAACAGGACGATTGAAGTGCATATCGCTTGTAACACGACGATAGTATTCTAAGTTGATATCAAGCATATTCCATAGTCCTGCTTTCACACCCACTGTTAGCTTATCTTGATTCTCCCAAGTCAGATGTGGATTACCAAACGTCCTCAAGCCTACGCCTAGGCTACCTCCCTTCTGACCATTAGATCCAACGTAGAAGTTATTCTGATTTGACGTTACAGGTTGTCCTTGTGTACCATAGCTGGCTTTGAGGTCAAGAGTATTAAGCCAAGCAGTCTTTTTGAGAAATAACTCATTTTTAAGTTTCCATAGCAAGCCAACTGACCAGAAAATACCACTTCTATTCTCCTCTGAGAATGCCGAAGTGCGGTCATTACGAAGTACTAAGTCCAAGAAATAACGGCTGTTGTAGCTATACGAAGCTTGTGTGAAGTAAGACAGCGTAGCAAATGAGCTAAGTTCTTCTGAGATAACTTTGTCTTTCGTCACGTGATTGAGCATAAAGAGTCTGTCATTCTCCAATCCACCCCCAGAGGCTGAGACACCAACACCTGCTATATTGAGGTATTCTTGCCCCACGAGGAATGTCAAGTCGTGCTTGTCAATACGTTTCATATACGAAGCTGTATTGGTTGTTGATAGAGTGATCACACGCCCCGAAGCACGTGTCGCACTACCTTGTCCATTACCCGCTTTAAAGCTAGGTAGGGAGCGAGAGACAACGTCCTTATAGTTCAGTTCCACACCTACCAAAGAGCGGAAGATCAAGTTAGGTAGAGGCTTGTAAGTCAGTGTTCCGTTGTTTGAGATGATTGCCTCCTCTTGTGAGAAAGGGTTAGACTCAATCATATGCTTAGGCGAAACTAGGTTATACACCATATCATAATCCATCTCTTCTCCTGTCGTAGGGTCAAAAGGCGAAACGTATGGCGAATTAAGGACAGCCAGTCCACCACCACTTCTGTTCTTGCCAGAGAAAGGTGATGTCTGAGAGATATCGTAGGAAACAGAACTATTCAATCCTAGAGAAAGATGTTCTGTTATCTTAGCGTTTAGGTTCATACGACCGAAGGCTTTCTTATAGCCCGAGCCAGCTTTAAGCCCATCTTGGCTATAGACACCCCCAGAGAGGTAATAATTAAGCTTAGAAGTACCACCAGAGAGCGAGATGTCAGCCGAATAAGTAGAGGCTGGTTGGTAGATGTATTTGTACCAGCTGAAGTCATTCCCTTGGAAGTATCTATTCTCTAGCGAAGCATTACCTTTCTTAGCAAATAGCAAGTCCTTAGCCTTATAGATCCCTGTCTCAATATAATATTTCTTTAGCTCTTCACCTGTCATTAACTGCTCGAAGTAGTCCGTATTAGCAAGTGTAGAAACTCCATATTGAGAGCGAATAGTAATATCCGCACCCTTTTCACTAGAGCCTTTCTTCGTAGTGATGTAGATGACACCATTTGCCGCACGTGAACCATAAATAGAAGTCGCAGCTGCGTCTTTTAAGAACTGAATATCTGCGATGTCATTAGGATTCATTGCTCTGAGGTTACGCAATGACGATGGCATACCATCAATGATGACCAAAGGAGCAGAGACACCTCGGAAAGAGCCTTGTCCATGTAGCTTGACCTCAAGGTCTGCCGAAGGCTCACCAGAGACAGAAGCGATCTGAAGACCGCTGACCTTACCCTGAATAGCATCTAGTGGGTTGGCAACTGGCTTGTTGGCTAGCTCTCCTCCCTTAACCTTGACTACCGAAGCCGAAGTATTGGCGATTTTCTTCGCCATATACCCTACGACTACGACATCATCCAGCGACACCGACTCATTTGGTTTGAGCTTAATCTGCATATTTTTCTTTGCGACATATTCCAATGTCTGATAGCCGACAAAAACTACTTTTAGCTTGTCGCCTTTCTTCACTTTGATTTTGAAGTCGCCATCAATACCCGTATAGACACCATTGTTTGAGCCGACAACGATGACCGTTGCTCCGATAGCTGGTTCGTTGTTTTCGTCTTTCACGACACCATTGGCTTCAAAAGTATTTTGAGCGAATGCTATTGTCGGAAGCGTTAGCAACATCAATAGCCCTAATAGACGGGTGATAAGTCTAGTATTAATTCCCATAAATAACGTTTTTATTGCTTATATAAAAAGTATAATTTTTCAAAGATACACATTTTCACTTACATAATCTGTTAAATATCAGCTTTATTTAGTTATTTTATTATAAAACACGATACATTTGTTACCTTTTTACACAAAATATAAGACAATAACTTCTTTGCTTAGACATTAGCCAGAATGCTTTAAGCCTATCAGATTTTGAAAAAAGTAGTTCTATTTTCCTAAGAACAAGAGTTTATATTAGCCTTATAAACAAAAAAGACGAGCCGTGGCTCGTCTTTTTTGTTGTACCTGGAGCGGGACTTGAACCCGCACAGCCATAATGGCCAAAGGATTTTAAGTCCTTCGTGTCTACCATTCCACCATCCAGGCAGAGGCTACATTGCTGTAAGCGTTTGCAAAGGTAATATATTTATTTTTAATGAGCAAATAATTAAACTTCTTCTTTCTAAAGGTACATTCCAGTATCAAGTGCAACGCTTAGTCCAAATTTAGATAAAATTTTTCGAATGGCGTATAGAAATTAAGTTTTTTACGCGGTCTATTATTT
>PDWI01008203.1_pt1 | contig 12377 bp, 12 predicted proteins | sample 1430891 | NCBI WGS metagenome assembly PDWI01 (sample SAMN01162508, study PRJNA174530) | Oral metagenome, whole genome shotgun sequencing project. | biome: Marine environment; feature: Marine mammal; material: Swab sample of the gingival sulcus; isolation source: swab sample of gingival sulcus...
TTATCCCAAAATAATTTATCTTTTTTCATATTTTTCTCCCTCTTTTTTTATTAGAATTGTTAGATACTCCATTCTTTTGCTTTAGACATTTCAGTAAACATATTGAAATATTTGTTTTTGTTTTCCATAAGTTCACTATGTTTTCCTTGCTCTAAAATTTTTCCTTCTTCCATTACAATTATTTTATCTGCATCTTGTATAGTATTTAATCTATGTGCAATTACGATAACTGTTTTATTAGCAGTTAATTTTTTTATAGATTTTTTAATTTCATATTCGTTGTCTGCATCAAGTGAAGCAGTTGCTTCATCAAGAAGTATTATAGGAGCATTTTTCAAAAAAGCTCTAGCTATTGAAATTCTTTGTTTTTCTCCACCTGATAAAGTACTTCCACCTTCTCCAATAACAGTATCATAAGAGTTTTCCATTTTTTCTATAAAATTATGACAGTTTGCTAATTTTGCAGCATTTATTATTTCTTCATAACTTGCATTAGAATTTCCAATTTTTATATTTTCATAGACTGTATCATTAATCAAATACACATCTTGAAAAACCATTGAAATATTTTTTAATAGACTTTCTGGATTTATATCTTTTATATTTTTTCCACCAATTTTTATACTTCCATTTTGAATATCCCAAAACCTAGCAATTAAAGTTATTATTGTAGATTTTCCTGAACCAGATTCTCCGACAAGAGCGGTAATTTCTTTCTCTTTTGCTACAAAATTAATGTTATTTAGAACTTTTTTATCATCTACATAAGAAAAATTTACATTTTTAAATTCTATATCGTAATTTGAAAAATTATAGTTTTCTTCTTTATAGCTTATAGTAGGATAGTTTAAAGTCTCTTTTAACTTTTCCATGGAAACTAGAAGGTATCTAAGTTGAGCATAGCCAATAGAAAATCCTCTGACAATATTTGTAAAAGCTAAATTCAAAATAGTAAATGCAATTAGCATTTCAGCTGTTAAATTTTTATTTATAAACATTGTAGTTGATATAATTAAAAGCAGAGGAAACATTAAGTCTATAATTATTTGAAAAAGTAAAACATAAGGAACAGCAGATAATTCAACTTTAATTGAATATTTTTTAAAATCTACAAAAGAGTTTTCTAATCTTTTAAATTTTTTTCCACTTATTCCAAAAGATTTAAAAAGTTCAATTCCGGAAATGTATTCAACTATTGTTGCCATTCCTTTTGAGAAAACAATACTTTTTTTAGTAGAAGCTTGGTTTAATTTTTTCCCACCAAAATACATTATAGGGCTAGCTAGAATAAAAACTAAAAATTGAATTAAAGCTAATTTATAATTTATAAAAAAAGATACAGATAAAAAGTAAACACTAAGTATTATAACTTTTAATAAATCTCCCGTAGTGTGAGTTATAACCATTTCAAAATCAGATATATTTAAAGTTAAAATATTTATTAAATGCCCTATATTATTTTTATGAAAATATCCTAAATTTAGATTTCTTATGTGATCCCCAATTCTTATTCTTAAATTTTTAACAGCAGAGCTTCCTTTTTTTTGAATATTAACCATAGCATATTTAGCAGTAAAAATTCTGATAATCATAATTATTAAAATTATAGAAGTGTACAGAAATATTTTTTCTTTAGAAAAATTATTTTGTATCAAACTCATTATTGAGAAATATAATATAGAATAAATAAATACTGTAAAAACAACGTCAGCTAAAATGAATTTTATTGCTCTTTTAATATTTATATAATCATTTTGTAAAATAAATTTAATATCTTTTAACATTTATCTCACCTCCCAAAGATGTCTATATAGAGAATTTCCTTTTTCTAGTAAATCTTTATGTTTTCCACTTTCGATAAGATTTCCTTCATTTAAAACAACTATATTATCAACATCTTTGATAGTGTAAAGTCTATGTGCAATTATTATTGCAGTTTTATTTTTTAATAAATTTCTAATTGCTTTTTGTATTTTAACTTCATTTTCTATATCAGAATAGGAAGTTATCTCATCTAAAATTACAATAGGACTATCTTTTAAAATACATCTTGCAACTGAAATTCTTTGTTTTTCTCCACCACTTAATTTTATTGCTCCATCTCCTATATGAGTTTCATAGCCTTGTGGCAAGGACATTATAAAATCATGAATTTCTGCTTTTTTAGCAGCCTCATATACTTCTTCTTTGGTCTTATCTAAGCCCATTTTTATATTTTCAAAAATAGTGTCTGATAAAATAAAAATATCTTGAAAAACATAGGCTATATTTGAAAGTAAAGTATCAACAGAGATATCTTTTATATTTTTATTATCAATTAAAATTTCTCCCTCTTCTATATCCCAAAATCTTCCCAGTAAGTATGCTATTGTTGTTTTCCCAGAACCAGAAGGACCGACAAGAGCAGTAATGGAATTTTTCTTAAAAGTTAAATTTATATTGTTTAAAACATTTTTTTTATTATATTTAAAACTTACATTTTTAAATTCAATATCAGAATTGAAATTAATATCTTTTAAATTTTTATTTGAACTTTGAATAGGTTTATTAATTACTTCTTTTATATTTCCCAAACTTGTTAGAACAAATGAAAATTGTCCACCAAAATCCATTAATGACTTTAAAGATTGTAAAAAATTAGAGCTCAAAAGAATAAACAGTAAGAAAGTAGATAAATTTATAGAATTTTTTAGATAAAAATATCCTGCACTTGGAATTATAAAAAATAGTGAGGAATCCAATATAACTAGAAGGAATGCATAAGGATTTCCATAAACATCTGTAATTTTATGCCAAACTTCAGTATAATTTTCATTTACTGCTACATATTTTTTAAAAGAACGAGCACTTAAATTAAATGCTTTAAAGACATTCATTCCCCTTATATATTGTGTGATTGTGGAATGTAAATCAGAAATCATTTTATTATATTCTTTCATTCTTTCTCCATAATTTTTAAACATAATCATTTGAGCTATAAGTGCTAAAATAACTGGAACTAAAAGAACTAAGGCAATTTTCCAATTTAAAAATAATAAAAATATAAAAATTATAAGTGGAGTAAAAATTGCTGCTGATAAATCAGGAATTTGATGAGCTAAAAATATTTCTAATTTTTCAATATCTTCATTCAATATTTTTTTTATTTCTCCAATATTTTTTTCTTTAAAAAAACCTAAATTTAATTTTGCTATGTGCTGAGTAGTTTTCATTCTTATATTATAAAGAGTATTAAAAGCTGCAATATGCGATAAAGCTCCAGAGCTAATTAGAGTTATCATTTTTAAAATAATTGAAATTGCTGTAAGCATTGCAATATAAGAAACTTTTTTTATGTCTATATCAGTTTTGATAACTTCCAGAACTAAATTATAAATTAAAATATAAGGGACAACACCTAAAACTGAACTAATAGCACTTAGAAATGTAGATAAGTATAATTTATATTTTTCTTTTCCTGCCATTTCTAACAAGAATGAAAAATTACTTTGCTTTTTCATTTTTTCACTTCCTTTTTATATTATTTATGTTGCAGAAAAACTAATACATTTGTTGATATATTGTTTGGTATTAAGAATTTCAAGTATAAATCCTGCTAGATCTGCTCTTGATACTTTTGCTTTATAATTTTTTTCATTGTGAAGAAAAGCTTTATAATTTTCTGTTCTTTCCTCCATTGTTAATATTGCAGGACGAATAATAGTCCAATCAAGTTGACTTTCTTGTATCATTTTTTCTTGAACTTCTTTATCGTCAAACATATTTTTTAGCATGAATGGAATTACTATGTAATTGTATAAAAATCCCAAGCTACTTTGTTGCTCTTTACTATTGCCCACACCAATTGCAGAAATACAAATAAATCTTTTTATATTTTGTTTATACATTGCTTTAATAATATTATTTATTCCGCTTGAAATTGTATTATTTTTCTTTAAGCTACGAATACCTAATGCAGAAATAACAGCATCATGAGATTGAAAAGCTTTTTCAACAGAATTATAATCTAGGATATTACCTTTTATTATAGACAAATTTTTATCTTTTAAAGTTATTTTTTCTGGATTTCTAGCAAAGGCAGAAACTTCATATCCCATCTTTAAAGCTTGTTTTATAATTTCTTTTCCGGTGGCTCCTGTTGAACCAAATACTAAAATTTTCAATTTATTCTCCTTTAATTTTTTAGTGTTCATATCAGCTTTCATTAAAATTCAATTTTCACAATATACATGAGTTTAAAAAAGCCCATAATTTTTAATAAAAATCTATATTTTAGTTCTATATATTTGTTATTTTTTAAACAAGAATCCCAATAATAATTAAAAGAAAGTCTTTTAATATTTTTATTCCAAGTTTTAAAAATTTTAGGATCTTTTATAAAAAATTTCATATCAGCTCCATTTATTCCTAATTTTTTTATGATTTTATCATTTTTTTTCATTCCCATTGGAAAGCAAGAGTCAAAAATTAATTTTCCATTTTTATATTTATCTCCAATAAAATTTATAAATTTTTTAATTTCTTCTGGCTCAAAATAGTGGACTATTCCAAGCATTGTAAAAACAATTCCATTTTCTTCTTTATATTCAATATCGTCAGCAAAAGAAAAATCTAAAAAACTTTTTGAAATATTAAATTCTCTTTCTTTATTTTTTAGAAGACTTTCTCTTAATTTTATAACTTTTTCTAAATCAAGATTATAAAATTTTATTTGACCATTATCTAAAAAAGAAAATAAGTCATCTAAACCACAACCTATATTTACAACAGTCGCTTTTGGATGTTTTTCTAAGAATATCTTGACTTCTTCAATTGATTGTAATTGTCTTAGTCCACTACATAAACTTGAAAATTTATACATCCTTACATTTCTTTCTTCTAAGTCAAGTTTCTTGATGATTTCTACACTAGAGCTAAAGTTGAAATAATTAGGATATTCTTTTGTGACTTCAACTCTCGCATATAGAGGTAATAGTAAAGTTTCAGATACGTTATCTCCTAGAATATATTTGTTTTTCATAAAACCCTCCTTTTTTTATCTTTGTGTTTAATTTTTTAATAAGAAAATTATAATTTAATTTATATTTTACTTTTTCAAAAGACGAAAAAGTAACAAAAAGTCTTTTTTCGCCTGAAATTTCTTTAAGCATAAAAACTCTAATTCGTTAAGAAAAACTTGCAAACTCACTTCATTCAAACACGCAAGACTTTTCTAAAACTCATTACAAATTTTTACTGAGAAATTTCAAAGGCTCTTGAAAAAATTATGGCTTAAGTTTTTGAACAATAACTATTTTCTAACTAGGTGTTGGGGGCTTTGCCCCCACGGGAGAGGCCAACAGTGAGCAGAACAAACGCAGTTTCCCTTTTTTATATATAATAATATTATATTTTAATTATAAAATATTTCTACTCTAAAAGATAAAAAAGCTCCAAAATTTAAATATAACTTGACTACAAAAATAAAAAAATATAGAATAAACTTGTAAATACTGAAAAATTGGAGAAAATTCTTATGAGAAAAGATGTGGTGTTTGAAAAATATATGAGAATATTTTATGAAAATCCTAAAAATTTAGGTTTTATGAAGAAATATAATCTTAATGAAAATTATGGTAAAGGTTCAACAGAACAATTTTTTATTGAAAAAGGAATAGAATTGTACAGAAATAAATTTTCATCTAATAAAAATATGAAAATTGAAAATATAAATAGAATCAGAGATGTTATAGAAATAGGTTGCTGTACAAAAGGAAAGGTAATAATAAAAGCATATAATAAAAATGAGTTAAAAGAAATTTATATTATGAGAGAGGGAGAAGCTTTTTTTTACAATTTTGACAATAACTATGATTCTTTTTTAATGGAATATGAAGATTGCACTTTTTATACTATAATGTTAGATATAACTACTATATCTAATTTAGTGTTGAACGATAGAAGTAAATTTAGTAGATATTTATATGAAAAAATAAACAGAGTTTCTAATAAAAATTATTTTTTATCTTGGGAAATAAATAACTCTAAAATTAAATCAAGTATAGAATATATAAAAAAATTTAATCCGAAAAATATTTTAGATTTTTTAGAATTTAAAATTGAAGTAATAAAATATATGTTAAGTTTAATTGAAGATTTAGAAGAATTTTCTTCTGAAGATAAAATTATAAAAGAATGTAGAAAAATTATTTTAGAAAATGTTTCAAAAAATATAAGTATAAAAAAAATTGCCGAGGAACTGAATACATCAAATTATTTATTACAAAAAAAAATAAAAATGAATTACGGAATAACTTTATATCAATATATAAAAAATTTAAAAATGGAATATGCTGAAGACTTGTTAAAATATACTGATATGAAAATAATAGAAATTGCAAGTGAAGTGGGATATGAAAATCCAAGTAAATTTTCTCAAGTTTTTTCTAAAATATATGGGATTACTCCTCTGAAGTACAGAAAACAAGTATATCAAAAAAACTCTAGTGAATAAATTTTAAAGATATTATAAAATAATTCACACTTAGGGAACAAATGAGACTATCAAATTGTTCTCTTTTTTCTTTTTAAATTAAAAAATCACATAATTCTATAAAAAAATGTGATAAAAATCACATAATTTTAAATAAAAATGTGATATAGTATAAAAAAATAAAAAGAACAAAGATTAAATTTCTTTGTTCTTTTTAAATTTTTTTTTAAATATCTAATTCTAAAACAACTGGACAGTGATCAGAACCTAAAGTCTCTGAATGAATTTCAGCAGCTTTAAGATTTTTTTCTAAAGATTTAGAAGTAACAAAATAATCTATTCTCCAGCCTGTGTTATTAGCTCTTGCTCTTGCTCTGTAAGACCACCACGAATATGCATGTTCTAAGTCAGGGTAAAAATATCTAAATGTATCAATGAATCCAGCATCTAAAAGTTCAGTAAATTTTCCTCTTTCTTCATCTGTAAATCCTGGATTTCTTCTATTAGACTTAGGGTTTTTCAAATCAATTTCTTTATGAGCAACATTCAAGTCTCCACAAACCACAACAGGTTTTTCTTTTTCAAGTTCTTTCAAGAATTTTCTAAATTCATCTTCCCAGACCATTCTATACTCTAATCTTAATAATTGATCTTTTGAATTTGGAGTATAAACAGTAACCATATAGAATTTTTCAAATTCAAGAGTAATAACTCTTCCTTCGTGATCATGTTCTTCTATTCCTAAACCATATTTTACAGAAATAGGTTTTATTTTTGAAAATATAGCCGTCCCAGAATAACCTTTCTTTTCAGCATAATTCCAATACATATTATAACCTTCAAGTTCTAAATCTAATTGTCCTGCACTTAATTTTATTTCTTGTAAACAGAATACATCGGCATTTTGTTCATTAAAATAATCTAAAAAGCCTTTTTTTATACAAGCTCTTATTCCATTTACATTCCACGATATTAGTTTCATTAAAAACCACCTTTCTTCTCTTAATGTTTTCTTTTTATTTAGGGCATTGCCCTAATACCCACTTAGGGAACGACTGTCCCCTAAGAACCTCATAATAATTTTAAAATTATTTGTAGATTCTTTTATTCCATAAAAGTTATAAGGCAGAACCTTAAAACCCATGTGGTAGCATTACTTAAATTTTATTTGTTAATTTTTTTATAGCTAAAATATAGCCTTCTTTTCCTAAACCACATATTTGACCTATACATGCAGAAGAAGTAATACACTTACTTCTAAAATCTTCACGAGCATGAATATTTGAAATATGAACTTCTATAGTTGGTACATCAACTGCTTTGATTGCATCACAAATAGCTACAGACGTATGAGAGTAGCCTCCAGGATTTATAACAATGCCATCAAAATTTTTATGGTAAGCTTCTTGAATAAAATTTACTATCTCCCCTTCAACATTACTTTGGGAAAAAATAAATTCTATATCAGAAAATGCAGAATAATTTTTTATATATGAGCAAAGCTCCTCGTAAGAAAAATTTCCATAAATATTTTTTTCTCTTATACCTAATAAATTAAGATTAGCTCCATTTATTATCATAATTTTCATTTTTATCACCACTTCTACTTAATTTATACCTTACTTTTTTATGGGCAAAAAAGTAAGCAAAAAACCCTTACGAGCCCAAAATTGCTTTAACCGTAAAAACTCTAATTTGTTAAGAAAAACTTGCAAACTCGCTACGCTCAGACACGCAAGATTTTTCTAAAACTCATTACAAGTTTTTACTGAGAAATTTTAAAGGCTCTTAGAGAAATTATTTATCTTAAAGTATTTTTTCAGATATTCATATAGTTTTTTCTTAAAATTTTCATCAATTTTTATATCAAGTAAAATCTCATCAGTCTTTATTGCCTGTTCTATAAGCATAGTTAAACCGTTTATAGTTTTTAAATTTAATGTTTTAGCTTCTTTTAAAAATACAGTTTCCAAAGGATTATAAATTAAATCAATAGCTACAGAAAAATTTTTCAGAAAATCTTTTGGAACAATATTCTCATTTATATTTGGATACATTCCCACTGGAGTTGTGTTTATTATAATATTTGTTTCTTTTTTTGTGGAAATATTATTAGGGAAAACAATAGGAGAATTTTTATCTTTTCTATAAAGTGAAATAATATTTGTTGCTCTCAAATCTTTTAATACGGCTTTTACAGCAAGACTAGCTCCGCCTCTACCGATAATATAAATATTTTTATTATTCACATTGATATTATTATTTAAAATAGTTTTCTTAAAACCATAGTAATCTGTATTATCTCCATAAAATTTGTTGTTTTTTATATATAATAAATTAATTGCACCAATTTTTTTTGCACTCGGACTTATAGAATTTAAATAATCAATAAATGTTTTTTTATAGGGAATAGTTATATTAACTCCCTTTATATTATTTGTTATCATTTTTTTCTTAAAATTTAAAATTTCATTTTCATTTACTTCAAATAAATCATAATGTGCTTTAATATTTAAATTTTTGAAAATAAATTCATGAATAATTGGAGAGAAAGAATGAGAAAGTTTTTCCCCTAAAAGTCCTAGATTATACATTTTTATTCCTCTTTATTTCTTATTTTATTTGGGAGATTTGCTATACGATAAGTGTATCTTTGCAAGTATGAGAAGAAATTTTAATCTTCATTTTTTTGTAAGTCTTTGCTTATATTAAACAAAGAATTTAAAAATTTTTCTATATAGATTTTATCTTTCAAATTTGTTTCTAAAGATAAAAAATTACTAATAATTTCTCTTTCACGAGCAGAATCAAAAATTTCTAAATTATTTTCTTTTTTGAATTTTCCAATTTTTCTAATAATTTCTAATCTTTGTTTTAAAAGAGAAACAAGCTTAGAATCAACTTTATTTATCTCGCTCCTTAGTTGATTTAATTTTATCATTCTTAATCTCCTTTTGAATTTCTTTCATTCTAATCGCAAGTTCTTTTTCTGAAATATTAAAAATAGGTTCTTCTTCATCATTAAAAACAACAATATCACCTGTATTATGATTTAAGCTATAAACTTTTTTTCCTTTTTCATCATAGTAGTTCCAAAGAGATGTCATAACTCCATTAACAAATTCTCCATCACTTAATATTAATCCATTTTTATCGTAATTTATTATAGAGCCAATTTCTTTATTGGAAAATGTGGGAATGAAACTTACAGTAGATTTTAAAATTCCATTTTCATAAAAATATTCCCAAACACCACTTTTTTTACCTTTTATAAAAAATTGTTTAGATTTTAATTGACCATTAGGATAATAAAAAGTTTTTTCATCTGTGGAATTTTTTGAAAAAAGATTAATATTAAAAAAGTTTTTTAAAGTATTTTCAGATAATGAAGATAAACTAACTATTAAAATAAGTAAAAAAATTGTAATTTTTGTTTTCATAAAAGACCTTCCTATTAAAAAAATAATTTGTCTATATATTTTAACATTTTAAATATAAAAAAGTAAATAAAAAAGTATATGATTTTATTTTGTTGTTATTTTTTATTTGTAAGGAAACTATAAATTGATTTATATCTTACTTTTTCAAAAGACGAAAAAGTATTGTACTCTTGCTAAAGCAAAAGTATCTAAGAAAGTCTTTTTTCGCCTGAAATTTCCTTAAGCATAAAGACTCTAATTTGTTAAGAAAAACTTGTCAACTCACTTTGTTCAAACACGTAAGATTTTTCTAAAACTCATTACAAGTTTTTACTGAGAAATTTCAAAGGCTCTCAAACAAGTTTGCAAGAATTTCTAAGAGGGGCTTGCCCCCACGAGAGTGAGCGACAGTGAAACGCAGTCGCCTTTGTTTATATCTAAGGAAATTATAATTTGGGGTGTGGGGCGAAGCCCCACGGGAGAGGGAAACAGTGAGCAGAGCGAATGCAGTTTCCCTTTTTTAATATGAATTTATGTTTTAAATTCTCTGAGTTATGACTTTACTGTGTGTAAAAAAAGAAGACAAAATAACTTTTTATAGGATAAAATAATAAAGGATATTTTTTTGCTTGGAACTTGACAAAATAATGAAATTTGTAATATACTTTCTGTGTGATTTAAAATAAAAATTAGTATTTGAAAATAATTAGAATTTAATGTTATGAAATGCGATATGTCATATTCAGACAATAGAAAAAGGATAATAGAAAAAGTAGAAATCAGCAACTGCATTATGCAGTTTCTTATCTTTTTATGTGGTAATTATATGAAAGGATTTTTTAATTCTAAAAAAGTTTAGAACTATAAAAGAAAAATCCAATAAATATGGAGGCAATAAATGAATAGACTAGAAGGTAAAATTGCCATTGTTACAGGTGGTGCAAGAGGAATAGGAAGAGCTATTGTAGAAAGACTTGCGGCAGAAGGAGCTACAAAAATTATTTCTTGTGATATGTCAGAAGCTGAATTTGAACAAGAAAATGTAATTCATAAAATTTTAAATGTAACTGATAGAGAAGCAGTTAAAAAATTTGTTGAAGAAGTTACAAAAGAGATTGGAAAAATTGATATACTTGTTAATAATGCGGGTATAACAAAAGATAATTTATTGATTAGAATGAGTGAAGAAGATTGGGACGCTGTCATCAATGTTAACTTAAAGGGAGTGTTTAATTTAACACAAGCCTTAGCAAAGCATATGATGAAAAATAGAAAAGGATCTATTATAACTTTATCATCAGTCGTTGGAATACATGGAAATGCAGGGCAAACAAATTATACTGCAACAAAGGCAGGAGTAATAGGAATGACTAAAACTTGGGCAAAAGAGTTGGGAGCAAGAAATATTAGAGCTAACTGTGTTGCACCTGGATTTATTGAAACCCCAATGACACATGATTTACCAGAAGAAGCAGTTAAAACAATGTTAGCTGCAACACCACTTGGAAAGTTTGGACAAGTTGAAGATATAGCAAATGCTGTTTTATTTTTAGCAAGTGATGAGTCATCTTTTATATCAGGAGAAGTTTTATCTGTTAGTGGTGGCTTAATGTTGTAAAAATTTACAAATAAAAAAATTATTTTTAATTTTATTTTATATATTTTATTTTAAAAAAATTAGGAGGAATTGGAATGAGTAAAGTTTATGTAGTAGCAGCAAAAAGAACAGCAATTGGAAGTTTTTTAGGAACATTAGCACCATTAAAACCAGCTGATCTTGGAGCAGCAGTTGTAAAAAACATCATTGAAGAAACAAAAATTAATCCAGCTGACTTAGATGAAGTTATAGTTGGGAATGTATTAAGTGCAGGTCAAGCACAAGGAGTTGGAAGACAAGTTGCTATAAAAGCAGGAGTGCCTTATGAAGTACCAGCTTATTCAATAAACATTATTTGTGGAAGTGGTATGAAATCAGTTATAACTGCTTACACTAACATTAAAGCAGGAGAAGCAAATCTAGTTCTAGCTGGAGGAACAGAATCTATGTCAGGAGCAGGATATATTGTGCCTGCAACAGTTAGAAAAGGATGCAAAATGGGAGATATGAAAATGAAAGACCATATGATTTTTGATGCGTTAACAGATGCATATCATGATATTCATATGGGAATTACAGCAGAAAATATAGTTGAAAAATATTCATTAAGCAGAGAAGAACAAGACGCTTTTGCTTGGGAATCTCAAAAAAATGCAATAGCTGCTGTTGATGGTGGAAAATTCAAAGATGAAATAGTTCCAGTAGTTGTACCTAATAGAAAGGGAGATATTGTATTTGATACAGATGAATTCCCAAATAGAAAAACTACTCTTGAAAAGTTAGGAACATTAAGACCTGCATTCAAAAAAGATGGAAGTGTAACAGCAGGAAATGCATCAGGAATTAATGATGGAGCTTCATTCTTATTATTAGCTTCTGAAGAAGCAGT
>PDWI01008204.1_pt1 | contig 12377 bp, 9 predicted proteins | sample 1430891 | NCBI WGS metagenome assembly PDWI01 (sample SAMN01162508, study PRJNA174530) | Oral metagenome, whole genome shotgun sequencing project. | biome: Marine environment; feature: Marine mammal; material: Swab sample of the gingival sulcus; isolation source: swab sample of gingival sulcus...
TAGACGCAGTTTTTCTATGGATGGTTCCCTTTGTAGCAGTCTTGTCAATGCGTTTTGTTGCAGCTACTAAGCGTTCTTCAGCTAATGCCTTATCACCGGTTTTAACAGCTTCATGTACGCGTTTAACAGCCGTGCGCATTTCCGACTTTCTCGCTTTGTTTCTAGCCGTCTTTGTTTTAATGACCAGAATTCGCTTTTTCGCAGATTTAATATTTGCCACAATTTCACCTCCCTTTTATAAATCAACAGGTGTATTTTATCATGAGAGCAACAATAGTGCAAGATTTTTATTGTGGATTGCTTAAAAAACTACTTTTATAGAGTACCTAGTCTAGTTATGTTTGGATTTTTATGCCTAGTCTAATCCCATTATAAAGACATATTGCGTTGAGGGTTTAATTTTGTTATAATAAAGAAAATGAGTTGGAGGTAGCGATGCGCAATTTTTCTTGCTAATTTTTTAATTTTTCCCAGAATATCCATACCACTACATAAAAACCATGCGCCTGGTCGTAAATGCAAGCATTTACTGCTCGGCCAAGCAACCAGGTCAATCTTTGGAATATCTGCGTCCTAAAAATTTTCACCGTACGTTCATCCGGTACGCCTTAAATTTTTATAACGCACCTAATCTCAAATCTTATAGCGTTTTTCACATATTGGCATGAATAATCTGGGATAATGACAAAAAGATATAACTGTCTTTTTGTCTTGCAAGAAAAGTTGTCTGCCAAGTAAATTAACCGTAAGAATATGTCAATGAGTGAAATCTAAAACTGCAGATTAACTGCGGTTTTTTTGTTTAAATTTAAGAAAGAGGGCACTATGGCACAGATTAAAATAAGTGATTTAAGTTTTGCTTATCCCGGTAGTTATGATTTAATATTTGAAAATGTAAATTTATTGCTTGATAGTAATTGGAAGTTGGGTTTAATCGGCAGAAATGGCAAGGGAAAGACGACCTTTTTTAGACTTTTGATGAATCAATACAATTATCAAGGTAAAATTGTCAGTAATGTTGTCTTTAAGCGTTTTCCATACCATATTGAAAATTCAGAAGCTTTTTTAATTGACGCCTTAAAAGAGGCACAACCGAATGTTGAGGATTGGAAGATAAAACGTGAATTAAACTTGATTGGTTTAGGCGATAATTATCATTATCGTCTGTATGATACACTCAGCTTAGGTGAACAGAGCAAGGTGCAAATTGCCGCGTTATTTGCAGCAGAACAGGCATTTTTGTTAATCGATGAACCGACCAATCATTTAGATATAGCTGGGCGCAAGGCGATCGCCGACTACCTCAATAAAAAGAATGGCTTTATTGTCATTTCGCATGATCGCGCTTTTTTAGATGGCTGTATTGATCATGTCTTGGCATTAAACAAGACAGATATTACGCTTGAAAAGGGCAATTTTAGCAGTTTTATGTTAAATAAACAGTATCGCGATCAGTTTGAAATAGCAGAAAATAAAAAATTAGAAAAGCAAATCGAAAGCTTGACAATTGCCAGTCAAAGGACGTCGCTTTGGTCAGACAAGGTTGAAAAGACAAAGTTTGGTGCTGGCCCTTGCAATCGGGGGTTTATAGGTGCAAAGTCTGCCAAAATGATGCAGCGCGCTAAGGCAATCGAAAAACGTCATAATTTGGCAATTGAGCAAAAGTCTAAGTTATTAAAAAATATCGAGCGCAGCTTTCCGCTTAAGTTTTGGCCACTACAGCATCGTAAAACAGTACTTGTCGAGGCGCAGAATGTCGTATGCTATTACGACAAACCACTGCATAGCGGTGTCAGCTTTACAATTAAACAAGGCGATCGATTAGCACTATTAGGTGCCAACGGCAGTGGCAAGTCGAGTTTGTTAAGGGGCATTATTGGAAATCATATAGATAACTTGCAAATAGATGGCAAATTAAATATTGCAAACGACTTGACTATTTCTTATGTTTCGCAAGATATTTCGCAACTAAAAGGCAGTATAAGCGCGTTTTTAGAGGGCTATTCGATTGACCTTGCCTTTTTTAATTCGTTACTTCAAAAATTGGATTTTGATTACGAACAAACTGGAAAGCAAATTGAAAATTTTAGCGATGGGCAAAAGAAAAAATTGTTGATTGCACGCAGCTTAGCGCAGCCTGCGCATCTCTATATTTGGGACGAACCGCTTAATCACATTGATGTTTACGCCCGTCTGCAAATTGAACAGGCAATTTTAAGCAGTGCACCAACCATGCTGTTTGTCGAGCACGACGTCAGCTTTGTTGAGAATATTGCCACTGCTAAAATACAGTTGTAAGCAGTCGCGTAATATTTAGTTAAGCGGTCGTTTGGAGTGAGTAAAGTGCTTCAATTTGTCATCTTGACCGAAAGTCGAGTAATCCACACTGTCATTTCTATAATGTGCAAGACCGAATAGTTTTAAATTCGCAAAAATGAATAATCTGAGTTTTTACTGTAGATTGTCTAAAAAACTGTAATTCGTGGTTTTTTCGTGGTATAATGACAAGCGAGATATTTTAAAATAGTAGATAGGAGCAATATGCCTATGCGGCAGAAAAATATTAGAAATTTTAGCATTATCGCACATATTGATCACGGTAAGTCAACATTAGCCGACCGCTTAATCGAAAAGACTGGTCTGTTGACCGACCGTGAGATGAAAGAGCAAGTGCTCGACAACATGGACTTAGAGCGCGAACGCGGCATTACAATTAAGTTGCAGTCATCGCGCTTGATCTACAAGGCAAAAGATGGCGAAACGTACATATTAAACTTAATCGACACGCCGGGTCATGTCGATTTTACCTACGAGGTTTCGCGCAGTTTAAAAGCCTGTGAGGGGGCTATTTTAGTGGTTGATGCCACGCAGGGCGTTGAAGCGCAAACACTTGCCAATGTCTATTTGGCAATCGACCAAGATCTGGAAATTGTGCCGGTGTTAAATAAAATGGACCTAGCCAGTGCGCGACCCGATGAAGTGATTCACGAAATTGAAGACTTTGTCGGTATACTAGCAGAAGAAGCACCGCGCATTTCGGCCAAAAATGGACTCAATATCGAACAGGTTTTAGAGGCGATTGTCGAACAAGTACCCGCGCCAAGCGGTGACCCAAAAGCGCCTTTAAAAGCTTTAATCTTTGATTCGTATTACGATTCGTATAAGGGTGCAGTTGCTATAATTCGCGTCTTTGACGGCACCGTTAAAAAGGGTGATATCATTGAAATGATGGCTAAAAAAGTCAGTTATGAAGTCGTTGAAGTCGGCATTTTTACACCTGGCATGACACCGGCTGAAGTGCTCAGTGCCGGCGATGTTGGCTACTTGACAGCCAGCATTAAAAATGTCAAAGACTGTTCAGTTGGTGATACAATTACTTTTAAAGATAAACCAACCGCTGAACCACTTGAAGGTTATAAACCAGCGACACCAATGGTTTACTGTGGTATTTACCCGGCCGAAGGACAAGACTTTAACGCCATTCGCGATGCGCTTGAAAAACTTCAATTGAACGATGCAGCGCTTTCATTTGAGCCTGAAACATCCGTTGCCTTGGGCTTTGGTTTTCGCTGTGGTTTTTTAGGCCTATTACATATGGAAGTCATTCAAGAAAGGCTCGACCGCGAATTTGATTTAGAATTAATTTCTACTGCGCCAAGCGTTATTTATCGCGTTACCAAAACTGATGGCAGTGTCATTATGGTGCAAAATCCGTCGAACTTACCGCCGCTGAGCGAAGTTGAAATGATGGAAGAACCAATTGTCACCTGCGATATTATGGTGCCAAAAGACTATGTCGGTGCAGTGATGGAAATTTGTCAAAATCGCCGTGGCGACATGATAAAAATGGATTATTTAGATGATCTGCGTGTACAGCTACACTATGAAATGCCGCTCAACGAAGTGATTTATGACTTCTTTGATGCCTTAAAATCGAAGACGCGCGGCTACGGCTCGCTTGACTACAGTTTCAAAGAATATCGCCCATCAGAACTGGTGCGCATGGATATTCTACTCAACAAAGAATTAATTGACGCCTTTTCACTGATTGTACACGAGTCAACTGCCTATATGCGCGGGCGCAAAATATGTGAAAGATTAAAAGAAGAAATCCCGCGCCAAATGTTTGCCATACCAATACAGGCGGCGATTGGCAGTAAGATTATTGCCCGCGAAACAATTAGTGCACTGCGCAAAGATGTACTCGCCAAGTGCTATGGCGGTGACATTAGCCGTAAGAAAAAACTGCTTGAAAAGCAAAAGGAAGGTAAAAAACGGATGCGTCAAATGGGTAGTGTCGAAGTGCCGCAACACGCTTTTTTGGCAGTGCTTAAATACGATGACAATAAGTAATCTGTAACTATTTAACTGCGATTGAAATTAAACGCTTGCGCTGTCGTTTCGATTTTTATCGCGATTGAAACGAAAGCATTTCGCTTGAATCATCGGCTGGCTGTAATTTTTTAGGAGGCAGCGCTACGCTCAAAACTGCCTCTACAAAAACGACAGCCACCCGATGCGCGGGGCACTTTCTGACAATCGCTGAAGCGGAGAAAAAATCAAGGGTTAAAGCGCCTTTACGCTTGTCGCGCTTTTGATGATTGCAGCGCCGTTATCTCGGTTTTTAAAAACGACTTATTAGCTGAGTCGTTGTTTAATAAAATAGTTACAATAAGAAGTAATATGAGAGGTGAAAAATGATTTTTAAGGATTACCAGTATCAAAGGCCTGATATGGTCGAAGTTAAAAGCCAGTTTGAAAGGTTTTTAGCAGACTTTCAAGCGGCAACTGACGCTGAAACAAAAAATAATATTATCGAACAAATCAATGCACTGCGCCACAATGTCGAGTCGATGTTCAAGCTGGTGCAGATTCGCTATTCGATTGATACGCGCGATGCTTTTTATGAAACAGAAAACAATTATGTCGATGAACAGCAACCTGTTTATAGCGGTTTAGTGACTGATTTTTACAAGGTTTTATTGGCATCACCACATCGCGCGCAGCTCGTTGAAAGATGGGGCGAACAGCTGTTTGATATAGCTGAATGCCTACTGAAAACCTTTAGCCCTGAGGTGTTGCCGCTGTTACAACGCGAAAACAAATTGGTCAGTGAACACCGCAAGCTGTTGTCAAATGCTAAAATCAATTACAATGGTGAAGTCTATAACCTACAGCAGATGGCGCCTTTTATGCAGTCGCCTGACCGCGCTACTCGCCAAGAAGCAAGCCGCTGTTACATGGGCTTCTTTGAAGAAAACGAAGCGACAATTGACCGCATTTACGATGACATGGTTAAAGTACGTCATGAAATTGCCGTCAAATTGGGCTTTGTAAACTATGTTGAACTGGGCTATGCCAGATTGGGGCGTACCGATTATGGCGCAGCAGAAGTTGCCGGATATCGTCAACAGGTGCTAGAAGCGGTTGTGCCACTGGCAACAGCACTTAAAAAGCGCCAGCAAAAGCGCATTGCAGTTGACGAACTAAAATACTATGATGAAGTATTTGAATTTCCAACCGGCAACCCAACGCCAAAGGGTTCAATTGAACATTTGGTTGGTCTTGCCCAAACGATGTACCGCGAACTGTCACCTGAAACAGGTAAATTTTTCGACTTTATGGTCGAAAGCGAACTACTTGAGCTAGAAGCCAAACAAGGCAAGTCAGGCGGCGGCTATTGCGAGTTTATCGACAATCATAAAGCGCCGTTTATCTTTGCCAACTTTAATGGTACGGCAGCTGATGTCGATACCTTAACACATGAAGCGGGTCATGCCTTTCAAGTTTTCAGTAGTAGAAACTACGAACTGCCGGAATACGTCTGGCCAACGCTTGAAGCTTGTGAAATTCATTCTATGAGCATGGAATTTATCACTTGGCCGTGGATGAAAAACTTTTTTAAGGAAGATACAGATAAATTTAAGTTTGCCCACTTGGCTGGTGCGATTACCTTTATTCCCTACGGAGTAACAGTTGACGAATTTCAACATTTTGTTTACGAAAATCCAACAGCTAGCCCCGCTGAGAGAAAGGCTGCGTGGCGCGAGATCGAACGCAGGTATTTACCACATCGCGACTATGACGGCAACGATCTCTTAGAACGCGGTGGTTTTTGGTATCGCCAATCGCATATTTTTGGCACACCGTTCTATTATATTGATTATACATTGGCACAGGTTTGTGCGCTACAATTTTGGTACAAGTCGCAACATGACAAAGAAAATGCGTGGCAAGATTATTTAAGGTTGTGTCAAGCTGGTGGTACGCAGTCATTCCTTAAATTAGTGGCGCTAGCTAATTTGCAAAACCCCTTTGTAAATGGTACAATTAACAGAGTTATGCAACCAGTTTCTAAGTGGTTAGATAGTGTCACGAATTATTAGGCGTGAGTAAGTTTTAGATAGTAGAAAATCGTCAGACAATAGCTTTGTTAAAGGAGGACAATGTGGCAAATATCAAATATGAGAAAAAAGAACATATCGGTTTGATTACATTTAATAGACCGAAAGCCTTTAATGCGCTTAACACTGAAACGCTTAACGAACTCTACGACTTGGTAACTGAAATAGAAAAAGATGAAGATATTTACGTCGTAATTTTAACAGGTGCGGGCAGGGCATTTGTGGCAGGCGCTGATATTTCTGAAATGGCGGCAAAGACCATGCCAGAGGGGAAGGCTTTTGCTGAATTAGGTCAGCGCGTTTTCGAGAAAATAGAAAATCTAAAAGCAGTTACCATTGCGGCGATAAATGGTTTTGCCTTGGGCGGGGGCTTAGAGCTAGCGCTGCCTTGCGATATTAGAACCGCTACTGAAGGGGCTCTTTTAGGGCAACCTGAAGTAACGCTTGGCATTTGCCCTGGATTTGCAGCAACACAGCGTTTACCGCGTTTAGTCGGGCCAGCCAAGGCAAAGGAACTAATTTTTACAGGAGATCGCATTGATGCGCAAGAAGCATATCGAATTGGCTTGGTTAATTGTGTTTCCGAAGATGCATTGGCCACTGCTTTTGAACTGGCCGAAGTCATTTGCAAGCAGGCGCCAATTGCAGTAAAATATGCTAAACAAGCGATTGATAAGGGTTCAGCTTGTTCATTTCAAGCTGGTCAAGCAATTGAAGCACAGCTGTTTGGCATGTGTTTTTGCACAAATGACCAAAAAAATGGCATGCGTGCATTTTTAGAAAAAGAGAAGGTAACTTATAAAAATGAATAAGGAGTAAGAAAATGAAGAAAATTGGGGTTATTGGTTCGGGTACAATGGGAAGTGGCATTGCACAAGCCTTTGCGCAAAAGGGTTTTGCGGTTACGCTTAAGTGTTTGAATGACAGCTTGTTACAAGTAGCAGTAGAGCAGTTTGAAAAGACGTTTACGCGTCTAGTTGAAAAGCAAAAAATAACTGAGCAAGAAAAAACAAAAGTGCTTGCTAACATCACTTATTCAACTGACTATAATAGTCTTAAAGATTGTGACCTCGTCATTGAAGCCGCCGTTGAAAATATGGCAATTAAAAAGGAAATATTTAGCGAAATCGATAAAATAGTCAAGCCCGAAGGCATCTTGGCAACCAATACATCGTCGTTGTCAATCACTGAAATTGCAGCGGCTGTATCGCGTCCTGATAAAGTGATCGGCATGCACTTTTTTAACCCAGTTCCACTGATGAAATTGGTTGAAATTATCAAGGGCATTGCGACTTCGCCAGAAACATATCAAGCGGTTTATGATATGACGGTGGCAGTTGCTAAAGAACCAGTTCGAGTTGAAGAGGCACCAGGCTTTGTTGTCAATCGCATTTTAATTCCAATGATTAATGAAGCTGTCGGCGTATTGGCAGATGGCGTTGCCAGTGCTGAAGATATCGATAAAGCGATGAAACTTGGCGCCAATCATCCAATTGGCCCATTGGCGTTAGCCGATATGATTGGTAATGATGTCAACTTGGCAATTATGGAAGTTTTATATGAGGAATTTGGCGATCCCAAATATCGGCCACATCCACTGCTGAGAAAAATGGTGCGCGCTGGTTTATTGGGTAAAAAGACTGGCGAAGGTTTTTATCAGTACTAAATTGTTAATAAGAGTTTTTGTTGACAAAATTATCAGACAATTGTTGATATATTTGCATTTATGTGATAAAGTAATATCTGTGAATTCCCGATATTGTGGATGAGATGTTCACAATATTGGGAATATTTTGTATGTCTATTGATAATTTATTAACAGAGAGAGTTAATGAAAAGAAAGGCGAGGAGGAGCAATGTCATTTTTATTTACAAAAGAAGACTTCATGATGCAAGATCTCTTTAAGGCGTTTACCGAAAATGAAGTTAAACCGCTTGCAGAGCAGGTTGACGAAGAGGAAATGTTCCCAGTAGAGACTGTCAAGAAAATGGCGAAGGTTGGTATTTTGGGTATTCCGTTTCCGCGTGAATTTGGTGGACAAGGTGGTACGTACTTACAGTATGCCAACGCTGTAGAAACATTGGCAACGGCTTGTGCGACGACGTCAATTATTGTTTCGGCGCATACGTCGTTATGTGCAGCACCAATTTACGAATTTGGTAATAAGGCGCAAAAAGAAAAGTACTTAATACCACTTTGTAAAGGTGAAAAACTAGGTGCTTTTGGTTTGACAGAGCCAAATGCCGGTACAGATGCTGGTGCACAACAGACGACAGCAGTATTAGAGGGCGACCACTATATTTTAAATGGCAATAAAATCTTTATTACTAATGCTGGCTATGCAGATGTTTATATTATCTTTGCAATGACGGATCGCAGTAAGGGCGTAAAAGGGCTGAGTGCTTTTATTGTCGAAAAAGACTTTGAGGGTTTTTCGGTTGGTAAAAAAGAAAAGAAATTAGGTATTAAGGGATCAGCGACTTGTGAATTAATTATGGAAAACTGTAAAGTGCCAAAAGAAAATTTACTTGGTCAACTTGGCAAGGGCTTTAAAATTGCCATGATTACACTTGACGGTGGCCGCATTGGCGTTGCTGCACAGGCGCTTGGCATTGCGCAAGGTGCCTACGAAGAAACTGTCAATTACGTTAAAGAGCGTAAACAGTTTGGTAGAGCACTCTCTAAGTTCCAAAACACACAATTTAAAATTGCTGAAATGAAAACTGAAATAGATGCTGCACGCTTGCTCGTTTATCGTGCTGCCATTAAAAAAGGCAACAAGCAAGTTTATTCGCAAGATGCCGCCATGGCAAAATTATTTGCTGCTGAAACGGCAATGGCGGTTACAACAAAGGCCGTTCAATTGCACGGCGGTTATGGCTATACGCGAGAGTATCCGGTTGAACGCATGATGCGCGACGCCAAAATAACAGAAATCTACGAAGGTACTAGCGAAGTTCAAAAAATGGTTGTTGCAGCGAAAGAGCTTAAATAGAGGAGGCGAACATGAAAGTAGTAGTATGTATTAAACAGGTGCCAGATACCAACGAAGTGCGCCTCGACCCAGTAAAGGGCACCTTAATTAGAGAAGGTGTGCCCAGTATTATTAATCCAGATGACAAAGCCGGTTTAGAAGCGGCCTTACAATTAAAAGACTTATATGATGCTCATATTACAGTGTTGACAATGGGTCCAGCACAGGCAAAAGTAGCCTTACAAGAAGCTTATGCAATGGGTGCAGACCGCGTTATCTTATTGACAGACCGCGTATTTGCCGGTTCTGATACACTGGCGACATCAACGGCATTAGCGGGTGCATTGCGCGAACTCGACTACGATTTGATTATTACGGGTCGTCAGGCGATTGATGGTGATACCGCACAAGTTGGTCCGCAAATTGCCGAACATTTGGGTTTGCCGCAGATTTCGTATGTGATGAATTTTGAAAATAAAGGTGACCATGCAATTGTTAAACGCGCCTTTGAAGATGGCCATCAAATGATTAAAGTAAAATATCCTTGCTTAATTACAACTTTATCTGAATTAAATAAACCACGTTACATGACAGTAGCGGGTATCATTGATGCCCATCGTGAACTTGAAGTCGAAGAATGGAATTATAGCTCAATTACGGCTGATGCTGAAAAATTGGGTTTAAAGGGCTCGCCTACAAAAGTTAAAAAGTCGTTCACCAAGAGTACGAAAGGTGCTGGTGTCAAAAAAGAAGGCACACCAGAGGAAATGGCGACGGCGATTGTCGACAAATTGCAAGCAACCTTTATTATATAATAGGAGGAACAGATGTCACATACTGATTACAAAGGCGTTATAGTATTTGTAGAACAACGCGAAAATGAAATTCAAAACGTTTCTCTCGAACTCATTGGCAAGGCTACTAAATTGGCAGCCGAGTTAGAAACGACGGTTACAGCTGCACTATTAGGTCATCAAAATGATAATCACGGCCAACTGCTAATTTCGTATGGTGCCGATAAAGTTATTATAGTAAATGATGAAAGATTGGCGATGTACAGTACTGAACCCTATACACAAGCTTTAACACAAATCATTAATGATAAAAAGCCTGAAATTGTTTTATTTGGCGCAACTTCAATTGGTCGCGACCTAGCACCACGCGTATCGGCAAGATTGCAAACTGGATTAACAGCTGACTGCACATCGTTAGAAATCAGCGATGAAAAGGGCTTGCTAATGACCAGGCCAGCATTTGGTGGCAATATCATGGCGACAATTGTATCACCTGATCATCGTCCACAAATGTCAACGGTTCGCCCTGGCGTTATGGCTAAATTAGAAAGAGATGACAGTAGAACAGGTGAAGTTGAAAAGTATGATGTTAACTTCGAAGAGAACAATTGCTTTGTTGAAATTTTATCATTTGAAAAAGCCCAAAAAGAGAAGGTCGATATTCAAGATGCCGACATTCTCATTTCAGGTGGTCGTGGTATGGGCGCTAAAGAAAACCTTAACCTACTACACAATTTAGCAGACGAATTAAGTGGTACAGTATCATCATCGCGCGCATTAGTTGACGCTGGTTGGGTAGAACACGATCGCCAAGTTGGTCAAACAGGTAAAACAGTTCGTCCAAACTTATATATGGCTTGTGGTATTTCAGGTGCCATTCAGCACTTGGCTGGCATGGAAGAATCTGAACTGATTATTGCAATCAATAAAGATGCCGATGCACCGATCTTTGAAGTTGCCGACTTAGGTATTGTCGGTGACGTTCATAAAATACTACCACTTGTAACAGAGCGCATTAAGAAAATTAACGCATCAAAACACATTGAAGATTAAGGAGAACAAAAATGAAATCAATGATCAGATTACGCATGAGCATGCACGACGCCCACTACGGCGGAAACTTAGTCGAAGGTGCTAAAATGTTGACATTGTTTGGCGATGTTGCCACAGAGTTATTAATTTTAAACGACGGTGATGAGGGTTTATTTGCCGGTTATGAAAGCGTTGAATTTTTAGCACCGGTTTACGCTGGCGACTATATTGAAGCTGTTGGCGAAATTGTCAAAGTTGGCAATTCATCTCGTAAAATGGTATTCGAAGCACGCAAGGTTATTGTGCCACGCCCTGATATCAACGATTCAGCTTGTGATGTTTTAGAAGAGCCAGTTGTCGTTTGTAAAGCCGTTGGTACATGTGTTGTGCCGAAGGATAAGCAGAGAAATAAATAATTAATCACTTTATTAATTATACGATAAGTACTTTGACCTCTAAAATTGATATACAATCATTTTTAGAGGTTTTTCTTTGTTTTTTGGGTTATTGACAAGTTATTTTACATTGTGTTATTCTTAACGTGGGTGGTGATGAGTGTATAATAATTTAATTGCAAACGTCAAACCTTTTTAGTAAACAATTTGCAAGAATCAAGAAGGATAGAAAAAGTAATATGTGGTGGCGGTTTAACTAAATATTTTGTAGTGCGAGTTTCTCGTTGATTTTTAATATCTGATAGACAGCATGTCAGGCGTTATTGCAATGGTAAACACCACCTCGACATTTAATTGACCAGGAGGTGCACAATGAACAAAAAGAAGCTAGAATTCTATGGCGGAGAATGGATGTCTTTTTTACCCTTTATTGTGTTTTTAACGTTGATTGTACTGACTACTTTTGTGGCGGCCTCGATATCTAATGGGGCATTATGGTTACCTGCCTTTATAGCGATGCTAACTTCGTTTTTCTTTGCGAAAGATAAAAAACATTTCAGTGAAGTAATCGTTTCGGGAATGGCTTCAAAAGAGGCAATCATACCAATTGTCTGTTGGATATTTGCCGGTGTTTTTTCAAGAATTTTAAGAGTTTCTGGTCTAGCCGGTGGCATTGCCGGTTTTGTTGCTTCAATTGGTGTTTCAGGTTCAATTTTTATTATTATATCGTTTATCGCATCTGCTATTTTTGCGACGGCTTCGGGAACAGGCTTTGGC
>PDWI01008205.1_pt1 | contig 12376 bp, 11 predicted proteins | sample 1430891 | NCBI WGS metagenome assembly PDWI01 (sample SAMN01162508, study PRJNA174530) | Oral metagenome, whole genome shotgun sequencing project. | biome: Marine environment; feature: Marine mammal; material: Swab sample of the gingival sulcus; isolation source: swab sample of gingival sulcus...
TCCACGCAAACCACCTGTTCCAAACTCTAAATCTTTGTAAAAAGACTCAATCAATTCTGTTTTATCATCAGCAGAAAGCATCTGTTGAACTTTATCTTTCGTTTCTTGGTCATAATTTCCATTCAACCAAATTTCTGCTTTCTCTGTTACTTTTACTAATTCGTTATTTCCCATTTTTTAAGATTTTTAGAGAACAGAAATTAGAAGTTAAACCTCTGTATTCTATTCTCTATATTCTGTATTCTGTTAAACTATTTTTTTATATTTGGTAATTCTAATCCGTATCCTTTTTTCTTGTCTTCTGCTTTTAGAAGTAAACCAACAGTAATTGCTAATAATCCTAATCCTGCAAAAATTAACATAGGGTTGGTATAATCATAAACAGGAATATTTGCTAAACCTTGTTCTTTGGCTAAAACAACCTCAGGATTTGATTTATCCAAAACATACCCTATTAACAACGGAATACCCATAAGTCCCCAATTTTGTATCCAGAAAATTAAAGAATATGCAGTACCTAACTGTTTTTCTGGAATGATTTTAGGAACCGATGGCCACATTGCTGAAGGTACTAACGATAAAGCAATTCCTAAAATGATAACCAAAATAACCGCTACAATCCAAGTATTTAATATTGGTAAAGAAAAAACAGTGTGAACAAATAAGATAAGAACAGCACCAATAATCATAATAGTTGCTCCTTTTCCTTTTTTGTCATAAATGCTACCAAAAATAGGTGTTAAAAATAACGTTCCTAATGGTAACAAACTTGGAATAATACCTGCTGTTTCTCTACTTAATCCATATTTATTAACCATTAAGTCAGTTGCATATTTAATAAATGGAAATACTGATGAGTAGAACAATACACACAATATTGCAATTAACCAGAAACCTTTGTTAGCAACAATTAAGAAAATATCACTGAATTTGAATTTATCCTCTTCACCAACTTCAACGTCTTGTTCTGATGCTTCTAACTTTTTATCCATTCCAACGTAAATGAAGAAAGTCAAAAAGCCAATAACTAATAATACCAATGCAAAAGCAATCGGTGCCGATGGACTACCTACCCCATTACTACTAAAATACATTGCCAAAGGTACAGGTGCTACCATTGCCAACATTGTACCAATACGAGCAATTGCCATTTGCATACCCATTGCTAACGCCATTTCTTTACCTTTGAACCATTTAACTAATATTTTAGAAACAGTAATACCTGCAATTTCTACTCCTACCCCAAAGATAGCAAATCCTAATGCAGCAAAGAAAACTTGACTTTTCATTGTTCCTATTCCTAAGATACTTATTTCACTTAAATCAGGATAAGCGATAGCCCAATATTTGATTGATGCACCCAAGACCATAATTCCTGAGGACATTACTCCTGTAAAACGAACACCCATTTTATCCAAAATAATTCCACCAAAAATAAGCATTCCTAAAAATACGTTAAACCAGCCGTAAGCACTTGTGAAAACACCGTAATTTGTACTTGACCAACTGAATTGTTCTTCTAACATTGGTTTTAATGGAGACATTACGTCCGTTAAAAAATACCCTGCAAACATCGTAATAGATACAATAAATAGGGCAGACCACCTCGCTGCAGCCGAATCTCTTAATGTTGTTTTAATTTGTTCTTTCATTCTATTTTTATTTTGACAATTTTATCTATTAAAGTGCAAAAGTACAAAAAAATAAAGAAAGATATACATTTTCAATTAATAAATTTAGATGATACGATTTATGAATTATTAATAATTTGATTTTATTGAAAAAGGCATTATCTTTGCATTATTCCTAGATAAAATTAATTTTAACAGAGGTAAAACAATACAATTAAAATAATTATTGAATATAAAAAATAGTTATTCTTTAAATTTAAGAAGATTTTGTTTAACTATTTGACAAAATATATAAATTGATGAAGTACACAACAGTAATTAAACCTAAAAATAAACTTTGGAGTATTGATTTTAAAGAGATTTGGCAGTATCGTGATTTGTTCTCAATGTTTGTAAAACGTGATATAATAACACAATACAAGCAAACAATTTTAGGTCCATTATGGTTTTTCATACAACCTGCCTTAACAATGGTTATGTATATGGTCTTGGGGGGGATAGGAAAGATTTCTACTGATGGTTTACCAAAACCGCTATTCTATCTATCAGGAATTGTTTTATGGCAATATTTTGCTGATTGCTTAAATAAAACATCATCAACTTTTATTACTAATCAAAATATTTTTGGAAAAGTCTATTTTCCTCGTTTAATAGTTCCTCTATCTACCATTTTTTCCAATTTATTAAAAATGTTTATACAATTTATTCTTTTTGCAGCAGTATATCTATATTACATTAAAATAGGTGTTAATGTTGCTCCCAATAAATATGTATTATTATTCCCAGTATTAATATTTACGCTGGCGGGATTGTCATTAGGTTTTGGAATAATTGTCTCTTCTCTAACAACAAAATATAGAGACTTAACAATATTATTTACTTTCTTTGTACAACTTTGGTCATTTGCAACCCCTCTTATTTATCCTTTAAGTGCAATAACCAATCCTAAATATAAATTTATAATATCACTAAATCCTTTAACCTCTATTGCTGAAACATTTAAATACGGTGTATTAGGGGCAGGAGAATTTAGTTGGAATGCCTTAGGATATAGTTTTGGTTTTATGATATTTGTTCTAACAATTGGAATAATATTATTCAACAAAGTACAACGTAGTTTTATGGATACAGTGTAAGTATCTAATAATCCTAAAATCTTATCAACTTAAAACATAAAAACTAAAAATATTATTTGATTATTAAGAAAATAAATGAATTTTAAAATAGAACATAAAGCACTTAATTCAAAGGCAAGGAGTGGAGTTATAACAACGGCACGAGGAGAGATTAAAACACCTATATTTATGCCTGTTGGAACTGTTGGTAGTGTAAAAGGAGTTCATTTTAATGAATTAAAAGATGATATTAAGGCTGAGATAATACTCGGTAATACTTATCATCTTTATTTACGTCCAGGAATGGATACAATAAAGAAAGCGGGAGGTTTGCATCAATTTAATAGTTGGGAAAAACCTATTTTAACAGATAGTGGAGGATATCAAGTTTTTTCTTTATCTTCAACTCGTAAAATGGCAGAAGAAGGAGTCACTTTTCGTTCTCATATAGATGGTAGTAAACATTTATTTACTCCTGAAAAAGTAATTGATATTCAAAGAAATATAGGTTCTGATATTATGATGGTTTTAGATGAATGTATATCAGGAACAGCAGAATATAACCAAGCAAAAGAGGCGATGAATTTGACACATCGTTGGTTAGAAAGAGGTTTGAAACGATTTGATGAAACAGAAGAACTTTATGGTCACAGTCAAACCGTTTTTCCTATCGTTCAAGGTTGTGTTTATAAAGAATTGAGAAAACAATCAGCAGAATTTATTGCTTCACAAGGGTGTGATGGTAATGCTATTGGAGGTCTGGCAGTAGGAGAACCCGCAGAACAGATGTATGAAATGATAGAAGTTGTAAACGATATTCTTCCCAAAGAAAAACCGCGTTATTTGATGGGCGTAGGAACACCTATCAACATACTTGAAGCCATTGACAGAGGAGTAGATATGTTTGATTGCGTAATGCCAACACGAAATGGTAGAAATGGAATGCTATTTACTTCAGAAGGTATTATGAATATGAAAAACGAGAAATGGAAAAATGATTTTTCACCCATTGACCCTAATGGTGCTTCTGTTTTAGATAAAATTCATTCAAAAGCCTATTTAAGACATCTTTTTGTGAGTAAAGAATTATTAGCCATGCAAATAGCCTCTGTGCATAATTTAGCCTTTTACTTATGGTTGGTAAAAGAAGCACGTAAACATATTGAATTAGGAGATTTTTCCTCTTGGAAAAAAGAGATGGTTTATCGTCTTGGCAGAAGATTATAATTGAAAGAATATAAAAATGAAAAAAATATCAGATTTTATAACATTAAAAAAACTTGATAGATATATTATTAAAAAATTCTTAGGAACTTTCTTTTTTTCAATAATATTAATTTTAAGTATAGCCATTATCTTTGATTTTGCAGAGAAACTTGATGATTTCAATGAACATAATGCCTCTTGGAATGCCATAATCTTTGATTATTACGTTAATTTCCTTCCGTATTATGGAAATTTATTTACGCCACTTTTTACTTTTATTTCTGTTATTTTTTTCACGTCCAAAATGGCAAATGATACAGAATTTGTAGCAATGTTATCAAGTGGGGTTAGTTTTAATCGAATAATGAGACCTTATTTTGTATCTGCTCTTTTAATAACAATTTTATCATTTTTATTGAGTGGTTTTGTTATTCCACGAGCCACAAAAGGATTATTTGAATTTGAAAATGTTTATGTTAAATCCTACAAAAAATCAAATGTTAGAAATGTACAATTACAAATAGATAAAGGAGTTATTTTATACATCGAACGTTTTGATATAGAAACAAATGAAGGCTATCGCATGTCTTTGGAATCATTTGAGGGTAAAACATTAAAATCTCGATTGACAGCCAAACGTATCTATTGGGATTCCACTTATAATTGGAAATTAAAAAATTATGTGATTAGGGAGTTTGATGGAATGAGAGAACATCTAAAACGAGGCACATCAATGGATACGATTATCAACATACACCCTAAGGACTTTTTTGTTACCAAAAAAGACGCACCTCAATTAAATTTAGTTCGATTAAAACAATATATCAACAAATTGAAGGAACGAGGCACAGGTAACGTTACTGCTTTTGAAGTTGAGTATATTCAACGATTTTCAACTCCAATTTCAATCCTAATAATGACTCTAATCGGATTATCTCTTTCGTTTCGAAAAGTACGAGGTGGAATGGGAATCAATTTAGGAATAGGACTAGCATTATGTGGAGTTTATATTATTTTTCTGACATTATCAACAACATTTGCTGTAAAGAAAACAATGCCTATTTTATTTGCTGTATGGCTTCCAGATATAGTTTTTCTATCGATAGGTATTTATTTATATTTAAAATCGTTAAAATAGGTGTTTATAATTTGTTCATATCTTATATGATATTTTTTTCTTTAAAAAAACAAATAAAATTACATTTGTAATGATGAAGAATATAATACAAGATATAGAAAAGTTATTAAGAAAACATGACTATGTTATAATTCCTGAATTTGGTGGATTTGTACTTCAAACTCAATCATCACAATTCAAACAGGATACTATTATTCCACCTACTTCTATAATTAGTTTTAACCCTCTTTTACAAGAACTAGATGGATTACTTGCTATTGAAGTATCTAGAACACAAAATATTAGTTACAGAGAAGCCGTTAAATTCATAAGTCAAGAAGTATTATATTTTAAAAGAGAACTAAAAACAAAATCAAAAGTTTCAATAGGAAGATTGGGTTATTTCTCTTTAGAAGAAGATAAAATTGTTTTTACTCCAAGTGCTAATCTTAGTTTTATGCCTAGAAACTATGGATTACAATCAAGACACATTAATAAAGAGAATTTAATAGATGATAAAAAATCAAAAATCACAATCAGTTTTAATTTACCTAATCCTAAGAGAGTAATGAGATATGTGGCAATATTTACTCTTGTTATAGGAATTGGTTTTTTAACACCTCCAACAGATGGCTATTATAAAGAAAAAGGCACTTTTAATTTGATTGATAAATTTGATAGTTTATTAAATTTCCAAACTACTCAAAATAAATCTATTAAGTTACCACCTTTAACAATGCCTATTGAGGAAACAGCAAAATTTATAACAGTAAAAAATGTTAAATCAACGATTGAAATAGAAAACAATAAATATCAAGTGATTATAGCCTCTCTAAGAAATAAAAACAAGGCTAATCGTATCAAAAATATTTATAAAAAAGATTTCAAAGAGATAAGGATTATTGAAAACAATGGGTATTTTAGAGTAAGTATAAAAGGTTTTAATAATAGAAACAGGGCTTATCGATTTGCTAGAAACATAAAAAGAGAATACCCTCAATTTCAAGATACTTGGATTGCTGAAAAATAGTTTTTGTTTTTTCTATAAAATATATTATCTTTGCAGTCGCTTTTCGAGAAAAAGCATTAGGTATAACAATATAAAATTTAATTAAAAATGCCAGTAAAATTAAGATTACAACGACATGGACGCAAAGGATATGCTTTTTATCATATCGTTGCTGCTGACAGTCGTGCGCCACGAGATGGCAAGTTCATTGAAAGAGTGGGTTCGTATAACCCAAACACTAATCCTGCAACTATTGTATTGGATTTTGACAAAGCCTTACATTGGTTAAATGTAGGAGCACAACCTACCGACACAGTACGTAATATCCTTTCAAGAGAGGGAGTACTAATGAAAAAACATTTACAAGGTGGTGTTAAAAAAGGAGCCTTTTCAGAAGAAGAAGCAGAAAAAAGATTTAATGCTTGGAAACAACAAAAAGAGGAAAAGGTAAGTAAAACAAAAGCAGAAATTGAAGCGGAAAAACAAGCAAGTGTAAAAGCAAGATTAGCCGTTGAAATTGAACAAAACAAAGAAAAGGCTAAATTATTAGCAGAGAAAAAAGCAGAACTTTTAGCAGAACAAGAAGCAAAAGTAAAAGCAGAACTTGAAGCAGAACTTGAAGCAGAAACTGAAGCAGAAACTGAAAAAGTTGAAGCAGATACAGAAGAAAAAACAACAGAAACAGAAAAATAATTTTTAATTAATAGTTTTTGTTTAATATAATAAATGAGGATATTCATATTTTGGATATCCTTATTTATTTATTCTTTCCTTTTATTTTTTTTCTTAATTATAACTATTCATTATCAAAAATAACAATCTCTCTTTCTTTATTTGGAAGTTCAACAATATTGATTTTAACAGCATCTTCTGGAATTAGTTTTTCTACATTTTCCGCCCATTCAATAAAACAAAAACAACCACTATCAAAATAGTCCAAAGTACCAATATCAATAGCCTCTTCAATTTTCTCAATACGGTAAAAATCAAAATGATATACTTTTTTATTATCATTAATTCCATATTCATTAATAATAGCAAAAGTAGGACTATTTACAGTATCTGTTGTTCCCAACTGTTCACAAATCGCTTTTATGAAAGTCGTTTTGCCAACTCCCATACTTCCATCAAAACAAAAAACTCGTCTTTTCGTAGATTTCAGAAAATCAACAAATTGAATTGCTACCGACTGAATACTCTCAATATTTTCTATTTTTAATACAATCATTTTTCTATTTATTTTTATTAAAAAACAGTTCTACTTTTCCAAGAAAAAAACCACTTTTTCCAACTTGAACAAGTATCACAGGTTTATTCTTTTGATTTAAGACTGTTTTATTCAAAATCATTTCGTGAGAATGCCCACCTACTATTAAATCTATATTTTTAGATTGACGAGCAATATCATAATCAGTTATTCCATCTGTTGATTTATTTCCTGTATGAGATAGACAGATAACCCAATCACATTGTTTATTTTCTTTTAAAAACTTAGCAACCTCCTCTGCCTTTTTTATAGGTTCAACAAATTTCATTCCTTTATAATTCTCTTTAATTATAAGTCCCTCTGGATCTACTCCAATACCAAAAACACCAACTTTTACTCCATCATAATTTCTAATAATATATTCTTTGACATAAGATTTTAATGGTGTTTTACTAACATCATAATTGGCACTAATAACAGAAAATTTAGCCATTTTTAATATATTTAACAAACTATCTATTCCGTTATCAAATTCATGATTTCCAAGAGTTACAGCATCATACTTCATTTTATTCATAGCCTCTATTTCAACTTTTCCATTAAAAAAATTAAAATATGGTGTTCCTTGACAAAAATCCCCTGCATCTAACAATAGTACATTTTTTTCTACTCTACGAATAGAATCTATCACTCCCAAACGTCTTGCATAACCACCTAATTTCTTCGTTTGATGTGGTTCTACTTGACTATGTGTATCATTAGTATGAAGAATTACCAATTTAACTTTCTTTTCAGCATTAGCAACTACTCCTAATTGTGTAAGAAATAAAATTAGTAAAATATAATATCTTTTCTTTGTTAATAATAGTTTCATATATTATTCTTTTTATTTATCTAAATCAACAATTCGTCTATCTAAACTAGCATTCAACACTTTACCTTTTTTCGTTTGTTCAACAATATATTCTATAATTGCATCTCTCAATTTAATATGTGTATTTACTCTTTTCTTGGCTTCTGCTAATGTTACCATTCGGTCATTACCACCTGCTAAATAATCACTTGTAGCAATAGAATAAAGTTGAGTATCATTTATGCTTTTACCACCTATTTTACAATTTTGTACTTTCTTATTTTTTATTTCAAATGTTGCTCCTGCAATACCTTGCCCACCTTCTCTAGCAAAAATATTAAATAATTCTTTTACTTGCCTACCTTCTAACCAAAGAATTACTAATTCATTTTCAAAAGGCATTAACTGGTAAATATTTCTAATTGTAATATTTCCTTTGGGAAGTTCTGCTCTCAATCCTCCCATATTCAGAATTCCCATATCAACTTGTTCTTTTAGATATTCAGAACAGAGAGTTTGGTAAAGGTCAGCATTCCAATTGGATAACAAACTTTCAGGTAATCCTTTGGACATTCTCTGTGCGGATGTACCAATGACTATATCCATTTTCTTATCAAGTTGCTTTTTGTAGGGTAGAATTAAAGCGTCCATACTGCTATCTGCTAATCTATCCTTAGAAGCATCAATTTTAATTGTGTCAGTTGTATATTTTACCAGTTCCCATTTCTTGTGAACACAAGAAGAAAAAAGAGTTAATATAAATAATGTAATAAAAAATATAAAAGTTATTCTTTTCATTTTCTAAAAATATTTTTATTATCAAAGTGTTTAGATTTCTTCATAAAATATTAAAATCAACAGATTATCAAACCACAATAACAATATAGATTATACACAAAAATACAAAATAATTTCTAATAAAATTGTTTTTAGACAATATTTATTTCCAAATAATTCAACGATACAGTATAAAATCAAAAAAGAGAAAGCAATTTATTTTTTATATCAAAAGACCAACCTTTTAACCTAAAAAATGTTATAATAAAAAAGTAGTCAGAATGAAAACAAAAATAAAAATAGCCATTTATGGTATTGGAGGAGTTGGAGGATTTTATGCTGGAAAATTAGCAAAAGAATATGAAAATTCAGAAAGCATTGAAATCTATTTTGTTGCACGAGGAGAAAATCTAGCACATATAAAAAAACATGGATTAAAAGTTGTTGAAAAAGAAAATCAATTCATTGGTTTTCCCAAAGAAGTAACTGACAATCCTCAATTGTTAGGTAAAATGGACTATATTCTTATTGCAACAAAAAGTTACGATTTAGATATGGCTATTGAAAATCTTAAACCTTGTATTGACAAACAAACTGTCATACTACCTCTGTTAAACGGTGGAAATATAACTGAAAGGATAAGAGAACTGATTCCCAATAGTGAGGTTTGGAGTGGCTGTACTTACATTGTTAGTAGAAAAATATCAGCAGGAGTAATTGAAAATTTCGGTAAAAATTCAAGAGTTGTTTTTGGATATGACAAAGGTAACTATCAGCGAGGTTTTCAGTTTGAACAGATTATGCAAAAAGCAGGTATTGATATTAAAGTTTCAGAAGAAATACGCAACAGTATTTGGAAAAAATTCTTTTTTATTTCAGTTACAGCATCATTAACATCTTATTTTAATTGTACATTCAATGAATTAATAGAAGATAAAATTGAATTTACAAGAAAAATTAGTTCTGAATTTTTATTGGTAGCAGAAGCAGAAAAAATAGATATTGGAAAGCAACCAATAGAACAACTTATCCAAAACACGAAAAAGTTACCTAAAGGAACAACTTCATCAATGCACAGTGATTTTCAAGCAAAGCACACATCAGAAGTACATTCATTGACAGGACTTATCGTACAATTAGGAAATAAACACAAACTTACTATCCCATTATACAAGAAAGTGTATCAAGAATTACAAATTCAAGAAAAGAAAAACAAACTAAATTAGGCTTCTCCTCCAAATCCCATTGGTATGGGAGGCATAGGATTATTTTCAGGAACATTCACGTTTCCAAATTGTTGTTCATATTTGTCCATATTATCTTTCAAAGCATACAAAAGCCTTTTTGCATGTTCTGGAGTAAGAATAATACGTGATTTTACATTCGCCTTAGGAGTTCCAGGCATCATACGTATAAAATCAAGCACAAATTCAGAAGATGAATGAGAAATAATTGCTAAATTAGAATAAGTACCTTCTGCAACTTCTGCTGAAAGTTCAATATCTATTTGATTAGCATCTTGGGAAGGATTAGATTTGTTCATAATTTTTATATTTGATTTAATCGTTGCAAAGTTAGTAATAATTTTTAATCTATATATAAACACATCAAAAAATAGTAAACAAAAAATAAGAAAAGAGGTTGCCTAAAAAAGACAACCTCTTATAAACATTTAGATTTTTATATCTATTTATTCATCTTCATTTTTAGAATTTTCGTATTCTTTTAAAAGTTTTTCTTGTACATCAGATGGTACCAATTCATAACTTGAAAACTGCATTTCAAAAGAACCTTGTCCACCTGTAATAGAACTCAATGCAGTAGAATAAGTTGACATCTCTTTCAAAGGAACTTTGGCATTTAGTTTCTCAAAACCTTTTTCACTTTCCATTCCCATAATAAGTCCTCTACGACCTTGTAAATCACTCATTACATCTCCCATAAATTCCGATGGAATAGAGACAGAAACATCATAAATTGGCTCTAGAATTTTTGGAGCAGCATTTTTAAACGCCTCACTAAATGCGTGTCGTCCTGCCAACATAAAGGAAATTTCATTTGAATCTACTGGGTGCATTTTTCCATCATAAACAATCACTCTCACATCTCGTGCATAAGAACCTGTCAAAGGACCTTGCACCATACGCTCCATAATTCCTTTTTGGATAGCAGGAAGGAAACGAGAATCAATAGCACCTCCAACAATACTACTGATAAAGACCATCTTACCACCCCACTCTAATGGGAATTCTTGGGTATCACGAACAGTAACTTTAATCTCTTGTCCACCGATTTTGAACGTTTCAGGAACTGGCATTCCTTCTGTGTATGGTTCAATAATTAGATGAACTTCACCAAATTGCCCTGCTCCTCCTGACTGTTTTTTGTGACGATAATCAGCACGTGCAGGTTTAGTAATTGTCTCTCTATAAGGGATTTTTGGCTCTAGATACTCAATATCTATTTTGTCATTATGTTCCAAACGCCATTTTAATGTTTTCAAATGAAACTCTCCTTGCCCAGAAACAATCGTTTGTCTTAACTCTTTGGAAACTTCCACTTCCCAAGTAGGATCTTCCTCTTTCATACGAGTTAGGCATTCACTCAACTTTTCTGTTTCAGCCTCCACCAATGGACGAATTGCTCGGCGATAACGTGGATTTGGATACTTTATAAAGTCAAATTTATTTTCCGTAGATTTACTATTTAACGTATTTCCTGTACGAACATCTTTCAATTTTACAGCAGCACCAATACTTCCAGCCTCTAATTGAGTAGCCTTATTTCGTATTTGTCCTGCAACAATCTGAATTTGTGAAATACGCTCTTTTGAACCTCTATCTTCATTATTCAAGTCATCTCCCTCTTTTAGCGTACCAGACATCACTTTGAAATAAGAAACTTCTCCAATATGTGGTTCAACTGTTGTTTTAAAGAAGAACAAACTTGTAGGTGCTGATGAATCAGGTTTTACTTCTACTCCTGCTGTATTAACAGGTGCAGGAACTTCGTGAGGTGCTGGTGCAACCATATTTAAGAAATTCATAATACGATGCACTGCTCTATTTTGATGAGCCGACGAACAAAAAACAGGGAAAATAGAACGAGATAGCATTCCAATATGAATACCTTGACGCATCTCCTCTTCTGAAAGTGTTCCTTGTTCAAAATATTTTTCCATTAAGTTATCATCATTTTCAGCCGCAGCCTCCAATAATTCTTTAAAGTATCCTTCTGCTCTCTCTTTTTCACTATCAGGAATTTCCAGAATATCTGGAGCAGGCGCATCTTCTGTTTCCCAACGATACATTTTTTGTTTTAAGACATCGACAATTGCTTTGAATGAACCATTTTCAGAAATAGGATATTGTACAGTAATAACTTTATTACCATAAAATTCTTTCAATTTATTTAGACTATTTTCATAATCTGCTTTTTCGTGGTCAAGTTTATTAATAAGA
>PDWI01008206.1_pt1 | contig 12376 bp, 12 predicted proteins | sample 1430891 | NCBI WGS metagenome assembly PDWI01 (sample SAMN01162508, study PRJNA174530) | Oral metagenome, whole genome shotgun sequencing project. | biome: Marine environment; feature: Marine mammal; material: Swab sample of the gingival sulcus; isolation source: swab sample of gingival sulcus...
AAAAAATCATGTATTTTGACCCACCCCTTTCCACAGGTATTCTCCACAAAAGATACAAACGATTCCTGGCAGATATCACCCTTGACAGTGGTGAAAGCATCACTGCCCACTGTCCAAACACAGGGTCGATGTTGTCCTGTTCAACACCGGGCAGTCGCGTTGGCGTCTCTCGTTCCGCAAATCCGCAACGCAAATACCCCTATACCTTGGAGATTGTCGAGGATAATGGTTCCTGGGTTGGAGTAAACACCGCACGAACCAACGCCATTGTCGCAGAAGGCATCAGTCAGGGAATAATAAGCAACTTTGGCAAGGTGATTTCACTCCGCAGAGAGGTTAAAGTGTCAGCAAAAAGCAGATTAGACATCCTCCTTGACCATGGAAAAAGCACAACCTTTGTTGAAGTGAAAAACTGTTCTTTGGCAAAAGACAGGGTAGCAATGTTCCCCGATGCGGTAACAAAACGAGGCACCAAACATCTCTATGAACTCATGGAACTCGTCGCAAAAGGTGAGCAGGGCTGTATCTTCTTTTTGGTACAACGACGAGATGCCGACTCTTTTGCTCCAGCCATGACCATAGACCCAGAATACAGTGCGGCCTTAAAGCAAGCCGCCCAACAAGGAGTGCAAGTGGTTGCCTGGCAGGCAGAGGTCTCTCCACAGGGTATTACAATACGCCGAGAACTGGCAGTCCATCTCTAAACCAGAAAACAAAGCCCCCTGTGGCGATATGGACACCCCATTCTCTCGATGTCATTCACACACGTGAACCTTTCCAGCCACCATGGTCATCACAGCACGTCCCTGGAGTTCCCAACCAAGAAAAGGCGAATTTTTCCCCTTGGAAACGCTTGTTTCTGCGGTAAACGTGAATTTCTTTTCTGGATCAATCACTGTGATATCGGCAACATCACCTACACCAAGACATCCCCCGGGAACACCAAGAATCTGCGCAGGAGCACAACTCATCAGCTCAATAAGCCGATTTTCCGAAAACACCCCCTCCCGCACCAGGGCAAGAGACAGGGGCAACGAGGTTTCCAGACCAACGATACCATTTGCCGCATAGCTGAATTCAACTTCTTTTTCTAAAACAGAATGTGGGGCATGGTCGGTAGCAATTACATCGAGAACACCGTTGGCCAGAGCCTTGCGAACCGCCTCCCGGTCTCTTGCGGTTCTCAGCGGTGGATTCATCTTGGCGTTTGTGTTATAGCCAAGCACAGCCTCATGGGTCAGCGTGAAATAATGAGGTGCCGTTTCCGCAGTAACAGGAACACCCCGCTCTTTGGCCTGCTGGATAACAGCGAGAGATTGTTCGGTACTGACATGAGAAATATGTATCGGGCATCCAGTTAATTCAGCAAGCGCCACCTCCCGGTATACCATGATGGACTCTGCGGCGGCAGGAATGCCTCGTAATCCTAACTTGGTTGAAATACGCCCCTCATGCATACATCCGTTACGGCTCAAAGCAGGTTCTTCAGAATGAGAAAAAACCGGGAGATTATGGCTTTTCGCATACTCCATCGCCCGACGCATCAACTGACTGTCAACAACCGGCATACCATCATCGGTCAAGGCAACAACACCGGCAGCCTTCATCTCACCGATTTCCGCAAGATGTTCACCAGCCAAACCTTTGGAAATAGCTCCAACAGGCCAGACTCTCGCTGGACAGTTCCGGGCCTTCTCCAGAATCAGGGTGGTCACAGAGGCTGTATCATGCACCGGTTTGGTATTTGGCATACAGGCCACCGCAGTAAACCCGCCAGCAGCAGCAGCGGCAGTTCCTGTTTCAATGGTTTCCTTGTGCTCTTGACCAGGTTCCCGTAAATGAACATGCACATCTATCAATCCAGGGACAACCCACTTATCAGTAACATCATGAACTACCGCGTCTTCAGGGATCTTTTGTTCCGAAGAAATAACACACCCTTCGCGCACCCAGATATCGGCAACCTCATCGCGGGCGTTTGCAGGATCAATAACACGGCCATTTTTAAAAATAACAGTTTTCAAGAGCCCCCCTCCTGTTCCATTTCGGCACCCCTGCCACCAAGAACCAGATATAACAGGGCCATTCTTACTGCGACCCCATTAGTTACCTGGTCAAGAATAACCGATCTCTTCCCATCGGCGACATCGGGATTCATCTCAACACCCCTGTTAATCGGGCCTGGATGCATAACGAGAGCATCATCCTTTGCCAGTCGAAGTCTCCGATCAGAAAGTCCATAGTACATTGCGTACTCCCGTAAACTGGGAATCAAAGAATCATTCTGCCGTTCATGCTGTATGCGAAGCGCCATAACTACATCGGCATCCGCAATCGCATCTTCAACACGGTCACACACCGTAACTCCAAACTGCTCCACAGCACAGGGCATAAACGTCTTGGGACCAGCGAGAAAGACCTCGGCACCAAGCTTTTTAAAACCGATCATGTTCGATCCTGCAACACGGCTATGGGCAATATCACCAATGATCGCAATTTTTAGACCATTAAGCTTACCTTTACGCTCCATAATGGTCATGATATCAAGAAGCCCCTGACTGGGATGCTCATGGGTGCCATCGCCAGCATTGACAACAGAGGCATTCACATACCGGGCCAGCAATGCCGGAGCCCCAGAGCAGGAGTGCCGCAACACAATGACATCTGGATGCATCGCCTCAATATTACGGGCAGTATCAATGAGGGTCTCGCCTTTCGTGGTCGAACTGGTTGATGCAGAAACATTAAAGGTATCGGCACTCATCCGTTTTCCGGCAATCTCAAAAGAGACCCTGGTACGGGTCGAAGGTTCAAAAAACAAATGTACCACCGTCTTGCCACGCAAGGTAGGCACCTTCTTGATTGGCCTGACAGAGACCTCTTTGAAAGAACGTGCTGTTGCGATAATATGCTCTATATCAGCAACACTCATCTGTTCTAAGCCAAGTATATGTTTATGTCTGAACAGGTAATCAGGCTGCACGATCACTCCTAAAAGTAATAATTACTGAGCATCCTAAAAAAAAGTACAAGATAATTTAAAATGCACTACTCTATAGCATCGCCAATTCTGCCCCACCGAACCGAAGTAAACCGACCCAGGGAAAATAATGGTTTCTGTAAATCCCAGGACCAATAGATCACAAAGGCCTTCCCGAGGATATATTTTTCATCGACAAATCCCCAAAATCTGCTGTCGGAACTTCGCTCTCTATTATCACCCATAACAAAATAACTTTTGGCAGGCACAGTGACCGGCCCATAATTTTTTGTTTTAGGATCAAGACTCAAAGGCCTAAGATAATGTGCATGGGGATCATCAACTTTGACTCCGTTAACGAAAAGAACCCGATTTTTCACTTCTACAATATCACCGGGAGTACCTATAACCCTCTTAATATAATCCTTTGAAGTATCAACAGGATAACGAAACACGATAACATCACCGCGCACAGGATCTTTCCAGGGAATCAACGTCGTTCCTGCAAAAGGAAGCTTGAGACCATAAATAAATTTACTCACCAGAAGATAGTCTCCAATCTTTAATGTTGGAAACATAGAAAGTGACGGAATTTTAAACGCCTGAACAACAAATGTCCGAATAAATAAAGCAAGAATAATAGCAATACAAAGAGCCTCTGCATATTCTCTTATTGTCGATTTTTTCCGTTTAGCCAAGGTTACCCCTCCTCATGATTCTTCACTTTTTCACCCAAAGGATCTGACTTGCCCGAGAAACTACAGTATTCGCCACTGAATTACAAGCTGACTCCATCACAAATGATGCGCATACCATTTTTAAACATATAAATCCTTAATCCCAAACCACACGCCATATAAAGTGGCTCTGACCTGCGCAAGAGCAACATATTGTACCAACACACGTATAAATATTTATACAAATCCATTTAACCTCCTGTTAAAAAGAGAAAAAACAAGAAAATATTTATTGTTTCTCTTGACAATTTATCACGATTATGTGCTTATATAATAAATAAAAGGAGCTGTTGTATTTTACTTACGGCAGCATTTTGAAGGTAATGTTCAACTACTTTTTTGATTATGGGTTTGCCGTTCCTCTCTAAAGATAATCTTATTGTTGGCATTGATATCGGCTCGCATTCTGTGAAAATTTGTCAGTTAAAACGAACCGGTAAGGGCTATACCATACTTGCTCTTGGTAGTATTCTTCTCCCGGAAGGGGCTGTTGATGAGGGAATGCTTATAGAACCAGAACTTGTTGCTGAGGCTATATCTACCCTGCTCAGCAACCTCAAAATCAAGAACAAAAAAGTTGGTTTCTCGATTTCAGGATACTCTGTAATTGTTAAGAAAATTAAACTCCCGATAATGGAAGAAGCCGACCTTGAAGAGCATATCATGGCCGAAGCCGAGCAGTATATCCCGTTTGACATTGAGGACGTTTATCTTGACTTTCAAATGTTGCAAAGCAACGAAAATGACCCTGAAAGAAGTGAGGTCATGCTCGTTGCCGCCAAAAAAGAAGTCGTTGACGGCTACCTTGAGATGTTTGAAGAATTAAACATCCAACCAGCGCTCGTTGATGTCGATAGTTTTGCGTTAGAAAACACTTACGAACACAGCAATCCAGGAAAAGATAATGTTGTATTGGTGGATATCGGTGCATCCAAGATGAACATCAATGTTTTATCTGCTGGATTATCTGCAATGGCTCGGGATGTAGTTGTTGGCAGCAGACAACTTACAGAACAAATCCAAGCAACTCTGGATATTGAATTTGATGAGGCAGAGGCTTTAAAACTCGGTAAAACTTCTGTCGAAGAATATAACGATCAGTTAGAAAAAATTTTTACATCTACATGTACACAATGGGTCTTAGAGATTAAAAAAATCATAGATTTGTATGACACCAAACATCCCGACTCTCCACTGACACGTCTTGTTTTAAGTGGGGGCGGCTCAAAAATTGTTGGTCTTGAAAAATTCTTGGCAACAGAAACAGGCCTGAAAGTGGAATTGTTCAACCCGCTTTCCTCTATGCACTACAATCCCAAAAAGATTGACCCCGAGTACATCGAACGAATAGGCCCTGAAATGGCCATTGCCAGTGGCATCGCCATCAGACCATCTGTTATTTAACAAGACCTCTTTTAGGCTGATAATGGATACACCATGCTCAAAATAAATCTTCTTCCTATCCGGCAATTAAAAAAACGAGCCAAGGCCAAAACACAGTTACTCTGTGTTGCAGTGTTGCTTGTTTGCTTGTTTACTGTTCTCGGTCTCATTGCATATAACCAGATACAGACTGTCAATGTCCTTGAAAAATCTATCGCAGAACTGCAGGCAGAAAAAGTAAAATACCAACCAATACTGAATAAAATTAAAAAATTAGAAAAACACAGAAAAGAACTTAAACGAAAGACAGGCATTATTGAACGGCTCAAAAAAGACTCTTCGCTCACAGTAAGAGTTTTGGACGAAATGGCACACATTGTCGACAACGAACGTATGTGGCTACTGGATCTCAAACAACACGGGACTTCGCTTACCCTCAGCGGCATGGCTTTAGATAATCAAACTGTCGCTCAGTTCATGGAGAATCTCAAGGCTTCGCCCTTTGTCACAGTGGTAAATCTGTCAAACTCATCGTTAAAATCGGTTGCGGGACGAGATTTAAAAACTTTTAAAGTCACTTGCACTATCTCACAACCACAAGCCAAGAAAGAGAAATAAATTTTCAGGTACCAAGACAAGGCAAAATCAAGAACATGAAAAAAAAGACCAAAGCCTTCACAAACTTTCTGGATACAAAATACATCCCGATACAGCCCAAAATAAAGGCTGTTCTTGCTGCTCTTCTCTTTATAATTCCTGCAGGAGCCTTCTATTTCTTTTTTCTTCAGTCAAGTTTTGACAATATTGAACGCCTCAACAGAGAAAAAAAGATGGCAACCACAGCTCTCAACAAGGCAAAAGCCAGAGCTCGAAAACTCCCAAAACTTGAAGAAGACCTCGCAAAAACTCAAGAAGAATTTGACCAAAAAGCAATACTTCTTCCCCGCGAAAAAGAAATCCCCCAACTTCTTCGGGATATTTCATCGTTGGGTCGAAATGCCGGTCTTGATTTTCTGGTTTTCCAACCACAATCAAGTATTAAAAAAGATTTCTATGATGAAATTCCAGTAAAAATTGATGTTCGAGGACCTTACCACAATGTGGGCTTTTTTCTTGACCAGGTAAGTAAACTTGAACGTATTGTTTCTGTATCAAACATCAGTATGGGTGCCCCAAAAAATGAGGCAGGAGAAATTTTGCTAAAATCAAATTGCCGCCTTGTCACCTATCAGTTTACAAATCAGAAACTCCCCGAAAAAAAGAAAAAAAAGTAACCAGAGACAAACAGGCTTTTTCATGAAACCCCAATATTTTTCAAGTCATTACTTATACTCTGGGAGCTGGAGATGCCCTTTACCCAAGATTGGCCTTTGGATCTTGCTGGTAATGCTCTCTCTCTGCATAGAAGGTACTGCTGCCGAAACTCCAGAACAGCAAAAGAATTCTCATTCATTACAGGCTCAAACGCCCCTAAATGCTACTGAAGAAGGTTTTGCTTATCGGCTTGAAAACCGTAAAGACCCTTTTGCTCCTTTTCTTACCCCAAAATCAACATCAAATACCGCTACTGTAGACGAAATCGTTGCTCCTCGCGGCGAATTTACAGGAATGCAGCTCTTTGAACCTGGGCAACTCAATCTCGTCGCACTTCTTGAAACGAACACTGAAAAGTTTGCAATGGTAGAAGATGTCACAGGAAAGGGATATATTATACACAAAGGAACAAAAATTGGAAAAAGAGGTGTTATAAAAGCAATAATCCCTAATAAAGTCATTATTGAAGAAGTTGCATTTACACGCTCTGGGAAAAAAATTGTTACCGAAACAGTCATGGTTCTAAAAAAAGAGGGAGAAGAATAAGCAATGTACGACAGATCTGTGCTATCCAAAACATTACTGATCTCCGTGCTGTCACTTGTATTTGCGATGTACAGCATTCCTTTATTATATGCCAAGCAAGGACAAGGAGAAAATACAGCCCAGGCTTTTCAAATTGTTGACTTTAAAACAACACAAAAGCAGAACACCTTATTTATTGAAATAACAGGAGATTCTTCACCGGCATATACAATCTCCGAGAAGTTCAATCCATTCAGAGTTGTTCTTGATATCACAAAATGTGAGATATCTGATTCCTCAAAAACGCTCTCTCTTCCAGACAACAAGATAGCCCAACTCAAAGTTGCCGACATAACAACTGCGGATCCAGCATTGAAACGATTTGAGTTTACAATAGCTGACACCCATGATTATCAGATAACTCCCCGTGGAAACAATATCGAAATAACAATCACTCCAGTATCAAGTATTTCTCAAACGACATCCACCCTTTCAATTTCAGATCTCAAAGTAAACTTTGATACGAAGACAACCACAATCTCTTTTCTCGCCAATGGGTCAATCAAAGAATATACGGTTGATAATCTCCCTGCCAGCAGCAACCAGCCGGCAAGGATGTTTATCGACATAAAAAATGTTTCTATCTCTCAACTTCTACGTGAAAAAAACATTGGAACCTCAGTTGCAAGAGTACGTGTTGCGCCCCGGGGTACAGGAGCACGTATTGTCTTTGATTCTGATTCTGACCAGTTATTTTCCTATGCCATCAAAGAAATACCTTCGGGCCTGCAAGTTATTGTAAATGAAGAAACAAACAACTCCACAGCGAACACAGCAACACCGGCTGTCGCTTCAATGCCTGTAAATAAAACAGCTGCTGACAGCACCATTGATGAACTTATTGCCTCTTCCAATAATTTACTCGACGAGAAAATCAGTCCTCAAAAACAGGCAATCCAAGATCTGAAAGACTCCTTCTCATTCTCCGGATACGATAAACAGCGAATCAGTGTTGATTTTTATAAGATTGATGTCCATAACGTGTTCAGACTGTTCCGGCAAGTAACAGATCTGAATATTATTGTGGACGAAGCCGTCGGTGGAACCTTAACTCTTGCACTTACTGATGTCCCATGGGATTTCGCTCTTGATATAATACTCAACCTTCTTGATCTTGAAAAAGAAGAACGCTTCAACACATTGGTTATCTATCCGAAACAAAAAGCCTTTTCCTGGCCGGAGCGGGCTGAAGATAATCTCTCTTTTGAGGCTGACAATGAATTTGTCGAACAGGAAGCACTTATCATAGAACAATCTGCAAACCAGCCCCAGGAAGTGGTTGAGGCTAAAGAATGGGCTCATAAGGCATACGCCGCAGAGAAAAATGGCGATTTTGAAACGGCAGTAGAACTTTATGAGAAAGCCGCAGAACTCTGGCCAGAAAATAAGCGCGTCTATGAAAAGCTCGCCGTTTTGTACCTTGTCAATCTTGGTATGAACGCCAAAGCCCTGTATTATGCCCAAAAAGGCCTCGAACAAAATCCAGAGAGCTATAAAACGGCTCTTTACGCTGCCATTGCCTCTGCAAATATGCAACGTTTCGCAGAAGCTTCAGAATTTTTCCATCGCGCAATCAGCGGCAATCCTCCAATGAAAGAAGCTCTTTTCAGCTTTGCAGCATTCAATGAAAACATTGGTCAACCCAAGTCAGCATTAACGTTGCTTGACAAATACCATACTTATTATGCTGAAACGAAAGATACCATGCTTGCAAAAGCCAGACTACTCGATAAGGTCGGCCAGACAATAAAAGCCACCGAACAGTATAAGGCAATACTTGCGTCTGGTTATCAACTTCGACCGGATCTTAAAGAGTACATACTTGCACGTCTTGCCGCAAGTCCACAATAAACAATATCTGCTACGACCTAACAACAAGGCTTTACGTCAGATTTAAGAGGTTTATACGATGATAACCAAACACATTCTAATCCTCAGCAGCATCTTATTTTTCATGTTTTACTTGACGGGCTGCAATCAAACGAATAACGCTGGAAATTCTGCAGCATCGCCAGAAACAATAAAACAAGGAAATGTTCCTACGAACCAGCAACAAATACAAGCAAAACAAACAGCGCCATTGTCTCTTCCGGTAAACTATCAAACACCGAGTTATATGGTTGATTTTGCGGACCAACAACCTCTTGTTGCCGAAGCAGAAGAAGCCTCTATCAAGGTTGGTGCCACCATACGTTCCACACGTGGTCCACAACCTCTCTGGGATATTCTAAAACGCCTTGCGGCCTTGAAAAAAATGAATGTCTCATGGGCCAGCGATGTTGACCAAAAAGTTCTCGTCGATGTTGATATCTCAGCAGATGATGATTTTTATCAATCCATTGCCAACCTCCTGCGCCAGGTTGACTATTTCCATGAAGTCGAAGGAAAAACCATTGTTGTCAAATATAAAGAGACCCGTAGGTATCATATTGCAATGCCATTTACCAAATCAACCTATGGCACAGGTACCGGTGGGAATGTTCTCGGAAGTGATGCAGAATCAAGCAATATTGATGGCACCATTTCATTAAAAAGTGACGCAAACGAATTTGATATCTGGGCAAATATCCAGGCCAATATGGATGCGATCATCAATACCTGGAATACCCAGGTAACCGCCCTGCCAAGCGAAGAAGTGACTTCTGCGGAAGATAATGAAGAAGAAACAGACACTGAACAAAATACGCAACTCGCCACAAGACAGCTCTCTTCAGGCGGCAGCATGTATATCATCGACAAACCTGTAGGAATGATTACGGTGACGGCTCCTCGTCCGTTGCTTGAAAGACTTGAAAAATATTTCACCGCCCTGAAAAAGGAATTATACAAGCAGATCACTATTGAGGCAAAAATCATTGAGGTTCAATTAAATGACTCCTCGTCCATTGGAGTCAACTGGTCTGATGTCCTCAAAAATTTTGCCGTCAACGGTACAATGCAATTTGGCTACAATGGCCAAGTCTATCCTTATGTCTCTGCCAATGACCTTGCTGCTGCAGCTCTAGGGAACCCTGTTCTGGGTCTTGACAAGCCAGGACGTTTTGTTTCAAGAGTTGCGATTGACCGATTAAATTTTACCGCATTCTTGAATGCGTTAAAGGAAAACGGCGACACCAGAATTCTCTCGAATCCCAAAATAAGTGTGATGAATGGCCAACCGGCATTGATCACAGTAGGCCGCAACGTCACCTATGTTGACTCCATCGAATCGGAACTTGATTCCGATACCGGAATCGTCACCTACACCGTAGAAACAGAACGTATCTTATCAGGTCTTGGAATGGCCTTAACCGCAACAGTGCTTGATGACCATGAAATTATCATGAATCTGGTACCCGTGACCTCTGAATTGGTAGAGCCAATAGAATACAGACAAGTTGGTAGCCTAGGAGCAGTAGTCGGTCTTCCCATTGTCAATGTCCGGGAAATGAGTACGACCGTTAAAGTTACCGATGGAGAAATGCTTATTATTGGCGGTCTAATCAGTAATATTAATGAAAGTAAGGGAGAGTTTGCACCGGGTGTTGGTAACGTGCCGCTGCTCAAATATCTTTTTGGGCACGAAGAAAAAACAAAAAAGAAACGTGAATTAATCATTCTGTTAAAACCACGGATCATTTAATAATCGATAGTCTTATTTTTGATTCTATTACTATGAGGGAGAAGAGCAACATGCAAAAATTAAAATATACACTCCTTGGAATTCTTGCGGTTTTACTGACTGGTTGTGGTCAAACCGTAGTAGAGACGCTTCATGTTCCTGAAGACCCGGGATTTAATGCCCCGGGTACAGGAAGGTCTGTGGTAATATTACCTTTTGCCGACTATTCCAACGGCAATACTATTGCATCTGCCGAACGACGCAACACAATGATTACTGAGGTACTCACTGATCGACTTGCTGCCAATGGTTTTGCATTACCTGTCAATGAAGATGTTTTTCAATATCTTGTCGCCCAAGACATTATCTCTCCCATTCCTTACAATAAGAGTAGCTCTAAATCATTACACTATGAACTGCATAATGATTGGAGTCCTCAAATGAAGGCAGAGATACAACGTCATATCAACATACAAGATACCGTACACAGCAACAGTGTACTGACAGAACCCGGTACTCATGGACTGACACGCCAGGCTAACGCAAAAATCGGCAGAGAATTCGATGCAGATTATGTGGTGAGAGGTCGTATTCTTGAGTATAAAACCCGAGAAGAATACCACTGGGAACCATGGAACAAAGGAATGCTCCCCTTTATTAATAGTGGTGTGAACCGCATGCTGTTTGGGTTCGCCTCTACCAACAATTATGATCTTGAAGATACGCAGATTATCGGTGGAGCGTTAGGTGCCCAAATTGGTTACAAATCAAAAAATTGGCTAAACCGCCATGATACAATCACCTGGGATGCTGTTGGGAGTTCAGGTAAAAGCTCCGCAAATGCAGGGAAGGTGGATCAAGCTGTGGTACAGCTCCGTATCTGGGTTCAGGAAGCTGCAACAGGCAACGTGGTCTGGACCAACCGCATAAAAGTTCAAGTTATCCCCGAGACCTTCTTTGCTGACAAACAGTATGATGATCTGTTCAATAAAGCTATTGAAAGAGGAATCACGACCCTCATTGAGAATTTTGTCACTTACGGTCTATAGCTCTTAAAGCAAGAATTTCTTCTCCCACAATATAAAAAAAGGGAGTACATCCAAGATGTACTCCCTTTTTTTATTACATCACAATCGAGCAAAAATACTTGTACAAAGAGATATTCAGGCTCTCTCTTTCCCAAACATCTCTTTACACATTCCCAGAAATAACTGCTAATTATTAGCCTCTTTCTTCTGCGCCTTACTATTTTCAAAAACTCCCATAAAATTCACCGGATCCATTAAAAATGGTGCAAATCCTCCATCAACAGTTACCTGACTTACAATCTGTCTGGTAAACGGGAACAGCAAAGTAGGGCAATCAACGCCAAGAATCCTTTCAATATGTTCTTCGGGAATATCTTTAAGCAAAAAAACTGCGGCATGTTCTATTTCAAGAATAAACATAGTTTTTTCCTGATCTTTTGCAGCAACCTTCGCATAAATCTGTAAACTCACCTCAAAATGTTCATTGTCAATTTTGCGATTATTAAGATTCAAATTCAACTCAACCTGCGGTTCAAACTGTTGCTGCTCGATGTACACCTGAGGAGCATTAGGATTTTCAAAAGAAAGATCCTTGATATACATTTTCTGCATCCGCAACTCTGGACGCGATTCCGACTTCTGATTTGTGGCTTGTTCTGTCATGTTTTCCTCTTTACGTTGTAAATGAGATGATTCTCATCTCGTTTTAGAAACATCATACTTGTAAGACGAGCAAGACAAATATGAT
>PDWI01008210.1_pt1 | contig 12370 bp, 11 predicted proteins | sample 1430891 | NCBI WGS metagenome assembly PDWI01 (sample SAMN01162508, study PRJNA174530) | Oral metagenome, whole genome shotgun sequencing project. | biome: Marine environment; feature: Marine mammal; material: Swab sample of the gingival sulcus; isolation source: swab sample of gingival sulcus...
GACCGTCTTTAAAGATATTCATGGCATCAGCAGCACCGACGATTACTGGTTTATTAAGATTAAGTGCAACAATTGCTGCATGTGATGTGTAACCGCCTTCTTCAACAATCAAAGCACTAGCCTTTTCTATCGCTGGCATCATATCTTTATCTGTACTGTATGCAACTAAAATATCGCCTGCCTTAAGCTTGGCATTCGCTTCTGCACCATCTTTTGCAGTAACGGTTTTAGCAGTGACAATATCATGCCCTATGCCTAAACCTTTAAGTAAAATCTCTGACACTAAATGTACTTTCATTATATTTGTAGCACCAGCTACACCGACAGGTACACCTGCTGTAATGACAATTAAATCACCCTCAGAAATAAAACCATATTCTAAAGCGAGATAAATTGCCCTATCAAACAATTCTTCCGTCGTATCTTGGTCTTGGACAATAAAGGACTCTACACCCCAAACTATTGCCAATTTACGTCTTGTTTTTTCTGTTGTCGTTGCGGCAATCAAACGAGCACGCGGTCTTCTTTCAGCAACTTTTTTCGCTGTAAATCCAGAAGCTGTCGTCGTAATAATTGCTGTTGCATCGAGTTCATGCGCTGTTGAAACCGTCGCCAAAGAAACAGCATGTGTAACGTCGTTTGCCGATTTCTGATTTTTTGCATTTAACAATTCATAATAATCAAGGGCATTTTCTGTTTCATGTGCAATTGTCGCCATAATTTCAACCGCTTCTACTGGATACTTACCAGCAGCAGTTTCGCCCGAAAGCATAATTGCATCTGTGCCGTCAAAAATAGCATTAGCAACGTCTGTCGTTTCTGCCCTTGTCGGTCTTGGATTTCTAATCATAGAGTCTAGCATTTGCGTCGCCGTTACAACTGGTTTGCCTGCATAATTACATTTTCTAATCATTTCTTTTTGTGCAAGTGGCACTTGTTCTGTTGGAATTTCAACACCTAAATCGCCGCGCGCAACCATGATACCATCTGACACTCTAATAATTTCATCTAAATTATCATAGCCTTCTTGGTTTTCAATTTTAGAAATAATTTGAATATCGAAAGCGTCATTGCGCTCTAAAATTTCTCTAATCGCTAACACGTCATCCGCCTTACGAATAAAAGAAGCCGCAATAAAATCAATATCTTGCTCTATACCAAATTCAATATCAGCAATATCTTTTTCTGTAATCGCTGGTAAATTGATTTTTACGCCAGGCACATTTACGCCCTTGTTAGACTTAATCACACCACTATTTAATACGCGGCATTTAATGTCTGTAGCCGTAGGCTCTTCCATTACTTCCAACTCAACCAAGCCGTCGTCAATTAAAATTTTATCGCCCTTGACAACATCGTCAGGCAATCCCTTATAACTGACAGTACACTTATCCTTGTCGCCGAGATAATCACTCGTCGTCAACGTATAAACATCGCCCTCTTTTAATTCGACATCGGCACTGAATTTGCCCAATCTAATTTCAGGACCTTTGGTATCGAGCAAAATAGCAACAGGCTGCTGTAACTCTGAACGAACCTTTTTAATCATATCCATACGCGCCTTATGTTCTTCGTGATTACCATGTGAAAAGTTAAGGCGTGCAACATTTAGTCCCTTTAGCACTAACTGTTTAAAAATCTTTTCATCTTGGCTCGCAGGTCCAATGGTGCATACTATTTTTGTTCTTTTCATACTGCCTCCTTATATAGATAATATCTTTGATAATTCAAACATTTGTAAATCGATAGAACGCTTCATCGCTAAGGCTTCATCGATGTCAATATCAAAAACTTTTATACCCTTGACGCCAACAACTCTAGCGCTTTTGCCTTCCATTATTAATTTCACAGCGTGATGCCCCATTAACGACGCAATATTTCTATCATATGCTGTCGGTGCACCGCCGCGCTGCAAATGACCCATCACAGTAACCCTTGTGCTTAAGCCAACTTTTTCTTCTACTTCTTTTGCAATTTCATAAGGCTTACCAACACCTTCTGCCAATATAATAATATTGTGCTGCTTGCCACGCGCAATACCTGCACGAATTTTATCTAACATTTCGTCAATTTTAAAATTTATTTCAGGTACAATAATCGTCTCTGCACCGCCAGCTAAACCAGAATAAAGTGCTATATCGCCGCAATTTCTTCCCATGACTTCAATAATATTGGCATAACCATGCGAGGTCGATGTATCCCTAATATTGCCAATGGCATGCAAAACAGTGTTCACTGCCGTATCAAAGCCAATGGTATTATCCGTATAAGCTAAATCATTATCAATTGTTCCTGGTAAACCTATGGTTTTAAAACCAGCATGAGCTAGCTCCTGTGCTCCGCGAAAAGAACCATCGCCGCCAATTACAATCAAGGCATTAATTTGATGCTTATGTAAATTATCGACACCTTTTTGAAATCCTTTTGGCGTTTGAAATTCAAGACAACGCGCTGTTCGTAAAACAGTTCCGCCACGCTGAATAATATCGCCAACAGACGAAACACTAAGCTGCTCAATTTCATCATTAATCAAGCCCTGATAGCCATGATAAACGCCAAAAACTTCTAACTCATTGTAAATCGCTGTTCTTACAACTGACCTAATCGCTGCATTCATTCCTGGTGCATCGCCACCACTAGTCATTACCGCTATTCGCATACATTCTCCTTAATCAACAATACAGGATAATATATACCCTAAGAAATAACACTTATGCGACTTTTAGCTATGATTTTTAACAATCACATTGTCATCGCCATAGCGCCTTTTCAAATGAGAAACGCTATCAGAATTAACAGTTACGCCAACGGCGTAGACAATAGATTTTTCTGTACTCGTTTGATAGATTATTAGCTTATCATTACCGCTAAAATGCTCTGACCACGATTTAATAAAACTAACATCAGCTTTACCCAATCGAAGCAAACGCAAATACACTTTCTGCCTTTGTGCAAAATCCGTTCCCATCACTTCGCATTCAAAGCCTAAAAGCTCTTCACTAGTCAAGTTTAATTCTTGCACATACTTGTAGCTAAAACTATCACTATTGCCATTATCGAGTAAACTAATTTGTCCGCTTTCCCCGCTACGCTGCCGTTGTTGTAAAAGCGTTAGCATTTGCTCATAATTCGCCAATAATAGCGCTCTATCCTTATTTAAACTATCAAATGCGCCAGCCTTAATCAAAGCTTCCAGTGCATTTTTTGTTAAAGCGTGGCTATCTATTCGTAAAATGAAATCTTCTATACTGATAAAAGCTTTCTTTTTTCTTTCGTACTCAATTTTTTCTGCCAATGTCTTACCAACATTTTTAATCGCCGCCAAAGCAAAGCGAATTTTCCCTTTTTTCGCTTTAAAGTAGACAAAAGAACGGTTGATATCGGGTGGAAATACTTTAATATTTAATTGCCTTGCTTCATTGATATACTTTGCTATTTTCTTAGGCGAATGCAAATGACTACTCATATTAGCCGCTAAAAAATAAGCGGGATAATGCGTTTTAAGATAAGCAGTTTGATAAGCGAGCATGGCATAACCCGCCGCGTGTGATTTATTGAAAGCATACTTGGCAAAGCTATTCATATCGTCAAAAATCGCATTGGCAACTTCTGGCGAAATCCCGCGCCGTTGACAACCGTCAATCAGCACGCCTCCCTGCTCATCCAATAAGCCATTGACAAAAATCTCTCTTTCGGCATTCATTACATCAACTTTTTTCTTACTCATCGCCCGTCTAAGTAAATCGGAACGCCCATAGCTATAACCCGCAAGTTTACGCACAATCTCCATTACCTGTTCTTGATAGACTAAGCAGCCATAAGTAACATCTAATATCGGCTTCAACTCCGGCGTTAAATACTCTATTGCCTGAGGATGATTCTTATTATAAATATATTTATCAATAGAATCCATAGGACCAGGTCTATAAAGCGAAACTGCAGCGATGATGTCTTCTAGTGTTTTCGGTCTATACGCACGCAAAAAATGAACCATGCCCCTTGATTCCAGCTGAAACAAACCAAGCGTACGTCCGCTAGAAAGCAGTCGAAATGTTTTTTCATCATCGTAATCATGCGTCTTAAAATCTATATGCTCGCCTGTATCGCTATTGATTAATTGCAAGCAGCGTTGAATAACAGTTAAAGTAGAAAGCCCTAAAAAATCAATTTTGAGTAAACCTAACTGCTCTAACTTCTCCATATCGTATTGCGTGACAAGCCCGTCATCATGTCTGTAAAGTGGAATTAAATTAGATAACGCTTCTGTACTGATGACGACACCAGCCGCGTGCGTCGACGTGTGGCGAGGAAAGCCTTCTACCGATTTTGCCATATCAATTAAATAGCGAACACTGCTATTATTGCGATAAAGTTCTCGTAAATTAGCATTATTAGTTAAGGCGTCTTCAATCGTAATTTTAGGTGCTCTATCAACCAGCTTTGCCGTCTTATCAACTAAATCATAAGGCAATGCTAATACCCTACCCATATCTCTAATCGCCGCCCGCGCGCCGAGCGTTCCAAAGGTAATAATTTGGGCAACCTGTTCTTTGCCATATTTTTCTATCACATAGTCAATCACTTCTTGCCGTCTATCATCTTGAAAGTCGATATCGATGTCAGGCATAGTTAAGCGCTCAGGGTTTAAAAAACGCTCAAAAATCAAGCCGTATTTTAAAGGGTCAACTTCTGTGATATTTAGTAAATATGCAACAATACTACCGCCCGCACTACCACGACAAGTGCCGACAAAAATGCCCTTATCTTTGGCAAATTTCACAAAATCCCAAACAATTAAAAAGTAGTCTTCAAAGCCCATGGTGCTAATTGTTTCAATCTCTGCTAACATACGGTCTTTCGCCCTACCATCATCATTTGGATAGAATTCTTGTAAGGCTCTCGTGCAAAGTTTTAATAAATACTGCTTTGACGAACAACTAACTGGTAGGCTGAATTTTGGTAAATGTCTTTCCTTAAAATCAAATTCAAAATGACAGCGTTGAGCGATTTTTTCCGTATTTTTAATCGCCGTAGGTAGATGGGAAAATAAGCTTTCCATTTGTTCAGCAGACTTTAAATAATACTCACTGTTAGTATCGGCATCAGCAGCCAATTTTTCAGCGTTTTTTACCGCTAAAAGCGCAGCGTAAACAGCGCTATCTTCTGCTTTAAGATAACGCACATCATTAGTAGCAACAAGTTCTATTCCCGTTTTTTTAGATACGGATAGCATTGCTATATTAACTCTTTTTTCTACTGCTCTGCCGTGGTCAGTCACTTCTAAAAAACAATTTTCTACGCCGAAAATTTCTTTATATTGAAGTGCATAACTTAATGCTGCTTCTATCTTACCCGCTAATAACAGTCTAGCTATCTCACTTTCTGTACCGCCAACTAAGGCAATCAAACCCTGACTATATGTACTTAAATCTGATTTTCTAAGGGTATTCTGCATGCTAATAAGCTTTATTAAGTTATGATAACCCTGATTATCTTCAGTTAAAAGCAGCACTATATCACTGCCATCAGCACTGGCAATTTCAATTTCCGCTCCAATAATAGGCTTAATGCCCGCTTCTACAGCAGCTTGGTAAAATTTGACAGCACCAAAGAGCACACCACTATCAGTAATTGCCACAGCATCCATTCCGCCCGCTTTTACTGATTGACAAAGCTCAGAAATACGCACAGCACTACTAAGAAGGCTATATTCAGTATGTAAATGTAAGTGCGTGAAAGCCATGATGCCCCCTAGGAAATAACGCAAGAACAGAATAAATCACTTGTTTTTTAGGTTTTTATATAAAAATAATTGCATAATATGGTAAAAAAATGTATTATAGTATTGAATGTAGGTAAATAAAATAATAAAATTTATAATTTTAAAATTAAAGGCATAAACAAATGAATGATAAAATATATAAAAAAGTAATGCTTGCCAAAAGCGATAACAATATTAAATTTAAAGATATACAAAGCTTGCTTAAGCAATTAAATTTTGATTTTAGAGTTAAAGGCGACCATTTTATCTATTATAGAAACGATATTGAAGAAATTATCAATATACAAGCTAATAAAAATATGGCAAAAAGTTACCAAGTTAAGCAAATTAGAAACCTAATTATCAAATACAAGTTGGAGGTATAATGATGTATAACTACGAAATTATAATTTACTGGAGTAAAAATGATAATTGTTTTATCGCTGAAATACCAGAACTTGCGGGTGCTATGGCTGATGGAAAAACAAGACAAGAGGCTCTAAAAAATGCCGAAATAGTTATTGACGAATGGATAGAAACGGCAAGCTTACTATCTAGAACAATCCCAGAACCAAAAGGTAAATTAGCATACGCTTAAAATAATTCACACACTAAAGCAAAAGAGATAAAGCAAAGCCGCTTTATCTCTTCTAAGCTTATTCTGTCATTATCTCTTCTTGCCAATAATCAGCAATCATTTTATGATACTTCTCAGGAATATCGTGTTTGGCAACTTCCATTAAGTCTAACATTTTAACAATGTCTTTTTTCCTTATCGCTTTTCTAATTACTTTTTTCACTTCATCATCTGTAGCGCTTGCTGTATAAGGTGGGACGCCATAGTAATGCTTATCTTTAAGTTTGCTAACTTGGACGTCACTACCGAGCATATAATTCAGCGCTAGCATAGCGCCTGCTTTATTATCTGAATTATAAGGAACACCCAAATATTCTATGGTACCAACACTGCTGTTTCCTAAAACAAATGGTCTTGTACCCATAGTGTAAATTGCATCGCCCGTCATTTTATTGCTATGCCTATAATCAAGCGACATCATGAAAATAATATCTTGACTTGCATAAAGCTCACTCATCGCTTCAGCAGTTTGTGGGTAAGTTTCCCCCATTGCATAAAGATAAGGCTTAATCGATTTAAGATAATCAATACCTGGTTTAACTAAGGCTCTTAATTCCTTTACGCTTAAGTCCTTCTTAACAAATTCATCAGCATCGACAAAATTCAAAATCACAGAGCGTACAAAAGCACCACCTACTTCATCCGTCGGTTGTGGATAAGTAAAACTAGCCAAGTTGTTTTTCAAAAACTCTCTAAACGCTTCTAAATCCTTAGGCGGGTCATAAAGCACATCTTGGTCATAATAAAACGTAAGTAGATTTTGGTTAAATGGCAAAATATCTTGCTTGATTTTAGTTGCACCAAAATACTGTAAATTCAAATCCTTAGCACTAAAATAAAAACCTAAATCTTCTAAGTCATATGTATAATTATTATAAAGCAACTCATCTTTTTTAAAATCTTTATAATCGTCTTCTGTTTCCAACAAAATCAAATCAATATTACCGATTTCATTTTTATTTTTTTTATCATTGGCAAGCGAAGCTAAAAGTTTTTCCTTATCGTCATTTTCAACTTTAAGTGTAATATTACACTCTGTAAGCAAATTAGGTGCAACCGTCTCTTTTAAATACTCTATCAACGCCTGGTCTTCTGTCCAAGTATAAAGATGAACAGTGCTATTTTCTGCACTTTCTTTAATCCGCTTCCACTCTTTTGTACTAGCTGCTGCATCACTTTGACAAGCTGTAAAGAGTAAAACTAAGCCTAAAATTAAAGCTAAATAGCTAATAGATTTTCTTTTCATACGCTCCTCTTAATTGTGAATTTAAAGTTGTGAAATCACATCATCTAACATTGTCTGAATGGACTCTTTTGCCGCTTTCTCATCTACACCATCAAAAGTGATTTCTACTGCTGCCCCAGGTGCAATACCCAGTGCTAAAATACCCATAATACTTTTCGCATCAGCTACTATATCGCCATATTTTATAAATATGTCACAAATAAATTTATTGGTATACTGTACAAAAATCGAGGCAGCTCTAGCACTCAGTCCAAACTCTGTTTTAATACTACTATTGAGTTTCAGCATCCTTACCTTCCTTTAATTCCTGCGCGATCAACTCTATCTTTTTCAATCGATGATTAACGCCAGATTTGCTAATTGGCGGTGTGAGCATTTGCCCCAACTCCGACAAACTCATCTCTGGATAATCGCGGCGCAAAAGAGCAACTTCCAGTAAAGCTTCTGACAAACTCGATAAGCCCATTTCATGCTCAATCAAATCAATTGCTGCATTCTGTCTTTCTGCCGTTTTCATCATTTTTTTAAGATTGGCAGTATCGCAATTAACCATGCGATTTGTACGATTGCGCACTGATTTAACTACTCTAATATTCTCATAATTGAGCAAAGCATTAAATGCACCTATAACACTTAATACATCGACAATTTGTTGTGATTCTTTAAGGTAAATCACATAATTATTTTTACGTTTTATCATTTTTGGACGCAAATTGAAATGTTCCATTAAATTGATGATTTTTTTACCGAAACTTTCAGTCTGTGCTAAAAGTTCAAAATGATAATCTACTTCAGGGTCACTAATAGAGCCACAACCTAAAAACAAGCCCTTGAGATAGGCGCGCATAGAGTCTTCACTTTGATAAACAAAGGGTGGAATGTCATTGACAATAGCAAGTCCCCCGCGCGTATCTAAAATACCCATTTCTTTAAAAAAAGCTCTGGCAGCACTAGCTTGTACTTCGTAGATATTATGTTTTTTCAAAGAACGATTGCGTTTAATAATTAAATCGACATCCAGTTGATATTTGTTTTTAAGCTCTGCTAAAACAAAACGAGCTACCGCTGCATTTTCAGTTACAATGATAAAAGCGAGCTGACCAGCATTACCTAGCTTTAGTTCGCCCGCCGTTCTTATAATAGCAGAAACCAAGGCTTTTTCAGCCAGTTCACTCACGCTTACTGCCTTAACCAATTTACTCTTCGTGTTTGCTGCATAGCTCAAAGCATGCTCCTACTGTTTAACAAATTCAAATATTTATTATTATAAATATCAATAGCTCGTTCAACAATCCTACGCTCATCTTCATATCGAACCATTGCTAATACCCTATCAATTTCAACATAAGAAGCGAGCTTAAAGCCTTCTTCTCTTTGGGGAAAGCAATAATCGCTCTCCGCACTCATCAAATACCAATATACCTTTTTATACATATGAGTATTGTGATTGAATATATCATTATATTCATAATTGATTTCGCCAATATATTCATGTATACGCGCACTAACCGATGCTTCTTCCTCTACTTCGCGTAGAGCTGTCACCATTCTGTGTTCGCCCGCTTCTATATGACCTTTTGGCAAAACCCAATCGCCATTAAATTTTTTAAGCATTAGCATTGTATCTTTAAAAAAAACTACACCACCAGCGCTAGTTACTGTATTTGTCATAATTACCTACATTTACTGTTAGTTAAACTTCAATAACTCTATTATATCATAAATCTCTATGTACGACCATAGTTAAATAATCCTGTCCTTGATAATCTTTTGCTAATTGATTAACTAAAGCAACACTTCTATGACGTCCCCCAGTACAACCAATAGCAATTGTAATCATATTCTTGCCCTCACGCATATATTGCGGCAATAGAAAATCGAGCATGTCACATAGCTTTTTATAAAATAGTTGACTTTCTTCCCACTTAAATACATAATCATGTATCGCTTTGTCATTACCAGTCAATTCACGCAAATTTTCATCATAATAAGGATTAGGCAAAAACCTTACATCTAAGACTAAGTCACTGTCAATAGGTAAGCCCTTCTTAAACCCAAACGAACGAAACATAATGCTAATTTGATTACTATCATCGGCAATAATTATCTTTTTAATATGTTGTCCTAACTGTCTTGCCGTCATACTACTTGTATCAATTACTATAGATGCCATTTTTTTAATTTTTGCCATTTTTTCTCGCTCAAGATTAATACCGTCAATTAAACTATTGGCAAAACTAAGTGGATGCAAGCGTCTTGTTTCTTTAAAGCGCTTAATTAACTCCTCATCCGATGCGTCTAAGAAAAATAACTCTGAACTAGGATAAGCAGTCATTAAATTAGCTAACGCTTCTTCTATCTCCTCATAATACGTGAGACTACGCACATCGACGCCAATAGCAATCTTTGACATAGGCGTAGTCGAATTTTCTGAAAGATTAAGAAATTGTCCAATCAAAGCAGGCGGCAAATTATCAATGCTGAAATAACCAATATCCTCTAGATTCTTAATTGCCGTCGATTTGCCCGCGCCTGAAAGTCCTGCGATAATTTTAATTTCCATAAAAATCCTCACCTATCATTCTCACTTCTGGTTCTAACTCTACAGCAAATTTCTCATAGACAGTATCTTGCACAATTTTAATCAAATGTAAAACATCACTTGCGGTGGCATTGCCTAAATTGACAATAAATCCGCAGTGTTTCTCACTAACAGCAGCGTCCTTATAACGTTTACCTCTAAGCCCTGCATCCTGAATTAATTTACCCGCATAATAACCCGTTGGTCTTTTAAAAGTCGAGCCTGCTGAAGGAAAATTTAACGGCTGCTTCGCTCTACGCCTAGCACTGTAATCATCGATTAATGCTTTAATTGTCTCTGGCTCCCCTTGCTCTAAGGTCAATTCAACCGCCAAAACAATATCGCCATTATCTTGCACGCTAGAACCACGGTAGCGAAAACTAAGCTCAGACTTTTGTAAGTGGACGATTTCCCCATTGGTATTTAACACTGTCACAGCTGTAACCACATCAGCCATTTCCCCGCCGTATGCCCCCGCATTCATAAAGACAGCACCACCAACTGTTCCAGGGATGCCGCTAGCAAATTCATAGCCACTTAGACTGTGCTCTAGCGCGACAGAAGCAATCTTAGGCATAAGTGCTCCAGCTTCAGCAATAATTTTATTGCACTCTACTTCCACCTTGGATAATTGCTTAGAAATCTTGATAATACCGCCACGCACACCACAGTCGCCAAATAAAATATTAGAACCATTTCCTATAAATAATATCGGTACATTTTCTGATTTAAACAAGGTATAAATCTCTGCTACCTGCTCAAAAGTTGTCGGTAAAAGAAGCACATCAACTGCTCCACCAATTTTAAAATAAGAATGTTTACTTAACGGTTCATCATAATATATATTATCCTTTGGCAAAATCTTTTCCAATTTCGCCTTAAATTCTGAATTAATTATACTTGTCATTCATATCTCCATAACTTCATTACTTTTCTTAATATATATTTTATCATAAATAATAGAAAGCAACAAGTCTAAAGCTGATTGATGAATATAAATAGCAGTAATAAATGAGATGAACTCGCTTTAAAATACTTTTTCTTAATAGAAACGGTTGGCTTTCGCGACTTCACTCTGCTGCAGTCGCTTTCGCCGCATACAAAAATATTCTACTTCGTCAGAATATTTATTGTATGCCATCCTACCGTTCGCCGACATAAAACTACCGCTCGCCGACATTGAATAAAAAATTGAAAAAAATATTAATATTTATTTTTAATACTACATCTCCCTATTTATGCGCATTTCAAGCCTAATTTATGATTTTTACAGCTTTGACTATAGAATAATATCATGCTATCCTATACGCGAGCTCGAGTAATCAGTATTAAGTCATAACTTTTAAAAGTTAAATGAACAACTGAAAGGAAAGTTTAGCTTATGAAATTGTTGTATATTAGTAGGTATAAAAATGGCGATAGATTTCAGTTTTATAAACTTCAACCTTTTAATCTGTCTACAATATTTTTAAAAAAGAAAGGAATATAACATGAAAAAATTATTAGCCTTATTTATGTCAATTTGTATCTTAGCATCAACTGTACCATTCAATTTTGCTTTTGCAGATGATACAAAAGAAATGTATAATAAAAACATTTCAGATAAATTATCTTTAGAAAAAGATAATTCACAACAAGTTCAACCCTACTTTGTAAATGATTTTCGTTACAGAAAAGTAGATGTAGAGGAATATGAAGAATGGTCAGAACCTAAAAGAGTATCGGATAATATTACTACTGGTTCTCAAGGTGGCAGTATAAGCTCCAGTCGTACAAGAACCTTTAATACAGTTATTAGTGGTTCTATACATGGATTAGGTATAAGTACGGGGAAAAGTATCACTAGTAGTATTGGCTATACATTACACGTAGATCCGTACTCAACTGTCTATTTAGGTTATAAAGTTTACTATGAAGTAGAATCTGGAAAATGGGAATATTATGATATTGTTACTGATAAAGTTATTAGTAGCGGATACTATACTGTTAAAAAACCAATTAAAGGTGAATATGTACTGGTAGAAGATTAATATGAAATCTTTCAATAAACAAAAAATAAAAATAATTTTATATGCGATTGTTGGAGGAATTTCTTTATATTATTTTTATACCCCGACAAAATTTGCGGAATTTGGTTATGATTTA
>PDWI01014888.1_pt1 | contig 12368 bp, 13 predicted proteins | sample 1430891 | NCBI WGS metagenome assembly PDWI01 (sample SAMN01162508, study PRJNA174530) | Oral metagenome, whole genome shotgun sequencing project. | biome: Marine environment; feature: Marine mammal; material: Swab sample of the gingival sulcus; isolation source: swab sample of gingival sulcus...
CAATCCCACCCTAATTATTTTTACAAAGCTGCCGTAATCTGTCTATTTTAATGGCATGGAGAAGATTTCTATTATTTAAGAGGGTTACGTTTTGGCCTATCTAAAAAGAGAATTTTAGACAGGCTCCAAGGGCAGTGGTTTTTTAATGTATTACTTGTTTAAACAAAACTACCTTCTAAAGTTTTAAAAATGTTTCTGGTATCTTCTAAATAATCAAACCATAAAATCTCTTTGTCTTTCCTATACCAAGTCAACTGTCTTTTCGCAAACCGCCGGGTGTTTTTTTTAATTTCGGCTATGGCAAAATCCAATGTATATTCGCCTTCAAAATATTTAAACAACTCTTTGTAACCTACTGTTTGCAAAGCGTTTAAGTTTTTGTATTTAAATAGTTTTTTTGCTTCTTCTGCCAAGCCGTTTTCCATCATTACATCTACCCGTTTATTAATTCTATCGTAGATGATTTCTCTATCCGCAGTTAAACCAATTTTTACGGGCGTAAAATTTCTTTTGGCTTTGACATTTTTATGAAATGAAGAAAAGGGTTTGCCGGTGCCTATACAAATTTCCAAAGCTCTTATTACACGCTGGTGATTGTCTAAGTCTATATTTTTATAAGTCTCCGCATCCAATTTCTGTAACCGGTTTTGAAGCCGGATAATTCCTTCTTCTTTGAGTTGGGCTTTCAAATCTTCTCTTATATGCGGGTTTACTTTGGGAAAATAATCCAGGCCGTATAAAACAGCATCAGAATATAAACCGCTGCCACCTACTAAAATGACTATCTGGTGGCTTTTGAACAATTCATCTAGTTTACTTAGGGCATCTCGTTCAAAATGGCCTACGCTATAGTTATTGTGAATAGAGATATGTTGAATAAAATGGTGTTTTACGGCTTGTAATTCGTCTAAGGCCGGCACGGCAGTACCTATTTGCATTTCTTTATAAAACTGTCTGGAATCCGAGGAGAGGATTTCTGTATTGAAGTGTTTGGCCAGAGCAATACTCAGTGCTGTTTTACCAATGGCAGTAGGGCCTGCTACGGTGATTAAATAGTTTTTAGTCATCACTCAATTTATGGCCACATTTTCTACAATAATCTGCATCATTTCTTATCACATCAGAGCCGCAATTGCTGCAGGAACGATTGTCGTATTTATCTTGTTTTTTGGCAGCGGTATATTCTGCACTCACAATGCCGGTGGGCACGGCAATAATGCCATAACCAATAATCATAATAACGGTTGCGATAAACTGGCCTAAGGGTGTTTCGGGCGAAATATCTCCGTAACCCACCGTAGTAAGCGTAACAATAGTCCAATAAATACTATGCGGAATACTGTTAAAACCGTGCTCCGGACCTTCTACCAGATACATCACCGTACCTAAGATAACCGAAATAATCAATACCGAAAACACAAATACAAAAATTTTGGTTTTACTCTGGTTGATGGCTTTAAGCAAACTGTTTGATTCGCCGAGAAAACGCACTAATTTTAAAATTCTGAATATTCTGAGTAATCTTAAAGCTCTTAGAGCTGCCAAATATTGTGAGCCCACCAAGAAAAACGATAAATATTTAGGAATTGTAGAAAGCAAATCTACTATGCCGTAAAAACTAAACACATATTTCAATGGCTTTTTAACACAGATTAATCTAAGAATGTATTCTATGGTAAAGAGTATGGTAACAATCCATTCGCAAATATTAAAAAACGTATGGTATTTGGTGTCTATTTCTTTAACGCTCTCCAGCATTACTACAATTACACTAAACAGTATAAGTATCAGTAAAATAATGTCAAATAAACTGCCGGCAGGGGTATGTGTGCCATAAATAACTTCGTGTAATCTGGCTCGCCAATCTTTTTTATGTTTTGTGTTTTTCGGCATTATGGTTACAAGGTAATTATTTTTTTAACTTTTTTTCGCCTCAGGTAACTTTTAATTATATGTTGGGTGTCTCGGTTATTTTTCATGGGTGTAATCAGGTTTTTTAATACTTCTATATTGGTAATTTGATAATTGAGATTAAAGGCTCCCAGCCCTTTAAAAATACCATTTTCTATCCATATTGCATAATTTTCGTCAATTTCTTTGCCGCGATCTATAATTAAAATGTTTTTATTTTTAAAAGAGTGTTGGTCTATCAACAGGTTAACTCTTTTATTGTAATCTTGGGGCGATTCTTTGCCTATACATGCCCCTTTACACGTATTAATAGTGTGAGTAAAACAATTGCTTTTGGTAGGGTGGAGGCCGGTTAATTTTTGACAAAGATTAAACTGATCTACCATTTTAAACAGGTGGCTTTTGGCACTCATCCGGTTAGCAAAAGTGGTAATAGGTTTTTTTCTGCTATCAGCTTTGTCAATTTTTAGGTTTATATAACCATTTTTATCGGTAAAACTGTATAGTGCATGGGTAAAAGTGGTTTTTCTTTGGGCTCGGTTAAAAACCGGTTTATTTTGTTTTATTTCCTCACTTTCTTTTAATAAGGCCACCAGTTCGCTCCCCGTTATTTCGTAAGAAACACAGGCTACTTGTTCTTGTATTTTTTTAGCTTTGGGCTGTGTGTTGGTAAAATGCTGGTTAATACGTTTTTTAATGTTTTTACTTTTGCCTATATATATAATTTCACCGGCTTTATTGTGCATATAATACACGCCTGTTTTATTGGGCATTTCCTCTATTATTTCTAATAATTTGGTGTCTAATTGCGTTTTTGGATTGGCTCTTATAGTGTTTGTTACAATAGATTTTTTGGTGTCTTTGGCCAGTAATAATTCAAATAATTTAGTGGTAGCTATGGCATCGCCGTTAGCCCTGTGCCGGTCTGCTACCGGTATGCCAAGCGTTCTGCACAATGTGCCCAGTTTATAGGAGGCTAAATGCGGAATAAGTTTTTTACTCAGTTCTACCGTACAAATGGTTTCCCGTTTATACTCATAACCCAGCCGTTTAAATTCTGTTCTAAGCATGCGGTAATCAAATTTGGAGTTGTGAGCCACCAAAACACATTCTTCTGTGATTTCTACAATCCGTTTTGCCACTTCATAAAACTTGGGTGCATTTCTAAGCATTTGGTTGTTTATACCGGTAAGGTTTACTACAAAGGGTTGGATGGGGCGTTCCGGGTTTAACAGGCTTACAAAACTATCTACTATCTCATGGCCGTTGTATTTGTGAATAGCTATTTCCGTAATGGCTTCTTCATTATACTTTCCGCCTGTGGTTTCTATGTCTAAAATTGCGTACAATTACTCGTCTTTTGTTAGGGGATTTTCCTCATTGGCCAGATGCCATGCGGTATAAAAAATGAGTTGGGTGCGTTGGGTTAATAGCGGATAATTTATTTTTTCGGGTGTATCTGTGGGTTCGTGATAGTCTTCATGCGTTCCGCTATAATAAAAAATGATAGGGATACCATTTTTGGCAAAATTGTAGTGGTCAGACCGGTAATAAATACGATTGGGGTCATTTTCATCGTTATACCTGTAGTCTAAAGTTAACTGAGAGTAGGTATCGTTAACTTTTTCAGATAGTTGGTGTAATTTTGGGCTAATTTTATCAGAGCCGATTAAATATATATATTTGTCATCTTCATCATAAAATGCATCTATTCTGCCTACCATATCTACATTTAAATTGGAAATGGTTTTATCTAATGAAAAGATTGGATTTTCTGTATAATATTGCGAGCCGTATAAACCAAGTTCTTCACCGGTAACATGTAAAAAAACAATGCTCCTGTTTGGCCTGTAGCCGTTTTCTACGGCATTTTTAAAAGCCGTGGCAATTTGCATAACCACTGCCGTTCCGGAAGCATCATCATCAGCACCAAAATAAATGTTGCCGTTTCTAATGCCCAGATGGTCATAATGGGCAGAAATAACAATGTATTCTTCCGGATGTTTTTCGCCTTTTATAAACGCAATTACATTCTCTGAATCCGCTTTGGATTTGCCCTTAAAATAATCTTTTGGGATGTTTTGAAAATATTCTCCGGTACTTTTTGCCGCAGCAATATCATTTGCTTTATAAAAATCTGCCAGATAGTTAGCGGCTTTTTTTTGCCCGGATTCTCCTGTACGCCGCCCCTCAAAATCTTCAGAAGCCAGAGCAAATAGATATTTCTTTAGGCTGTCCTGTTTTATAAATTGGCCAAAGCTCAAGACCCTTTCTTTGTTGAGTTTATGCTCTTTAACCGGCGTATCTTGCTGGGAATTGCCACAAGCCGTTAAAAGTAATATTAGAATTAAATATAAAAGATTTTTCATATCAGGATATTTATAGTTTTCAAAAATAAAAAATATTAATCATCTGTAATCTTAAATCTTCTACTTTCCTTGTCAAAAATGGCTGTATCCGTGTTAAAAACTTCCGCTATTTGGTTATTATTAATCATTTCTTCTGTCTCACCACTGATAAACCTACGGGTATCCATCAGCCATAATTCATCGGCCAGAGCCAAAGCAAGATGAATTTCATGGGTAGAGATGACCACAGTTTTATTTTGTTTTACGGCTAGATTTTTTAAAATTTTAAAGATTTCTATTCGATTACCTATGTCAAGATGGGCGGTAGGTTCGTCTAACATAATGATAGGGGTATCCTGAGCCAATGCTCTGGTAATCATTACTTTTTGTCGTTCGCCATCACTCAACTCGAAGGTTTTTTTAGAGAGTAGGTGTGATATATTGGTACTTCTAACAGCATTTTCTATCTGTGCTTTGTCAGCTACAGTCACACTGCCCAGCCAGTTGGTATAGGGTTGTCTGCCCAAGGCAATTAACTCATCTACTTTTAGGTTGCTGTTTGGCAGTTGGTCGGTTAAAACCACGCTTATTTTTTTAGCCAGTTGTGTAACAGATAAAGCAATGCTGTTTTTATTTTCAATATACATTTCGCCGGCTAAAGCGGGCTGTAATTTTAACAATGTTCTGAGCAAAGTGGATTTACCAATGCCGTTTCTACCCAACAAACAAGCCAATTTTCCTTTTGGTAACGAAAAATTAATGGCTTCTGCCACTATTTTTGTCTTTTTTCTCTGGAAATATCCAATACTTAAATTTTTTGCCGAAATAACAGTATTTGTCGAATGATTTTCCATTTTTTAAAAAGTTTTTTTTCTTACCAGCAGCCAGATGACAACAGGTGCTCCAAACAAGGTGGTAACCGCATTTAGGGGTAGCGTAAAGGCAGACAAAGGCAATTGTGCAATGGTGTTGCTAATTAACATAACTATGGCTCCTGTTAGGGCTGCTGCCGGTAAAATAATCTGGTGCCTTGTGGTGTTAAAAAACAAACGGGTAATATGTGGTACGGCTAAGCCGATAAAAGCAATAGGGCCGGAAAAAGCGGTAATAACCCCGGTTAAAATACCTGTGATGATAAGGATGCTATTTCGGGTTTTTCTAAGGTTAACCCCCAGACTAACGGCATAGTTTTCGCCTAATAATAAACTGTTTAACGGTTTGAGCAATCCAGCCAAAAAAACATAACACACCAGAGAAACAACCGCTATAAGCCCGATTTCGGAATAACTGAGATTGCCCAGGCTGCCGAAAGTCCAAAATACGTATTGTTGTAATTTTTCTGCATTGCTAAAATAAGCCAAAACACTAATTATAGATCCGGTAAAACTCCCAAACATTAACCCGATAATTAAAATAGACAGGGTATTCCGGATGGTTTTTGCCACTATCATAATAACGCCGAGTACCAATAAAGCTCCCAGGCTGGCAGCGATAGAAATCCCGGTGTTGGAGATAAAGGTAGCTGTACCCAATATACCTGAACCCAGAATTAAGACGGCTACTCCTAAACTGGCTCCGGAACTCACACCCAGTACAAACGGCCCTGCCAATAAATTTTTGAATAAAGTCTGCATTAACAAGCCGCTCACCGATAGTCCTATGCCCACCAATACCGCGGTTAAAGCCTTAGGAATGCGATAATTGACTATTATGTTTACCCAGGTTTCTTTTACGCTCTCTGATGAAAATAGACTGGATAAAATATCCGAAAAAGGAATATGTAAAGAACCTAAACTAATATTTATGATAAAAGAAGTCAACAGTAACAAAATCAACACAATAAATACCGTGGTATATTTTCCGTTTTGCACCATATTTATTCCGGTAATTTTTGTAAAAACTGAGGTTGATAATCTGTTAATAATTCCGGATGCGTTATTTTTATGATGTCTTGTAAGACTATATGCGGATTTAATGGTGCGTATTCGTAATAGACAGTACCTCCGGTAGGGCCTTTTTTAAGTGTAAAAGAATACACTTTGTTGTTTGTAAAAGCCTTAAAGTTTTGGTACTGGTCATTTGCTTCTAACAATTGTGATTGGGAATTATAGTGTCCGGGAGCCAGCCAAAAATCTGCATTATGGCCTTTGTCGTAAACGGTTTCAAAACTAAATTGAAGGCTTCCTGTTCCTGATGTATTGTTCCAGAGATAATTTGTGTTTGCATCTTTTAAAAACTGAGCCACAAAACTATCACCCGCCGGTAAATTCCAAGTATCCTTAAACATAACACCTGCCAAAATTGTAGGCTTGGTTTTGGCGTTTTTAGCTATACGCTTTGCTTTTAAGTAATCGGTTTCTATTTGGCTAAATATACTATCTGCCATTTCGCTTTTGTCAAATAAGGCTCCAAAAAATTTTATCCATTCTGCCCTGCACAGTGGTGTTTCTTCTAACCAGTCATTATTTAACAACACTTGTATTCCCGACTTTTTTACATTAGATATTACAGCATTGCCATTTTTCATGGCAAAAGCGATTAAAGCATCGGGAGCTAAATTAATCAGCAATTCCATATTAATATGTTCTTCTTTGCCCAAGTCTGTAATATGGCCATTTTCAATCCGTTTTCGGGTTAGGGGAGAGGAGATGTATTCTGTATTAGGGAATCCCACCAATTTATCTGTTTCCTCCAAGGCCTCTAACATGGGTATGTGTGTAGTAGAAGTGAGAACTACTCGTTCTATAGGGATGGTAATTTTTGTGTAGGTTTTTAATGAATCTGGTAAAACCAATTTTTTTTTGGCCAAAACAAAATGTTCAGCATTATCTTCTTCTGAAAATGGATTTTTTATAGAAAGTAAAGTAAAATCTTCTTTTTTGTAAAGACTAAAGCCCTTTGCGTATTGGATAGCCGATGGTTGGAGGACGACAATTTCCTTTTTCTCGTTTTTTTTGCATGAATAAAACACGAGAAATACCACTATAAGGCAATAAAAAGGCTTTGGTAAAAACATTGGGTAAAATTACTAAAAATTTAAAGCATATTTTATCAGTGGTTAGATTTATTCTTTTTTGCCATAATTGGCTTTTAGATAGGCAATGGCTTTTTTTTCATGTGCCTGTAATTTATCTAAATCCGTTTGTGGCAATACCTTGTCTGACGCACAAGAATACACAATTTTGTTATGGTTATCCAATACTTTATTAATAATAAATCGGACTCTTTTTTGGTGAAATGCCGAGGTAACAACAATTATTTTTTTAAAGTTGTATTTTTTAAATACAGGTTCTGCTTTTTCAATATCCTCTACCGTATTGCTACTTTCAATAGTTTCTGTTAAAAATGCTTGTGGTGGAAGAAGATATTTTTCTAGTAAATACTTTTTTGCATACATCCAGTGCGGCTGGTTAGTTTCATTAAAATGGTTCCCAAAACCACCTGTTAACAGAATTTTAAAATCCGGATGTTTTGACCATTCCTCAGCTCCTTTATCTAACCGTAGCTTTGCAATTGTAGAGAGGTTGCCTTCCTTGTCATTGGGAGCTCCGAGAATTACGATACATCCGGTGGATAATTTTTTATTCATGGGGTTGTTTTATGTTATATCGGTTGTGCTATAAGTAATTGCGTAAGTTAGCACTAAACTTTGCAAGTACACATCAAACTGAAAATTCCGAAGGAATTTTCAGAAGTAGGCGAGTAGCAGCATAAATTACTTATAGTCATTGTTATATACTGGCTTTATTTGTTTTTTAAATTTTCTCTTCCTTTGAAAACATTACTTATCTCAAAGTAATAAACTTTCTTTTTATCATTCTCATCTACAACTTCTATTCGGTCGCAAATTCCACCATCATTATCTATATAAGATTTCCCATCTCCGCTATTGACTATAGACATTAAAAGTCCGAATTGAATTGCTTTGTATTTATTAGCATTTATGGTATCTCCTAAAATTTCATAGGTACGCCTTAATGTTTTGTGAGCTGTCATACTTGTATAATCAATACTCAACATTTTTTTCGTTGTTATAATGATGCTGTCGTATTTAGATTCGGACATTTGCCGATACATTTCTTTTTTTAAATTTCTAAATTCAGAGCTATTTTTAGACGCAATTTTGAACTGTTCACTCTCAATAAAACTTTCTCTGAATGATTTATAGTCAATATTAGTTTTTCCATTTTCAAGAATTTTTACGGTTTTACTGTAATTATCATCAAATTCAGGAACTTTTATTTTTGTTTCTGTTTGTCCAAATACAATGGTTAAATTAAAAAGAAGTATTATGTTTATAAAACAATGTTTAGCCATAGTTCAGGAATTTTTTCAGTTTGTACTTAGCAATAGTATTAATTAAACTAATTTTATTACAGTTTACATGGGATTAACACGCATTATTTATCAAATCTTCGTTACAAGGATGAAATATACAATAAAATAAATGATTTGTAGTACACCCCTGCGGTAACGGAGTAGCTTAATTAAAATAAAAATGTTTAAATTTTATACCTTAAATAAAAAATATTTCGTAAATTTTAAAATTGAATATTTGCCGTTTATTATTTAACTTTAAACCACTTCAATGAAAAAAAATATTGTTAAAGTTTTAATTTGGATAGTTCCGCTAATATTTATTTTGTTAATGGCTTGCAATAAGCAAGAAGAGGGAATTTGCTTGACTTTCACTCCTAAACCATCAGATCAATATATTTTTCCTTTAAGACCAGGAATGCTTGGATGGGAAAAATTGAATAGTGGGCAAGAAATGATAGACACCCTTCAGATACCTGAAGATAAACTTGAAACTATAAGTACTTATGGTCTAGTTGAAACATGCTTAGACTACCCTCTGTTAGGAAATATGCTTGCATTTGAAAATATCCAGAAAGGTACAGAAAGTCAAATGAATAATTTTAATGGTTTTATTGCACTTGAGTCAAGAGATGAAGCTGCTCGTATAATGCTTAATCGCTTTAAATTGATGAATCCTTCCTGCCCTCCTAATAATACCAATATTGCAGATTACAGTTTGTTTTTTATCTACATGGGTATGATACAAGCACAGAAAATTTTTATAGAACAATTAGCTCCCTCTGAAAGAAAAGATCTTTTAAATGAAGCGATTAAAAAATATATTGAATTTGAAAAAATCGGATCCCCATATAGTATTTTTAATAAAAAAGTTGAGGCATTAATTATGGCCAGAGTAATGATTGCTGAAAACTTTTTGCCTTTTTTAGAAGAAATAAATAGTAATGAATTTATAAAAATCTTTATAAAAGATGTAGAATTAAACAATAATATTGAAACATTAGATATAATATTGGATTATGCACACCAATTTTAAATGAACTCGTCTTGACTTTTTCTTTTTAAGCACCCATTTTCCCTATTTTACGTTAGCCAATGTACTAAAGTTTCTACGAGACTATAAGGGATTGTGTTATGCACCGTGTTATATTGTGTTTTAATATTCGGTTACAGAACTCCATCCGAATTGCTTTGCAATCATTTTGAGTCGAGTTCTCCGATTGGGGTCATTTATTTTACGTTTAATTAACTTTACTTTTGTTTCGGTCAGTTTAGAGTATGTTCTTTTTCGAGGTTTATTTTTGGATTTTGGATTACTAAACTGGTTCTTTTTTTGTTGCCCATTTTAGGTTTTTCACTCGGTTGTCGGTTTTGTCATAATTTAGGTGGATGACATAGATTCCGTCGTTCCGTTCAAGAAAATGTTGTGCCACAAGTTTATGAACATACCTACTAGTTGATTTTCCACTCCTTTTTTGTCTTAATGGAAGATTCTGGTATCCATTGATAAATGACTTTTTTATAATAAAATCCGTTTCTCCTTTACAGTTTAAAATCCGTCCGTAATTTGAGATTTTGAACTTTTCATTTTCGGCAATTCCATCGTCAAATTCAATTTCCTTCCATTCTTCATTCCAATAGTTTCTTATCATAAGTTTAGGTTTTTAGTTTTTGTTAACGGTTGAGCTATGAGTAATTGCGTAGGTAAGTTACAAAATTTACAAATACACGCCAAACTGAAAATCCCGTAAGGAATTTTCAGAAGTAGGCGAGTAGTAGCAATGCCATTATTGTGTGTGGTTATTAATTGTCAAAATAGCTTTCAATTTTAAACTTAAATTCGGTTTGTTTTTCAGGTCTTATAATAATATTTCCATAAGTTCCTACTACTTCCGCTTCCGAATCCCAATTTCCTCTTGTGAATTTAAATTGAGCCGGACTTTTTAGTCTAAGAGTTATTTGTCTCTCCAAATCAGAAACCTTTTTCATCTTGATTTTATCAGGATTCCAATTCCCTAAATTATCCTGATTACCTGTAATGTATATTGTATCATTTTTATTAAGAACTTTTACCTTTATTATGGTTTCATACGCTTCTTCACTTAATTCTTTCTCTTGTAAATTAAGTATTTGTTTGAAGTAAAAATCAAGTCCTTTGCTTAGACTTGGCGGAAATGTATTCCAATGATTGTTTTCCGGAAATTCATTGATTTGAACTTTGAGATTATTATTTTTTAGTGTTAGTTTATAAAAAGAATATACTTTTTCTCTAGCAGGCTTAAAGTGCTTTTCATAAACCCCTTCATTGGCATTGCTTAAATACAAATAGGTTGGCTTTTCTATTTTAGAATAATTAAAATTGATAAGTTTGCTTGTCAATTTTTTGTTGTCGTATGCAAGATTTGGTGAAATAGCTAAATAAGCGTTAAATAAATTAGGTTGTTTAATAAATGAATATAAAATAAAGGAAGCACTTAATGAATGCCCAACAGCTATTTTGTTGTTTAAGGTTCTGTAGTTTGAATCTATAAATGGTATTACCTCGGTGCTTACATAAGAATAAAATTTTTCGGCATTTCCAGAATATTTTCCAAATCTATCAATTGAATTTTTAGTTTCTAAGACAGGTAGCAAGTCATTATTTCTCCCGTAATCGAGTTTTTCATTGTATGGTGAAGTTATCCCAACAACGATGTATGATTTTGTGTTGTCAGTCAAAAACGAAATCATTGAACTTGTGTAATCAAAGAATTCTCTGCTTTGACTGTCAAATACATAAATAACATTGAAAGATTCATTTTCTCTCCAATCGTAATCAATCGGTGTGTAAATTAAGATTTCTCTTTCTTGATTTAAACTTTTTGATTGAATTTTAATATTTTTAACTCTAGCTATATTTTGTCCAAATATTGAACTTGTCAAAAATGTTATTAAAATAATTGGAAGAATATTTTTTATCATATTTCATTGATTTCGTTTAATTATACCAAATCTAATATATAATGCTATATTGGATTTGGTATTACACACAATTTTCATATAATCATATTATGATTATATTTTTTATAGTTGCAAGATATGGCCTACTATTGTTTATACACAACTTAGTGGTTGGTTTTCTTTTTATAAATTATAATTTTCTTAGAATTTGAGATTTTTGTTTTTTTACCATATGATTTTTAAGGAGTCTTATCATATTGTTATGTTCTTCACTGTTGGACCATTCTCTCAATAATTCAATGTTTTCAAATTTTAATAACAGAAGATTTCTTTCCTTATCTTCTACATCTTCTAATTTTTCAATGGATTGGAATCCTTTAAATTTATTCAAAATTATTCTGACTTTATTTATCCACTTGTCAAAATATTCTTTTCCTGACTTGTCAAGGTAATGTTCTACTAAAATTAACAGCATATTCTAGTCCTTTTCAAATCCATAAATAGTTGTTTGCATTCCAGCAATTTTCCATTCGCCATTCACTTTTTCCATAAGTCTTGTCTCACGTTTTATTCCTCTAAGTGAGTCCTTTTGCTTATAAGTAACCCAAGCTCCATTTCCGTATAGGCGTACATTGATTTTGTCCAATAGTTTGGGGACGGGTTCGGGCTCTGGATGTTCTTCTATGAATGTTTTGACGAACTGGCTTATTTCTTTCCATCCGATAGATTCCGAAAAAGTACTGTCCACAAAATTCATATATACTTTAGAGATGCTTGGGTCGTGTACCCAATTTTTTGTCCAAGCTTCATAATCTCTCTGGAAAGCATCTTTTGTTTCGTTATTCAGCCTCT
>PDWI01008969.1_pt1 | contig 12367 bp, 14 predicted proteins | sample 1430891 | NCBI WGS metagenome assembly PDWI01 (sample SAMN01162508, study PRJNA174530) | Oral metagenome, whole genome shotgun sequencing project. | biome: Marine environment; feature: Marine mammal; material: Swab sample of the gingival sulcus; isolation source: swab sample of gingival sulcus...
GGCGGCTTTTGGCTTTTTAAATCCGATGATAGCGGCGGCATTGATGTCACTGAGTTCAATCTCTGTGTTAATTAATGCGGTACGGTTGAATAGTTATCGCCCATAAGCAGAAAGCATCGAGTTTATAAAGTTTTAGCTATAGCCGCATAGTTGTAGTCAGAGAAACATAACAGTGCAATAAATGTAGTTCTTTGACTTATAGATACACTTTACCATCACATTATCTACCTTAATTTGTTATAATGGTGAACGGATGTTACATTCACCTAAATTCTCCAATCTATTTAAAACATCTTGATATAGGATATGCTATGTACGCTGAAGAAACCAAAGCCACCAATGAAATTAAAGACATTCGTGCTAGAGAAATTTTAGACTCTCGAGGTAATCCCACGGTTGAAGTTGATGTTGTATTAGCCGATGGAACACTTGGTCGAGCGGCTGCTCCGAGTGGTGCGTCAACAGGCTCACGAGAGGCTTTAGAGCTTCGTGATGGTGATAAGTCACGTTATTTAGGTAAGGGTGTTAAGAATGCCGTTAGTAACGTGAACAGCTCTATTCGTTCAGCATTGATTGATAAAGATGTTAGCCAGCAAGCTCAAATTGATGAAATTATGATACAGCTTGATGGTACAGAAAACAAAGAAAAACTTGGCGCCAATGCTATGCTTGCGGTATCACTCGCTACAGCAAAAGCGGCGGCATTATCACAACGCTTACCATTGCATCAGTATATTGCTAATTTGCGTGGACAGACTGCACTTACCATGCCGGTACCTATGATGAATATCTTAAATGGTGGTGAGCATGCAGATAACACCGTTGATATTCAAGAATTTATGATTGAGCCTGTCGGTTTTACCAGCTTTTCTGAGGCTTTGCGTGCAGGAGCAGAGATTTTCCATAGTCTAAAGTCAGTAGGGCTATACCGCAGGTAAGGATATCCATCTTGCATTAGACTGTGCTTCTAGTGAGTTTTATAAAGACGGTAAGTATGTACTGTCAGGCGAAGGTAAAGAGTTTGATTCACAAGGATTTTCAGACTATTTGGCAGGCTTAGTAAAACAGTATCCAATTATTTCTATCGAAGATGGTTTGGATGAATCGGATTGGGATGGTTGGGCATATTTGACTCAGCAATTGGGCGATAAAGTTCAGCTAGTTGGTGATGATTTGTTTGTTACTAATCCAAAAATCTTACAAGAAGGCATCGACAAAAAAATTGGTAACGCAATTTTGATTAAGTTTAACCAGATTGGTACGTTAAGCGAAACTTTAGATGCGATTTATCTGGCAAAAGATAACGGCTATGCAACGGTTATTTCTCATCGTTCGGGTGAAACTGAAGACAGTACGATTGCCGATTTAGCCGTAGGTACGGCAGCAGGGCAGATTAAGACAGGTTCTTTATGTCGTTCTGACCGTGTGGCAAAATATAATCAACTGCTCCGTATTGAACAACAAGTTCGAGCCAGCTATCGTGGGGCGAATGAATTTATAGGCTTGCGTGGTTAGTTTGCTAACCGGTTGGTTTTTATTAATAGCCGCTTGTTAATAGCCCTTTGATGAATGTTTGCTTTTATGATGATACATGTTATTAAGATTTTGTTAGCTGTACTTGCGATTGTCGTGTTACTATTGTTGCAGTATCGGTATTGGTATGGCGAAAATGGTCATCGTGATCTTGTGCGATTACAAGAGGAGATTGAAGTCCAACAACATTATCTTGATAATCAACGAGAGATCAATCGAGTATTAAGAGCAGACGTGTATGATTTAAAGACCGGACTAGAAGCAGTAGAGGAGCATGCTCGCCTTGATTTGGGGTTGATTAAGTCAGGTGAGACCTTTGTGCAGATTTCTACTGCTTCTTCGCAAGATGCTCCAGAGCAAGAGAGTCATATGCCCAATGCCAATGTTGAAGTGATACCGGAACCTTTAACTTTAGAGCAAATTAATCAGATTGATGGACAGTGATAGATAGTGATAGACAAGGAATCATAAAAAATCAATATGCCCATGCATTCGTTCACCACTCCTAATAACCCCCAATTGCCTAACCTTTACTGCTTGATAGTAGCAGCGGGTAAGGGCAGTCGTTTTGGTCATGAAATGCCAAAGCAGTACCTGTCTATCAATGAACAAACGCTAGTTCAACATTGTGTGGATAAATTAGCTCAGAGTCGCTATGTTAACCGTTTTGTTGATAAGTGTCATTTGGTGATAGCAAGTGATGACAACCTTGCCCAGCAACTGACATGGGCAATGCCAATGCAGTTTGTCATTGGTGGTGAGGAACGTTGGCAATCGGTCGCTTGTGGTGTCGCGGCGATTGCCCATGCAGGAGCAACTGAGGATGATTTGGTGTTGATTCATGATGCAGCTCGCCCTTGTGTTAAGCCTGCGGATATTGATCAAGTGATTCAAGTGGCGTTAGATGAAGCGTTTGGAGCAATTCTTGCCACTCCTGTTGTTGATACGCTAAAGCAAGTTGGCGAGAATCAACGAATTGAGCGCACGATTGACCGACAACACTTATGGCAAGCACAAACACCACAAGTTTTTCGCTTTGGTGCATTACGAGAGGTGTTAGCAGAAGTCACAAAGCAGGGGCTTATGATTACCGATGAGGCCAGTGGTTTTGAACAACTGGGCTATCAGGTGCGAGTTGTTGCAGGTTCGCGTAACAATATCAAGCTGACCTATGCTGATGATTTGGCATTGTTGACAGCTTTATTAACCAATGAATCATGAATCAGTCTGTTGACATACTCAGTTGATATACTCAATGGATAATCTGATAGGATAATATAGTGACGGCAGATGATAACTTAGTGATGACCATAGGTGGGAAAGATAATGTTGATGATTTATCAGAGCCAGCATTATTTCGCATGATCTATGTCAGTCGTATTCGTTATATCTCCTTATTTGATTATCAATTTTTTGCCAAATTAATGCAAAAGTCTGAAAAAAACAATCGAAGGGCGGGCATTAGCGGTTTTTTATGTTTTGCTAATGGTTTTTTTTATGGATATATTGAAGGTAGTGAGCAAAATCTTACTAATTTAAAAAATAGACTATTAAGTGATAGTCGTCATCATGACTTTAAACTGATTGATTTTTCGTCAATTCAACAGCGTCAATTTATTGATCACCTGTTTTCTTTTGTCTTTATGGAGCGCTATTATTATGCTATTGACGAAGAGAATCCATTAAAAGACTTTATTCCATTTAATCCTCGTGAGTGGACGCTAGAGCAACACATGCGGTTGGTTCATCTTGTTCAAAGTGAATATTTAGTTAAGATAAACTCTAATAACCTAAAGAATAAAAACAGCGAGAGTAAAAAGGTTACAAAATTTGAAATGTTTAGGATGCAATGTACATTGCTACCATCTTTATTAAAAGATGGGAATCTAAAATCATATCGAGATATCATTATTGGTTATGCACTGCTTGCTGTGGTGTTGTCTGTTTTGTTTATCATGATTATTTTTAAATGGGATTTTGGTTTTAATCCATTTTATTAGCTAAAGTTATGCACTTAGAAGGTTTCGCAATTTAAAACAGTATTTAATAAATGACTTGTACAGTCTCTCCCCCACTATTTTGCACAAATAGCGGGGGAGAGACTGTACGTTTTAGAGTATAATTCCTTTGAACTTAATAACATCTTATTTTGTGCGTAACTTCAGCTATTGGCTGGTTGTTGCTGATGTTGCAGGTTTGGGATTTTTCCCTGTCAACGTTACCGCAACCCAAGCAGGACCAATTAATAAGAACTGTAAATCTTCAAAGAATGATGGCTTTTTTCCTTCAAGTTTATGTCCGACAAACTGTCCTATCCATGCTATGACAAACACAATTGCCCAAAACTTAAAGCCAACCGGCAGCATCACAATGGCAGTTAGGCAAATCAGCATAAACATACCCATCGCCATAAATAGCGAGAATGATAAATCTAAATAGAATAAAGCAACCAATGCCATACATACCAGTGTCAGCCATGTAGAAATAGACATGCCCATGCCAAGTATGCTGGCAAAGATAGCTGGGACACAGAGCCAATGGATTTTTTTGTTAATGGGGTGTTGGTGGCTGACGGCATATTCAGCTAGCCAGGTTTCGAGATTTTTTTTTCTAAAACGTTTTTTCATGAATAAACTCCTTGTTTTGTCTTGTTTTAATCTGCTTGGTTATCCTTGTAGAACCTTGTATATGCTTTGTCCTAACATAATCACGAATTTCCACTCATAAGTCAAGTAAAAACTCCCATATTATACAATACAGGAGCTTTTTTAGACTTCATTCACCATCAATGGCTCGCCATTGCGTTCATTAATGGTTATTTAGACAACTGTTACTTGGATAACAGTTGCTTAGATTTTACCAACTAGGTCTAAGCTTGGTGTTAGGGTTTCTTGACCTTTTTCCCATGCCGCTGGGCAAACTTCGCCGTCGTTTTCACGGACGTACTGAGCTGCTTTTACTTTACGTACCATGTCTTTTGCAGAGCGACCAATACCTAGGTCGTGAATTTCAGCAACTTTTACGATGCCATCTGGGTCAGCTAAGAAAGTACCACGTAGCGCTTGACCAGCTTCTTCGATCATTACGTTAAAGCCACGAGTGATTTTACCAGTGGTGTCGCCTAGCATTGGGTAGTTTACTTTACCGATTGCTTCTGATGCGTCATGCCACGCTTTGTGTACGAAATGAGAGTCAGTTGATACAGCATATACTTCTACGCCTAGCTCCTGTAGCTCTGGGTAGTGAGCTGCCATGTCTTCTAATTCAGTTGGGCAAACAAAGGTAAAGTCTGCTGGGTAGAATAAGAAGATTGACCATTTGCCTTTTACATCTTCTGAAGAGATGGTTTTGAACTCACCGTTAACAAAGGCTTCAGTAGTGAACTCAGGGATTGATTGGTTGATAATTGATGTCATGATAGACTCCTATTTTTTGGTTAACAATAAAGTGATGGTTACACCAATTCCACAAAAAAACTCATTTTTATCAAACTCGCTCAAAGCACTGTTATGTACATTTTTACTTGTTTTTCTTCGATGTGTTAATTTATAGAGATGGTATTATTATCCCCATCGCTGTCTTACTCTGCATACTATACCTTATTTTTTGTATTTATCCATTTAAAAGAATTTAATTTACTGATTTATTTTTTTAATCTTGGTAAAATGTAAGTGTTAAATTAAATGGAAAAGCAAAATAAGAGCCTGTATGATTACTTTACGTCAATTAGAGTTTGCCCTTGCTGTGGCTAAACATCGTCATTTTAAACGAGCGGCAGAGGAATGCAATATTTCGCAGTCTGCATTAAGCTTAGGTATTGCCGAGTTAGAAAAACAATTGGATACACAAATTTTTGAACGCAATAACAAGCAAGTGCTGATTACCCCGATTGGTGAGGATATTTTGATACGTGCCAGACGGGTGTTTTCTGAGGTGAATGATTTAACGACCCGAGCTCATAGTCATCAGACGCCTCTAGCTTATCCAATGACGGTGGGTATCATTCCAACCATTGCGCCTTATTTATTGCCAAAAGTATTGCCAGCGCTACAAGAGCAATATCCAGATTTTCGTATTAAAGTGGTTGAAAAACAGACAGAAAGATTGCTTGAGCAAGTACGCTTTGGGCATATTGATACTGCCATCATTGCTTTGCCTTATACGCTAGAGGGTTTACATTCGTTTGAGTTTTGGCAAGAAGATTTTTATGCGGTATTCCCCAGTGATAATCCACATGCAAAGCTGACCTGTATTAGTGCCGATGAACTGGCACAGGATAATTTGATGCTACTCGGAGAGGGGCATTGCCTGACAGATCAGGCTTTGAGTGTTTGTCACTTTAACCGTGATGAGATGAAGTCTAATTTTGCCGATGCCAGTTTGAATACCTTGATTCAGATGGCGATGTCAAATATGGGGACAACGCTGGTTCCAGAGATGGCGTTGGCTCAGCTGCGTAGTCAAAATCAACAAATTACAGCAGTACCCTTGTCTGAAACAGGCCCTCACCGTCGAATTGCTTTTGTTGCTCGCTTAAATTATGCACGAGTAGATGATATTAAGCTACTTGCTGATCTGTTTGCTCAAGCTTTAAAACAAAGCAGTGAAAACAAAAAGGTGAGCAGTGACTAGGTGACTGAGATTAGGTAACTGGGATTAGGTGCTGGCTAATATTATCTGATGAAATTATGTGCTAAGCAAGGTTTTGTACAAAATTTTGTGTAGGATTTTGTGATAGTGGCAGGGTTTTTATGATAAAAAACGAAATCATACTTTAAGAGTAATTAAAAAAAGAAGTTGATAAATTTATGACTAAGCTAGTGCGTATTACTCTGCTCATATTGGGGCTTATTTTAATAATAGATTGTCTGGCTCTGTTTACCTTGCTTAAGTTTAATTTTGGTACGATTGTTCCTTTTATTATTGGGCTGATATTTTTAATACACGCCGTTTATTGGCAGAAGATTAAAGCGGTTATTGCTAACAGCAAATGGCTAAGACGCACATGGTATCTATTGTGGAGTGTGTTTTTTATGTGGTTGGTAAGTTTTATCCTATTTGTTTTTAGCTTGATTTGGCAGATTGGTACGACGAAATCGCTGACGCAGGTAAAAGCCGTTATTATCTTAGGAGCGGGTGTGAATGGTGATGAACCAACCCCAACGCTTGCCAACCGTTTGGATACTGCTGTGCCGATTATTAACAGTAATCCACAAGCCATCGCTATTACCACAGGAGGTGTTGGCTTTGGGCGTGATTATAGCGAAGCTTATGTGATGGCAAAGTATTTACAAGATAAGCATGCTTTGCCGATGGCTGATATTTTGCAAGAAGGCAAAAGCACCAGTACGGAAGAGAATCTATTATATAGCCAACCGATATTGAATAATCATCAAGTTAATATTAAAGCAGATAAAGTTGCCATTGTTACCAGCGATTTTCATACCATTCGAGCAAAGGCCATTGCCAAGAAGCAGGGCTATGAAAATGTTGTTAGCGTTGCGAGCAAGACGCCTTGGTCTATTCGGGGTAATGCTTGGTTTCGTGAATATTTTGCCTTTGTCAGTGGCTGGTTGTTAAACGAGTATTAGTTAATCTCAGAATTAGTTAAAGGCGTATTAGGTATTAGAAGCTATCATGATGGCTATCGGTTGCTTGACGATGATGGTATAATTCCTCCATCTGTTTATCCCCTACCTATATAATAGGGACACGCCCTAGTGATTGAAACGAAAAAGTAGCACAAGCAAATTACTGTCGTTTTTTATCTTTTCGTTGACAATATATGTATTATCTATGTAATTGGAAATTTTTATGACTGAACAAACACAAATATCTGACGAGGCTGTGGTGGAAGAGCCAGCTTTGACAGAAGAGGCAACAGACGAGACGAATATTACCATAACGCCTTCTGCTCAGAAGTATCTTACAGAGTTACTCTCTAAACAAGACGATGAGGATGTGGCGGTTCGTATCTTTGTCGAAAATGCAGGCACGCCGAGGGCAGAATGCTGTATGGCATATAGCTATGAAGAAGATAGAGACAAAGGTGATCTTTGTCTAGAATACGAGACCTTTACGACCTATTTGGACCAAGCTTCTGTTCCTTATTTATTAGATGCAGTAATCGATTATAATGCGGATCGCTTTGGTGGACAACTGACGTTTAGAGCACCAAATTCAAAAGTACCACAAGTTGGTGAAGATGCAACCATTGAAGAGCGGATTCATTATGTACTACAGTCTGAGATAAACCCTGGGCTTGCTTCTCATGGTGGCATGGTCGAGCTGGTTGAGCTACTCGAAGAAGAGGGTGTTGGTCTAACAGCTGTACTGAAATTTGGCGGTGGGTGTCAAGGTTGTTCTGCTGTCGATGTGACCTTACGTCAAGGCGTTGAAGTGCAGTTAAAGCAATCCATCCCAGAGCTTACACAAGTGGTTGATGAAACTGATCATTCACAATCTGAGAACGCTTATTATAAGTAAGCGGTTTTTTTATCCTCAATAATTTGATAACTCATGGCAAAACTTACTTCTGAAGAAAAACAACTGCTCAAAGATTTAATTGCACCGGTAAAGTCAAAATTACAGGTGGCTTGGCTAATGTCTGTATTGTCAACACTGGTTTTTGTTGCTCAATCATGGATATTGGCAACGATTTTTAATCAATGGTTGCAACAACAATTTGCAGGGGAGCCTCTATCTGCCGAGGTATTGTGGCAATGGTTAGGCTGGTTGTTACTTTGCTTATTTGTACGTCCTATCTTTGGCGTGGTACAACAGCTTATCGGTAGCAAGGCGAGCCTTAGCGTGCGTAGTCAGCTCCGTCAGCGGTTGCTATCGGCACTGGCAGTCTTGGGTATGGCAAGACAAGAGTTTGGTAGCGATGGCAATCTATCCAGCCAAGTGATTGAACAAACAGATGCCCTTGATGGTTATGTCAGTCGCTTTGTGGTACAAAAGCAAGTCGTGGCAAGTACGCCATTGATTTTGCTATTGGCATGTGCATGGCAAAGTCCAGTGGTGGCGGGTATTTTATTCATGACAGCGCCACTTGTGCCTATCTTTATGATATTGATTGGTAATATGACGGCGAAAAAAAGCTCTGAGCAGTTTTCGGCGTTGGCGCAGTTAAGTGGACGTTTTCTCGATTGGGTGCGAGGAATGACGACGCTCAAGCGTTTGCAAGCTACTGATATTGCCGAAAATGATCTGGCTTATGCCAGCGAATCCTATCGTCATCGTACTATGGATGTGCTAAAGATTGCCTTTTTAAATGGGGCAGTGCTGGAGTTTTTGTCCGCCTTATGTATTGCCTTGGTTGCTGTTTATCTAGGTTTTGGTCTGATGGGCATTCTGCCTTGGGCAAAAGAGTATGTGCCAGTTAACTACTTTGGGGCTTTATTTATTCTACTGTTAACGCCTGAGTTTTATGCGCCTTTAAGACAGTTGGGAATGGATTATCATGCTCAAGCCCATGCACAAGGGGCGGTGCAAAGTCTGCTTCCAATACTAAAAAAAGCAGAGAGCTTACAAAGCTTAAACGACCATGACAGTAGCGATGTGCCCTTAGACTATCAGGTAGCGCCTAGTATAGAGCTAAATCAACTGGCAATCTATGCACAGGCGACAGATAAAGAGACAGGCGAATCGGTGACTCGTACTCGTTTAAGTCCAATGAGTCTAAGCGTACAGGCAGGTGAACGTATTGGATTGGTAGGTGAGAGTGGTAGTGGTAAATCTAGCTTGATGCAGGCATTGCTAGGTTTTAGTGATTATCAAGGACAAATTTTAATTAATGGCAGTGATCACCACAGCGTTAATATGCAGGCATTCCGAGAGCATATTGGTTATTTAGCACAGCAGGTTGCCTTGTTGCCAATGAGTATTGCTGATAACTTACGTTTGGCAAAGCCGACGGCAAGTGATGATGAGCTAACGGCTGTGTTACAGGCAGTTGGTGTGTATGACTTAATTCAGCAATTACCTAATGGTATTGATACCATGCTTGGCGAGCGGGGTAGGGGGCTATCTGGTGGACAACAGCAACGACTTGGAGTGGCGCAACTACTATTAAGAGATGCAAAGCTTTGGTTATTGGATGAGCCAACCGAACATCTTGATCCAGATACAGCCGATACCATCCATCAACTACTAGAAGAAGTCAGTCGTGGTAAAACAGTCATATGGGTTACTCATTCTGTAGAGCGACTACAATGGTTGGATAAAGTAGTTGAAGTGACAGTCTAGAAATCACGCTAGAAGTCACGCGCTAATCACTGCTGTCTAATTACTGTTGTGCTGATTTTTTCTGGCGTATTACTTTTAGATATTCTGCAACCGCTTTTTTGTGTTCGGTATAAGTTTTGCTAAATTTATGCCCACCTTTTCCTGTCGCTACAAAAAACAAAGCATCGGTCTTGGCTGGGTGTAATGTGGCATGAATGGCTTCTGCAGAGGGTAGAGCGATGGGGGTCGGTGGTAAACCATCAATCTGATAGGTGTTATAGGCAGTCTTTTCTTTAATGTCTTGTTTGCGAATATTGCCATCATAGCGATCTCCCATCCCGTAGATAATCGTCGGGTCGGTCTGTAGTCGCATCCCTTTGTTTAAGCGGTTGACAAATACGCCAGCGACTAATGCCCTCTCTGCTTTTAATCCTGTTTCTTTTTCGATAATCGATGCCATGATGAGTGCCTCATAAGGTGTCTTATAAGGTAAGTTATCAGCACGATTTTTCCATTCTTTATCAAGAATTTTTTGTTGTCGTTGATACAGATCGGTAAGGATCTTTTTATCTGTACTTCCTTGGGTATAAAAATAGGTGTTTGGAGCAAACCAACCTTCTAAGTTATGGCTAAATTCGCCTTTGGTGGTGGTGGCAGGGATGTTGAGGGCAGAAGCTATCTGATCATTTGGTAAGTTTACAATCTCGGTGGTAATGCCTTTGGTTGTTTGTAGCTTTTGATACAAGTCTTTTGCGGTCTTGCCTTCGATAATCTGTACTTTAACTAAGGTGACATCTGCCCCTTGCTGCAAGATTGATAAGGTTTCTTTTAGATTAGGATTGTTAGGAAGTTCATAAGTACCGGTATATAGAGGGCGTTGCATCGTCAATTTTATGTATAACTTGGCAAGCGTTTTAGAAAATAGAGGTGAATTGGATTGCCATTTATCAATGATGCTGTAGTAAGTTTGTCCTTTTTTGATATCCCAGAGTTTTTTAGGTTGTTCAATGCGGGTAAAAAAAGTCTGATAGACCATCAATGAGCTAACGACTAATCCTATCAATATTAGGGTAAATAAGATAACCCACCAACGAGCTCGCCTAATAAAGCGCTGTTTAGTAGTATCATGGTTAGGTTTGACGGGTGTGTTAGTACTGTCTTTGCTTTTTGGCGTAATTTTCTTCATAAAACTGGTTAGCTAAGAATAATAAGTAAATGCAATAATAGCACTATTTGATAGCTTATCAAAGAAGAGAAATTAGCAAACAAAAAAAAGCCTTAATGATAGACACTAAGGCTTAAAAAATGGTGGGTTGTGCAGGAATCGAACCTGCGACCAATTGATTAAAAGTCAACTGCTCTACCAACTGAGCTAACAACCCTAAATTGTAACTTAGCGATAAAAACTAACAATAACTTTAGTTTAAGAAAAGTGGTGGGTTGTGCAGGAATCGAACCTGCGACCAATTGATTAAAAGTCAACTGCTCTACCAACTGAGCTAACAACCCATCGTTGCTAAGTGAGGGCATATTATACGTATTATTTTTTTTAATGCAAGCATTTTTTTATAAAAAATGTACTTTATTGCTTATACAAAGCAGATTGTTTCTGTTATTATGAGAAACAATATCATTTGTGTTAATAAATATGGAGTAAAATATGAGTTCTCCTGACTTTGAGCGACTCTCGCAACAGCTACGTTGTCCATTCGGTGATGATGTGGAAGAGATGGCAGAAAATATGTTTCAAACAAATAGTAATATAATTACCACAACCGTCAAGCAACTAGGGCTAAAGGCAAATGATAAGGTATTAGAGGTTGGTTTTGCCAACGGTAAGCACTTGCCAAGCTTAATGGAACAAGCCGATAATATCCATTATCAAGGGGTTGAAATTTCTGCCGATATGGTGACACAAGCAACTGTAAATAATCAGGCTCTTGTTGATAATCAACAGGCTGAATTTATACAGGTAGTGGAGAATGAGCCATTGCCATTCGCTTTTGCCACTTTTGATAAAATATTATCCGCCAATACTGTCTATTTTTGGCATAATCCACAAGCCTTTATCCATGAGTTATATCAGCTGTTAATAGAAGGTGGGCAACTTGCGATTAGCTTTATTGGAAAGGAATTTGCTGAAAAAATGCCTATAGATCAGTCTATCTTTAACTTTTATCATGCTGATCAGGTGGTGAAATTTATGGAGCAGGGAGGCTTTGCAGACGTTTACGCTTATGAATTTAGCGAGGAGGCGACGAGTAAGTTTGGCGGGGTGTTTACTCGTCCGTTTTTTGTGGTGAGTGGGGTAAAATAAACAATATCCGAAGAAAAAAGTATTAGTTGAATATGATGGTGATGTGATAAATATAATGAATTTATAACACTCCTCTCATTTCTCTAAACCCTCAATCCATTCACGAATTTCTGCCTTGTTTTTTAATGGTGGCACTTCGACAAATTCCGTATCCAACATCTTTTCCATACATTCAAAATTCAATCGATAGATATGTTTTCACAACTTCTTTTAACATATGATATATGATTAATTTTCCTTTACAAAAAAGCAACTTATCTCTAATAGGTAGTTTACTATAATGACCTA
>PDWI01008212.1_pt1 | contig 12366 bp, 10 predicted proteins | sample 1430891 | NCBI WGS metagenome assembly PDWI01 (sample SAMN01162508, study PRJNA174530) | Oral metagenome, whole genome shotgun sequencing project. | biome: Marine environment; feature: Marine mammal; material: Swab sample of the gingival sulcus; isolation source: swab sample of gingival sulcus...
TGATATCTTTTCAAACTTGATTATGACCGGCACCTTTTCACCCTGGTATGTTTTCCTCAGCCTAATACGGGTATTCTGGTCGTTTTTCAGCTTTATCTGCAATCTGTTAATTATCTTTTTACTGGTGCGGCTGATTTATGATTTTTCTTCATCGTCAAATAATTCACCGTTCTGGTACAGCCTCGACCGTTTTTTAAATCCGGTCATTGCAAAAGTAAGTGCCTTTTTACCAAGAACACTTTCATACAGAGCCCGTTTAATTCTGACTATTTTTGTTATTATCGGAATTAGGATACTGCTAGGACTGCTTGTCGGATCAATGTTAGTAGGCTTTTATGCCCCGCAAATTGTATAACTAACGTATATACGAGTGAATAATAGGTATAGATAATACTAACTATTACCAGTGATTAATAGCCGCTATTATATATACCTTGACTTAAAACAAAATTATCAATACTATTTTACATATCTTATAGAATAATGCTATTACACATATATTAAAGGCGGTACATATTATGAAAAAACTTAAAATACCTGCGCTTCCATCAATTCGACGGCTGCCATCTTATTTACATATTATAAAAAGGGCTCAAGCAGAAAACAATGCTTATATTTCAGGAACAGTTATTGCGGAAGAATTACATTTAGAACCTATTCAAGTGCGAAAAGATTTAGCAATAACGGGTATTATCGGTAAACCGAAAAAAGGCTATCCAGTAAATGAACTTATTGCTGCTATTGAAAAATTCCTCAGATGGGACATGGTTCAAAAAGCAATTCTCATTGGGGCAGGAAATCTGGGAACAGCTCTTACCGGCTATCAAGGTTTCAAAGAACATGGATTAGAAATTTGTGCAGCCTTTGACAGCGACAAAAAGAAAATAGGAAAACAGATTCATTCTGTTCCGGTATTCGCCATGCAAGAACTTACTGAACAAGTGAAAAAGCTTAATCCTGCATTAGCCGTATTAACAGCACCTTCACCAAGTGCACAAGAAATTACCGATCAGTTGGTAGAAGCAGGAATTGATGCAATTTGGAACTTTACAAATGTAAAAATTAAAGTTCCTGAACATGTGCTTGTACAGCAAGAAGATTTAACTTCCGGCTATGCTCTTTTGGGTGTTATGATGAATACCCGTATTCAGCGTTCAAGCGAATAAGCATTGTTTTTCTTTCAATAATACATGGTTGAATCAGAAGATGCGTTTAAGATGTTTTATAACCGCTTAGTCAAGCGGTATAAACATCTTTCAAAATGGGCACGACGCTCGGGAATATATGCCTATCGCATATATGATAGAGATATTCCTGAGTTTCCTGTAACGCTGGATATATACCAAGAATACGAGTCAAATAAGATATATTCAGTTCTTACCTTATTTGAATTACACCATCACCCCATCCATTCTGAAGAAATTCCAAAATATATCGAATGTGTTTGCACTACCCTGAATATTGAAAAAAGTGACATTTCAATAAAATATAGAAAAAAACAACGGGATAATGCACAATATGAAAAGATTGCAGAGACCGGTAACCGAATAATTGTACAGGAAGGACGCTGCCGTTTTTTTGTAAATCTTTCAGATTATCTTGACACCGGATTATTTCTTGACCACCGCCCTACACGGCTAAAAATAGCCTCTGAAGCAGAAGGGAAAACTGTATTAAATTTATTTTGCTACACTGCATCATTTTCTGTTCACGCCTTGAAGGGTGGCGCATTACAGGTATGCTCTGTAGATCTTTCAAAAAAATATTTGAGTTGGGCACAAGACAATGCAACCCTTAACAAACTGAACAATCCAAAACGGTGCTCATTTATACAGAGTGATGTTTCTGTTTTCCTAAAAGAAGCGCAACAAAAAAGAAAAACATGGGATATCATCATCTGCGATCCGCCCACCTTCTCAAATTCAAAACGGACACACAATTTCCTTGATATCAACCGCCACTGGTCTGAACTTGTCCGTCAATGCTGTACTGTTTTAGCGAAAAACGGGGTACTGTATTTTTCTTCTAATTCTAAAAAACTCGTATTCTCTACAAAAGAGTTGAACGCTACATCAGATGAAACTATTTCACCTAATCAATTTCTATATAACAACACAATATATTCCGTTGAAGACTGCACAACTCAATCTATTCCCGAAGATTTCAGAAATAAAAAAATCCACCGCCTGTGGAAAATACAGCAAACATCATAACCTCAAAAAATAATGGCATCGATATTGGGGCTATGCCCAAACCTATATTTACAGAATACTTCTCATACTTTGCCAACAACTCTTTTTTATCAGAGCCATCATGAGAAGGCTCCTAAATAGTAAAAATTAACTTCCTTTGGAGTAGTTGGTATTCTCATTTTTATACATCCGTTGTATAGTATGGCTATGAGTACCGATATATTGATTACGGATGACCGTTTAAGTTTTTCTTTAAGTCTAGCAGATATGTTACGTGTACAGGGCTTACGCGTATGTGTTACCGCTGAAAAGAGCAATACAACTGCTAAGAATTCAGAAAAAGATACCCGAATAGGCCCTTATGCAGTTTGGAACAGAGCTTCTATTTTTTCCGTACAATCTCTTGCTCTTCAATTCAAAAATCTTGATCTTTCTATTGATACCGCAGTTATTATTTTTGACGGGCCGGCATATATGGAATTGTATCCGCAAACAGATTCTCTGAGTGCCGATACCATTTGTACAGAACTCATTAATGCGAATACACAGCTTATTTCCATGCTAATTACCTATTTTTCAGAAAAAAGAGCTGGCAGACTGATCTTTGTTCATAAAGAACTGCCAATACCATGCGGTAACCCTGCACTCGCGGCTGCATCAGGAGCTTTCTGCCGTATTGGTGAAGAAACCGCATTAGCATTAAGCACTGAAGAACAGGCGGCTATTCAAACAATTCTTGTCCGCTTGGAAGGTGAAGAAACCAATGTCTACACAGAATGGCTTGCTGCTCAAATTCAGCAACCGTCTTTCGGACGCAGTTCAAGTCGATGGCTGAAAGCCGGTCCGCGAAGTTTATTTACGAAATAGCATTTTGGATCATCTGAAAAGACGAAAATACAATGCCGACACGGTAATCGTACCGTATAGAATATATCTCATTTTATTCCTATTCCTTTGTTCAGCGTTATTTTCAGCATGTGCAACACCTCCGGTACGGGATATTGCCTATCCTTACACTCCGAATAGCACGGCTATTCAATGGACTAAAGCAAAAGACGGTATTGAAAAAGCAGACATATATGATGAACAGCTGCCGCTCATCGTACATGCACTAAAAGTTGACCTACAGAACCCTCATATAACCGTAATTACTTCGGAATCAGCATTGTTTACCGATACACAGGGGACAATACGTGCAGAAACAACACGTACTTTTGCAAAGCGGCATCATACAACAATCGCATTTAATGCAGCGGTATTTCAAACCGATTCAATGTTATTCAGTAGATACCGGAAAATAATAGGATTGCATATCAGTAATTACCGGCAAATGAGCCCGCCTAATAAAAACTTCGGAGCAATATTATTTTTTGATGACGGTACGGCAAAAATTATTGACAGTCAAAAAGCAGCAGATATTCCGCCAAATACCGTATGTGCAGTAAGCGGATTTTGGACTATTTTGCGTAATGGAGCCATTATTCCGTCGCATGTAAAAATACGTGACTCCCGTATAATTGTCGGTCTTGCAGATGAAGGACGAACACTCTTTATTGTTGCGGTAGAAGCCGAAAATACAAAAAAAAGCCAAGGGTTGACATACAATGAATCAGCATTATTAATGAAAAAAATCGGTGCAGACGATGCATTACAATTAGACGGGGGCGGCTCCACAACAGTAATTTTTCAGAAAAACGGTAAACAGCACATTATCGCACCGACAATCGCATTTTTCCCTTTAAGACGAGTTGCATCAAATGTCGGTATACTATACACAAACACATCAGAACAATAGATAAGGAAAAACACATGAAAAAAGCAGAACGAATAGAAGAACTGGAAAGACTCATAAAAAAGCATCAAAACCTTTATTACAATGCAGAGCCGGAACTTTCCGATGCTGATTTTGATATGTTATGGGATGAGCTTAAACAGCTTGAACCCCAAAACACGCTGTTTTTCACCGTTCCCAAAGAACAAACCGACGGTTTTGCAAAAACAGAACATATTATACCGATGGGCAGTCAGGAAAAAGCGGCAAATCCTGAACAATTCCTGAAATGGGCTGAAAAAATGCCGTTCAGTTCCTTTTTGGTACAGTACAAACTTGACGGTGCAAGTTTGGAATTACAATATGAATCCGGCGTATTTACCAAGGCAGTTACACGAGGAGACGGCAAAATAGGTGATGATATTACGGCAAATGTAAAAAAAATGCAGGGATTTGTACCTAAACTGAACGGCATATACGGACAAGACGGCAATGAACCGTTTTCAGGCGGAATACGCGGTGAAGTAATTATGACCAAAGCGGTACACAAAACAAAGTATCAAAACAAGGCAAACTGCCGTAATGCTGCAAACGGAATAATGAAACGCAAAGACGGTTCAGGTTGTGAAGATCTTTCCATCATTTGCTATGATGCAGTTGCGGGCACTGTAGGAGCACCCTTTTCGCGAAAAGCACCGTTTTCAACTGAGACAGAAAAACTTCACTGGTTAAAAGATCAAGGTTTTGAACTTGTTCCTGTTACAACCTGCTCAACTACTCAGGCTGTGATTGACTACCGTGCTCATATTATGGATATACGTAGCACAATTCCTTATGATATTGACGGATTGGTAATAAAAAATGATGAAATTGACAATGAAGATCTGCAACGTGCACGGCCTGAAAAACAAATTGCCTTTAAATTCAGTCTTGAAGAAGCGGTTACAACACTCCGTAGCGTAGAATGGAGTGAATCGGGGGTAACCTATACGCCGATAGCCTTAATTGATCCGGTGTATCTTGCAGGAACAACCGTTAAACGGGCAAACCTCTGCAACCCTAATCTCATTGCCGAAATGAATCTAAAAATAGGCAGTAAGGTGGTTGTTACCAAACGGGGAGAAATTATTCCTAAAATTGAAACATTGCTGGAGAATCCCGCTTCTGCCAAACCAATTGAGCAACCCGAATCATGTACAACATGCAGCACACAGCTCATAGATGAAGGCAGTCGATTATACTGCCCTAATACCGAATGCCCGAAACGGATACATCACCGTATAGAAAAATGGATTAACACCCTTGATATTCAAGACTTCGGTGTTCAATTAATCAAACAGCTTTTTGAATCAAAAAGAGTTCAATCAATTTCAGATCTCTATACCCTTACAGTTGAAGAGCTCGCTTCTTTAGAAAGAATGGGCACAAAATCTGCTGAAAAAGTGCACCGTTCACTCCATGCAAAAAATAATGTTTCTTTAGCCGTGTTTATTGCCGGCTTTGATATCGAAGGTATTGGTCAGACAATGATGGAAAAGCTGATTGATGCAGGGTTTGATACACTTGAAAAATTATTAGATGCAAAAGAGGCTGATTTTGCTGCCGTATATCAATTCGGCGATATTCTTGCTCATAATCTCACTCTCGGTTTAGCAGAACTAAAAGATGAAATGCTGACATTGGTCAATACAGGCGTTGTTCGTATACAGTCTTTACCTAAAGAAGATAGTGGTAGTTTGCCGTTAAACGGCAAAAGTTTTTGTTTCACCGGTGAACTACATCAAATAAAACGAAAAGAAGCGGAACAATTAGTAAAAGATCAGGGAGGAAAAACAAAATCATCAGTCAGTAAAGGACTATCGTATCTCGTTACTAATACTCCGAATTCAGGATCTGCAAAAAACAAAAAAGCACAGGAATTGGGTGTTACCGTTATTACAGAAGAGGATTTCTTTTTGCTCTTGAATACTTAATTGAAAACAAATAAGCACATCAACCTGTATGACTCCATCATATAAATCAACTCTTTTTATATTAATTGAATTTATCCTGATATCGAGCATCTGTATTATCCCGCCGATTTTTTCAGATCAAGTATTTTCACTTCCTCCGAAACCGGTCGGAGTATATGAGTCTTTTTACTTTACTACCCATGTACTCACCGCAGCATTTTATGAAGAAGTTTTATACCGACTCTACTTACCTAACCGTTTATATATCTTAATAAGTGCTTTTATACAAAACCTCTTTACAGAACAAAATAACGACTTTAGACAATCAAAAACAAAAGTATTTCTCGGCATAGAAGCCGCTGCAATTTGTTTATTTGCGGCAGCGCATCTGTATCTTGGATTTTTTTCAGTATTGTTTGCAGGTTGTTTTGGTATTATCACTCGATATAGCTATCTCAAACTAAAACAACATATTTCATGGGCACTATCACTTTCTATACTAACCATTGTTCACACCGGATGGAATGGTATTGTCTATTTGTATTTATGGCACACAGCACTCCCATAGCTGATAATATAAAAAAAGGCTTTCTCATTTCTGAGAAAGCCTTTGCATTATATCAAAAACGCTAATTGTTTATTCTTCAACAGCCTTTTTTTCCTTTGCATTGTCTTCGTCAAGTTCTGCAACAACGTCATTGTCTGCTACAACTTCTTCTTCAGCAACAACTTCTTCTTCGTTTGCAGTGATAACTTCAAGAACATTACCTTCTCTGTCGATCATTTCAACTTCAGATTCAGGAGTGATCTTATCAACATAGAATGTGTAAGTAACAGGTTCTGATACGTTTCCAACATTGTCGATAGCTTTTACTTCAATGTTATATACTTCTTGTTCATTGAAACGAATAGGTTCAACATATTTTGTATATTCGTTATCATTGATTTTTACGTAAATCGCATCAACACCGGAAAGTTCATCTTTTGCACCGAATGCCACTGTTTCACTTGTTGAAACAATAATACGTCCTTCTTCATCAACAACTTCATCACTGGGGAAAACAGTATATACTGCATCTTTGTTAATAAGACGGTCGCTATTTTCAAGAGCAACAGTAGGCGGAGTCATATCTACAATAACAGAAGTTAAAGCAATAGGTGTAAGGTTTCCAACATTATCAAGTGCACTGTAGTACAATTTTGCAGGACCTTCTTCAGTAAGTGAATAATATGCATCTTCTGATTCTTTACCCATTCCGTGGAACTCAAGAGCTTCAAGATCTGTACCAATGTATGCAGCTGCAACGCCACAACCGGTTAAGCTGTCTGATGCAGAAACAAACCATTTAGTTTTAGCTGAACAATATGTTGACAAACCTTTGTAATAAAGAGGTTCTGTTGTTTCGAGCACAGCCTTGGGAGGAGTGTTATCAACAGCAACTTTGAATGTTTTGGGTATTTCTAAGTTACGGCTGTTATCAAGACCACGATAAGAAATTTCATAGGTTCCTTCTTCAAGAATCTGGAAGGGATTGTGATACTGCATGAATGCTTCACCATCCAATGAAAACTCTACATAATCAAGACCGGTTTCTTTGTCAGAAGAAATAAGTTTGAAAAACACATCACTGTTTACAAAATCTTTATCACCTTTCAAAAAGTGTGTTGCAACGCGCTGGTAATCAGTACCAACGGTCTGCGGTGCCTGAGCCCAGGCGGAAAAACAAAGCGCTGCACAGGCAACTGCTAATACTGTTTTTTTCATCATTAAAATGACCTCCAAAATAATTTTTGCAATATTAAATACTGCTACTTATTGTTAATAATTGATTTCTACTCTGCGGTTATTGCAACGTTCAGCAATTTCAGCATGAGAACCTACAGGATTCTCTGCTCCGTTACCTTTAATTTCAATACTGTCCGCATCAAAGATATCAAGCGATTGAAAATATTCCGCAACAGCTTCAGCTCGCTGCAAGGAAATCCGATTTTCATCTTTTACGGTGTTTAGTTTTGCACTATGGCCAACAATTACAATATGATCTGCATTTTCTTCCTGTAATTCTTTTGCAATTACATTCAGTCTATTTGCAGTAAAACTATCAATTTTGTAAGCTCTAGGCGCAAAATAGATGACATAACCGTTGCCATTACCAGTTGATTTTCGAACACTCTCCGATTCACTGCCTTTTTCGGTAGAATTAGCAACCGGCTCAGTCTGTTCATCAACATTTTCTGTAGGCTCAACAACCGTCTCTTCTACCGTTTGCGCTTCTTCCTTCTGGACAGACTCGTCAGCCGCATCGGGAGCAGATTTGCACGCAAACAACAGCGGCAAAGCAACCAGTAGAAACAATACTTTTAGTCTCTTCAAACTTACCTCCTTTTAAAATATACAATTAATAGTATCCATTTTTTCTAAAGTAGTCAATCAAAAGTGTCGTTTTTATACCTACTATTCCCACTCAATAGTTGCAGGCGGTTTAGGAGTAATATCGTAAACAACACGGTTGATGCCTTTCACTTCATTGACAATCCGTAATGCGATTTTTTGTAAAACAGAATAGGGGATTTCGGCAGCTTCAACAGTCATTGCATCCGATGATGTAACAGCTCTGATTGCGATAAGATTATCATAGGTTCTGCCGTCTCCCATAACTCCGACCGTACGGACATTCGGTAACACGGTAAAATACTGCCAAATAGAGTCAGCTAAGCCGGCTTGGGCAATTTCATCACGTAAAATTGCATCACTTTCACGCACTAAACGGAGCCGTTCTTCCGTAATTTCACCTAAAATACGGACTGCAAGCCCCGGACCGGGGAACGGCTGACGGTATACCAGCGGATGAGGAATACCGAGTGATTCACCGAGTACGCGAACTTCATCTTTAAAGAACATCCGCAGCGGTTCAATCAATGCTTCAAAATCTACTTTTTCAGGCAAACCGCCCACATTGTGATGTGATTTGATAACAGCCGCTTTTTTGCTGCCGCCGGATTCAATAATATCAGGATAAATAGTTCCTTGTACAAGGAAATCACTTCCGCCGATTTTTTTTGCTTCTTCTTCAAAAACACGGATAAATTCTTCACCGATAATTTTCCGCTTCTGTTCAGGGTCGGTTACCCCTTTCAACCGGTTTAAAAACCGCTCTGACGCATCAACAGGAATAATATGCAGCCCTAATGTTTCACGGTATGTTTTCAGCACTTCTTCCGCTTCATTTTTTCTCAACAGTCCGTGATCAACAAAAATACAGGTAAGCTGATCTCCAACAGCTTTATGAACCAGAACCGATGCAACGGAAGAATCAACACCGCCGGACAATGCCGAAAGGACTTTTTTTGAACCGACTTGTGCACGGATTTCTTCAATTAATGTATCAGCAGCTTTTTCTGCATTCCATGTTTCAGTACAGGCACAAATAGTACGCGCAAAATTTTTCAGGATTTGCATTCCGTGAACAGAATGCAGTACTTCAGGATGAAACTGTACGGCATACTGCTTTTTGCCGGTGTGAACCATTGCCGCTATGGAGCAATTATCTGTATGGGCAATTGCGGTAAACCCTTCGGGCAATGACGCAACGGAATCGTTATGATTCATCCACACAATAGAATTATTGTTACAGTCTTTCCACAACGGTGATGCCGCATCATCAAGGATAAGCGCTGCTTTCCCAAATTCACTTTTACCGGCAGAACGCACCGAACCGCCTGATAGATGCGCCATGAGCTGCATTCCGTAGCAAATACCCAAAACAGGAACACCAAGCGTAAATACTTCGCTGCTACACTGCGGGGCATCTTCTCCATAAACCGAATCAGGCCCGCCGCTTAGCACAATCCCTTTTAAACCAGCACTTTTTATCTGTGCAGGTTCGGCATCGTAGGGTAAAATTTCACAATATACTCCGCATTCGCGGATGCGGCGGGCGATCAGTTGACTGTATTGTCCGCCAAAATCAAGGATGATAATCTTTTCTCTATGCATGCCGCCGAGTATATCACGCAAAAAGCGGCATTACAAGCAAAAAAATTCTTTGGTTTATTCATCTTCTTTTACATACTGTTCCAGATTTTCTTCTTCCCACATTTTTTTTGCATCATCCCATCCGTTATCAGCAGCTTTTTTTATCCAGTAGGCAGCGAGCTGTTTGTTATTTGGTATAGTAAGTGTCCCAAACCAATAATACATGTATCCCAGCTCATATTGCGCTTTGACATCTCCCTGTTCAGCTGCTTTTTTCAGCCACGGTTCGGCACGTTTCGGAGAGTATTCCGATTGTTGGGGATAAAGATAGAGTAAACCGAGATACCGCTGCCCTTCTGCATCACCTTGTTCTGCTGCTTTTTTGTACCAGTATTCAGCTTTCTTTTCATCTTTTGATATATTTTTTAACAAGCCAAATTGATAGAGTCTCCCCATTTCATTTTGCGCTGCTATATTATTCTGTTCAGCAGCTTTGGTATACCAATACACTGCTTGTGTATCATTCTGAAGAACACCTTTTCCATATTTATATAATACAGCAAGATTACACTGGGCGTTCGGCAATCCTTGTTCCGCCGCTTTTGTATACCAAAATGCCGCCTGTTTGTAATCTTTCGGCACACCTCTGCCTTCTTGATACGATACCCCTAAATTAAACTGACCGGAAGCATTACCTCCTTTGGCGGATTTCACGCACCAACTCGAGGCTTTTTGTTCATCTTTTTCAACACCAAGTCCTTGAGTGTAGAGTATGCTCAGCACAAACTGCGCAGACGCATGCCCCTGTTCAGCAGCTTTGGTATACCAATACACTGCTTTTTTGTGATCTTGTACAACCCCTTCGCCTTTCTCATAAGAGAGTGCTACATTATATTGCCCTGTTATATTCCCTTGTTCAGCTCCTTTTGTATACCAATAGAAAGCTTTATCGTGACTCTGTTCAACACCCCATCCTTTATCATATAAAACACCAAGATTCGTTTGAGCCGGCGCATATTCCTGATTTGCCGCTTTTGTATACCAGTAAAATGCCTGTTTATAATCCTGCTCAACACCTTTTCCTCTCTCATACGTAACACCGAGGTTGTACTGTGCTTTCCTATACCCTTGTGATGCTGATTTTGTGTACCAGTAAATTGCTTTTTTATGATTCTGTTCTATACCGCGTCCGAGATCATACCGGTAGCCTAGATTGTTTTGTCCTGCAGGATCCCCCTGTTCGGCAGCCTTTTTGTACCAGTACACTGCTTTCTTGTCGTCTTTTTTCAAAATATCGCCTTGTGCATACATTACCCCAAGGTCATTTTGAGCGTGGGCATTTCCATCCCGTGCACCTTTTGCATACCAGTATTCAGCTTTTTTATAACTTTTAGCAACACCAAGTCCTTTGAAATACATATATCCGAGTTGAGATTGTGCTTTAAAATTTCCTTGCTCGGCTGCTTGTGTAAACCAATGACGTGCCTTTTTGTAGTCTTGCGGAATTCCTTTGTCTTCGTAATACAAATATCCTAAATTGATTTGAGCATCGCTGTTTCCCTGTTCGGCTCCTTTTGTGAACCAATGCAATGCTTCTGAGTAATCTTGTTCTACATGTTCACCGGTATAATAAATCATGCCGAGCATATTTGATGTCATGGAAGAGCCCTGATTTGCCGCTTTTTTAAACAATGCCAGTGCTTGAGTATAATCTTTTTCTGTTCCCTGCCCTGACCAGTATAATAGTCCAAGCAGGTGCTGGGCTTTTGCATGATTTTGTTCAGCACTTTTCTTAAATAATGAAAATGCTTTTTCTAAATCCTGTGGTACGCCCTGCCCTTCGGCATACAGAAGTCCGAGGTTGCATTGCGCCGGTGCATATTCTTGCTCTGCCGCTTTTTTGAACCAGTTGAATGCTTGTACAAAATAATGCTGAACACCATCACCATAGTAATACACGACACCGAGCCCATCTTGTGCCGCAGCAAAATCCTGTTCCGCAGCCTTTTGATACCAGTACACTGCCTGTTCAATATTTTGCTCAATGCCGTTACCGTAATAATACATATCCGCTAAAGCGGTTTGAGCCGCAGGATCGCCCGCTTCTGCTTTTGCTTTTATTTCATTCTGCCGCTTTGCGGTTGTTTGACAAGAAATCAATAACAGCAATGTAATACACAGGAATAGTCCCGTCTGTTTTGTTTTCATTTTTAATTTCTCCTTATAACCACTCTATAGCTACTCTTAAAATACATGCACCCGTACTATTGATTGAAATAAAACTTTTTACTCATTATGCATCAGAAGGTTTTTCTTTTTTGAAATACAATAACACAGCAATACTACAAATAAAAATATATCCTGTAATACTGTATATATCAGGCAAATCTCCGAAAAAAACTAATCCGAAAATAGCTGAAAACAATACATGAGTATAATCATACGCAGCAATACTATTTGCCGGAGCATAAGAAT
>PDWI01008214.1_pt1 | contig 12362 bp, 11 predicted proteins | sample 1430891 | NCBI WGS metagenome assembly PDWI01 (sample SAMN01162508, study PRJNA174530) | Oral metagenome, whole genome shotgun sequencing project. | biome: Marine environment; feature: Marine mammal; material: Swab sample of the gingival sulcus; isolation source: swab sample of gingival sulcus...
AAAAAAACTACCGTCTAACATAATTTTCCCACTTATCAATCACCTGACGCATATCATTGGGAATTTCAGAATCAAAAAACATAATTTCGCCCGTTCTCGGATGCTGCAACTCCAAAGACTTGGCATGCAAAGCCTGACGAGGCATGACAGCAAAACAATTCATTACAAACTGTTTATACTTGGTGAAAGTAGTACCCCTCAAAATTTGGTCGCCGCCATACTCGTAATCATTGAAGAGCGGGTGTTTAAAATAACTCATGTGCGCCCTTATCTGATGAGTTCTGCCCGTTTCCAACTTACACTCCAATAAACTCACATAATCAAAACGCTTAATTACTCTGTAATGAGTAACAGCATGTTTACCATACTCTCCGTCAGGAAAAACCTGCATTATTTTTCGGTCTTTCAAGTTCCTGCCTATATGACCCGTGATTGTTCCCGTATCGTTGTCGAAATTACCCCAAACCAGAGCAATGTAGCGACGATTTATGGTTCGTTCAAAAAACTGCTTCGATAACATAGTCTTTGCATGTTCAGTTTTTGCAATAACCAATATTCCCGAAGTATTTTTGTCAATTCTGTGAACCAAACCGGGACGTTGCTCGGTTTTATCACTGAACATAGGCAAGTTCTTTAAATGATAAGCCAAAGCATTTACCAATGTGCCCGAATAATGTCCGTAGCTCGGGTGGACAACCATGCCGGGCTTTTTATTGACAATTAAAATATCATCGTCCTCATATTGTATGTCGAGCGGAATATCCTCTGCTATTATCTCAATTTCGCGCGGAGGATAATTAAACACTATGGTTACCACATCTTTCGGACGCACCTTGTAATTGGATTTTACCTCTTGTGAATTTACCAAAATATTGCCCGCCGACGCTGCTTCCTGTATTTTGTTTCTCGATATATTTTCTAATTTGTTAAACAACCATTTGTCAATTCTCAATGGCGATTGACCTTTATCCACAACATATTTATAATGTTCGTATAATTGCTCTCCTTCGTTCATCTGTCTGTTTTTTGTAACTTTCGGTTTTTGGCTTTTAGCTTTGCCGTTCGTAATTCGTAATTTTTAATTCGTAATCGCTTTATTATTGCAAATGTAAATATTATTTTGAAAATTAAGACATTATTGCCAACCGAAAAATTAAAAATTTGTTTTATGAAAAAAAAAATCTACTTTTGCCGACATAACAAACAGCTTGTCATCTTATCTGAATTGTTGAACTTAATTAAAGAGCAGTTCTGTTTTATCAATAGTTAGTTATATTTTGTAACTATGTGATAATCAGTAGTTTGTGAGATAAGGTTTTGCATGTAAATCATTGATTATCAGTAATATAATTTAAAATTTTTAATTTAACGAAATGTTGTTTTATTATATGGCAAGAATTTTGTGTTTAATCAATATTTCACTAAAAAATATAAGAAGTTATGGCAGAAAAAACAAGATATTCAGACCCTGAATTACAGGAGTTCAAAGAAATAATTTTAGCAAAACTTGAAAAAGCAAGACAAGATTATGAAACCCTGCGAGCTTCCATAGACCACAGCGACGGCAATACAACAGACGACACATCGCCAACTTTTAAGGTTTTGGAAGAAGGGGCATCGGTATATTCCAAAGAACAGGCAAGCAGATTGGCACAACGTCAAGGCAAGTTTATAAAGCATCTTGAATTGGCTTTGATAAGAATAGAAAATAAAACTTACGGAGTTTGTCGAGAAACAGGTAAGTTAATCTCCAAAGAGCGATTGAGAGCTGTTCCTCATGCGACATTGTCGATAAATGCAAAAGAGAAACGAGGATAAACTTGTAAAAAGCCGTAAAAGAACAAGTTGTCAGCTATGATTTTACGATGTTGAATTTGTTTATTAAACAAAAGTGAAAGAAGTATGAATTCAAAATTGAGATTACCGATAATCTTAACTTTAATTGTTTTAATTTTAGACCAAAGTTTAAAAATTTGGATAAAGACCAATATGGCACTTAACGATGCTTATTCGCTTTTCGGCAATTGGGCTTTGATACATTATATAGAAAATCCCGGCATGGCTTTCGGCTATAAATTCGGAGGCGAAGCAGGTAAAATGTTTCTGACTTTGTTCAGGATTATTGCTGTTGGCGTTATTGCTTGGTATATGTGGCGACTTGCCAAGCGAGAGGTTTCAAGAGGTTTATTGGTATGTTTGTCGCTGATACTTGCAGGTGCGATAGGAAATATTATCGACAGCACTTTTTACGGTCTGATTTTTGACACGGGAACAAGTTATAATTCTGAATTGGGCGTTTGGCAGGAATACAGCGGAATTTCGCAAATGAATTTTGAAGGATATGCTCCTTTATTTAAAGGTTGTGTGGTTGATATGTTTTATTTTCCCATGATAAACGGTAATTTTCCCGCTTGGTTTCCGTTTTGGGGAGGCGAATCGTTTACCTTTTTCAAACCGATTTTTAATGTTGCCGATTCGGCAATAACCGTTGGAGTAGCAATTATGCTTATTTTTCACAAAAAAGATATTCAACAAAATTCCAATTTAGCCGTAAATGAATAGTCATTTATATTCCGAACGCCTGTTAAATTTTAATGATGAATTAAAAGATTTAAAAATAAAAAACAGAAACATTGCAATATTTAGGTTGTTGGTTTTTGTTTTAATGGTTGTTTTAGTAGTTGTTTTTTTCAAATTTGGCATTGAGATAAGCCTGATATTTGCAGTATTATCTCTAATGCCTTTTTTGTTTTTGGTGCAAAAAAGCGGCAAATACAAATACAAGATAAGATTTACGCAAGAATTAATCCGCATTAACCAGTCTGAACTTGATGCTTTAAAAGGCAATACGTCAAATTTTGATGCAGGCAAGGAATTTATTGATAATAAGCATAATTACAGCTTCGACCTTGATATTTTCGGCGATAAATCCATTTATCAATACATAAACAGAACTTGCACGGAAGGAGGAGCAGATAAACTTGCCTATGCTTTAAAAAATCCCTTAATAGAAGCTAATAAAATAATAGAAAGGCAAGCGGCGAGCAAAGAGCTGTCGAGCATGCTTGATTGGCGACAAGAGTTTCGGGCAACAGGCAATATTTCCATGAAATCGGATAGCTTACTTTCAGGTCAAATATCTGTATTTCAGACTAATAACAGCAATAAAAAAAACGATTTTAAGTTTAGAAAATCGGTACTTGAATGGTTGCAAACTGATGCTGTTTTTGCAAAAAAAGGTTTTATAGAAACTTTTTTAAACATTTTGCCTTTCGTATCGCTTGTGCTTATTGTGTTGCTTGCATTAGGATTGTTGCCTGTTCAAATATTTGCATTTTACGTAGTAGTTCAATTGGGATTTTATATTTTTCAAAAAAAGAAAATAGATGATGTTTCATTAAAAGTCGGGCGACAAATAGACATATTGGAACGATACGAAAAATTATTGCAACTTATTGAACATGCAAATTTTAAATCGCAGGTTTTAAATGCCAAACAAAGCAAATTGGCGACAGATAATTTAAGTGCATGTAAGGAATTAAGGCATTTAAAAACAATTATTAAATATTTAGACAACAGAAATAATATTTTATTTGCATTTATTGCTAATGCGCTTGTTCAGTGGGATATGCAGTGTGTATTGCGTCTGGAAAAATGGCGTTTCGCTAATAAAAACAAGTTGCCTGTATGGCTTAATGTTATATATGAATTTGATTTTTTGTCAAGTATGGCTAACTTTGCGCATAATAATCCGCAATTTGCCACTCCCGCAATACTCGATAACAAGAATTTTGTTCTAAATATGGAAGAGGGCGGACATCCTTTAATTGTGGCAAATAAGCGCGTAAACAACAGCATTATAATTGATGATTTTAAAAAAATATTGCTTATAACAGGTGCAAATATGGCGGGCAAAAGTACGTTTTTACGAACGATTGGTGTAAATATGATTTTGGCGATGTCGGGAGCGGTTGTATGCGCCAAAAGTTTTGCACTAACGCCTGTTAGGTTGCATACAAGCATAAGAAACGCAGATTCAGTGCAAAATAATGAGTCATATTTTTTTGCCGAACTTAAACGTTTGCAGTCGATAACCGAAAGCATGAAACGAAACGAGGGTTTGTTTGTAATTATCGATGAAATGTTAAGAGGAACAAATTCTCGTGATAAACATAATGGTTCTCAGGCACTTATAGAACAACTGATAAAATATAAAACATCAGGTTTGTTGGCTACTCACGATATTGCTTTGGGCAGTCTTGCCGAAAAATACGGTAGCAATGTATACAATTATCGTTTTGAGGTAGAAATAGAAGACGATGAGCTTGTTTTTGATTATAAATTAAAAACGGGAGTAAGTCAAAATTTAAACGCTACTTTTTTAATGAAAAAAATGGGGATAATTGAAAAATCCTAATATCAAAACCTAATAATAAATGGCACTAAGTAAAAAGATAAAAAAAGATGAATTTATTTCAATTTTCAGAAATAATAAACCGTCTCAAACACTATCGGATAATAAAGACATACAAGATATAGAAAAGACATTTGCACATAAGAATTTTCCGAGTAAATCAGACGAGGAATGGCGACATACTAATATAAACAGTCTTTTTCAACACAAATTCAGTTTAAGCACCTATGGAACTGTAAGTAAAGAGAAAGTCAGGCGTTTTACAATTCCGGGTTTTAATGCTTACAGACTTGTTTTCGTAAACGGATACTTTGTTGAGCAATTATCTGATATTCAGGATATAGAAGGTAAAATAACGGTGATAAACAACCAATATGTAAAGCAACTGTATCCCGAATTATTTAGTAAATATTTTAAAATTTCAAATGAATATTCCGATAATTTATTTGCCGATATTAATACGGCTTACGCAACTGACGGAACTTTTATTTTGGCAAATAAAAATGTGGAAATCGATAAATATATTCATATCATTAATTTATCCGATGGCGACAATCAAAAACTTGTATCTCAATACAGAAATATTATTGTTGCACAAGCAAACAGTAAGCTGAATGTACTCAATACATTTCATTCATTATCAGTTAATTATACCTTTACAAATGTTGTTAATGAGATAATTTTAGAAGAAAATGCCAAAATCAACTATAATATTTTTCAAGGAGAGGGTAACGATACCTTTCAATTGAATAATACAAGAGTTTTGCAAGCAGGAAACAGCAAATTTTCAAGTCATACGGTTACGCTTTGCGGTTCTATTGTCAGAAACGACATAAATGCGGTACACTTGGGCGAAGCATGCGAAACTAATTTAAACGGCTTATATTTGCCCGACAGAGAGCAACATTTTGATAATAATTTATTTGTACATCATGCTAAGGCTCACGGAGTTAGCAGTCAGTTGTATAAAGGTATTATCGATAATAAAGCAAGTGCTGTATTTTTAGGCAAGGTGTTGGTGGATAAGGGAGCGCAAAAGACCTTAGCCAATCAATCCAACAAAAATGTATTGCTGACTGATAATGCAAAAGTAAACAGCAAACCTCAGTTGGAAATATATGCCGATGATGTTTCTTGTTCGCATGGTTCAACTACGGGGCAAATCGACCAAAAAGCACTGTTTTACATGCAATCGAGAGGCATAGACCGCAAACATGCCGAAACATTATTGCTCAATGCTTTTCTTTCCGATATTATAGACGGAATAGAATCGGAAGCATTGCGAAATTTGCTGCATCTTATGGTAAACATGCGTTTGAAAGGCGAGTTTTACGGTAATCAATGTTCTATGGCTAATGTTTGTCAAGGTTGCGAGGTTTAAAAAAACAAAAAAAATGAACATAAACGAAATTAGAAAAGATTTTCCCATACTAAGCAGGAAAGTTTACAATAAAGATTTGATATATTTGGATAATGGTGCAACTACTCAGAAACCTTTACAAGTTATAGATGCCGTTTCCGATTTTTATAAGCAAACCAACAGTAACATACACAGAGGTGTTCATTATTTGAGCGATAAATCGACTGAAATGTATGAGAATGCGCGTGTAAAAGTGCAAAATTTCATAAATGCCGAACATAAAGAGGAAGTTATATTTACGAGAGGTACTACTGATGCCGTTAATTTGGTAGCATTTTCGTATGGAGAAAAATACATACAAGAGGGCGATGAAGTTATAATTACGGAAATGGAGCATCATTCCAACATTGTTCCTTGGCAGTTGCTTTGCGAAAGAAAAAAAGCCTTACTCAAATACATTCCCCTTAATTCAATGGGCGAATTGCAGTTAGACGAACTTGATAATTTATTAAGCGAGCGTACTAAAATACTTGCTGTTACTTATGTTTCAAATTCTTTGGGAACAATAAATCCTGTTAAAGAGATTATCAAAAAAGCACATAAGTGTAATGTACCTGTTTTGGTTGATGCTGCGCAAGCTATACAGCATATTTCCGTTGATGTTCAAGATTTAGATTGTGATTTTTTGGCATTTTCGGGTCATAAAATGTATGCTGAAACAGGCATTGGTGTGTTATACGGCAAGCAAAGCCTGCTTGATGCAATGCCTCCCTATCAGGGCGGAGGCGATATGGTTGATGTAGTAAAATTGGAAAAAACAACGTACTTGAAATCGCCGTTTAGGTTTGAAGCGGGTACTACTAATTATGTTGGAGCTATTAGTATTGCAGCTGCCATTGATTATATTAACCGCTTGGGAATAAGCAATATACAAAAATACGAACATGATTTATTGCAGTATGCAATTCAGCAATTAGAAGCTATCGACAATCTAAGTATATACGGAAATTCCAAAAATAAATCGGCAGTTACGTCATTTTTATTGGACGGCATACATTCTTACGATACCGGCGTTATACTCGACAAAATGGGTATTGCTGTTCGCACGGGTACTCATTGCACACAACCTGTTATGAGTTATTTTGGAATAAGCGGCACTGTTCGCATTAGTTTTGCCATGTATAATACTTTTGAGGAAATTGATGTTTTTATGAAAGGAATTAAGCGTGTGCAAAGAATGTTTGGATAGGAGAGGAGAACCAAATGTAAACATTTTTTTAATAATTCTTAATTCATTAAAATGATTAAAAGGTTAGAAAATATAAATGGAAATATTCTTGAATGGGCAATAATTCGTGCGGGCAATAAGCCTGAGGAGTTTTTTATTTCTAATCCTAAGGTCAGAGATTGGATTACAGGAAAAAATTATCCTACAATAAAGCAATTAGAGAAGTTTACTCGAAAAGTTCATGTTCCTTTTGGTTATATGTTTTTGAAAGAACCGCCAAATGAAGATATTCCAATTCCTTTTTTCAGAACAGGTAAAGCAAATCCGAAAGCTGAAAAAATATCTTTGAATGTTTATCACACCATACAAATTATTCAAGAAAGACAAAATTGGTTGATTGAATATTTAACTAATAAAAATTATGACGATTTAGAGTTTGTCGGAAAATTTGATGTAAATACTAATTATCAAAGTATTGTTCAAGACATAAAGAAGACTTTGAAATTGCAAAGCGATTGGGCAAGTAAGTTTAATACATGGGAAGATGCTCTAAATTTTTTAATCTTGCAAATTGAAGAGACAGGAATAATTGTTTCTTTTAACGGCATTGTCGGTAATAATACGAGGCGAACTATTAATGTCGATGAATGTAGAGGTTTTGTTCTTGTGGATAAAAAAGCACCTTTTCTTTTCGTAAACTCTGCCGATGCAAAAGCTGCTCAAATGTTTACTCTCATACATGAATTGGCTCATATATGGATTGGACAAACTGCCGGTTTTGATAATCGACGAATGCTTCCGGCTAATTATCCTGCCGAAATTTTATGCGATAAAGTTGCAGCTGAATTTTTGGTACCTGAAAAATATTTTATACAAAAATGGTCTAAAACCGAAAATTTTAAAGATTTGAGCAAATTCTTTAAAGTAAGTCAAATTGTCATAGCCAGAAGGGCTTTGGATTTAAACTTAATAAGTACAGATGCTTTTTTTATTTTTTACAATGATTATATTCAAAAATTAAAATCTCGAAAGAAACTAAACCGTACATCGGGAGGTGATTTTTATGCGACTGCAAGGAAAAGAATAAGTTTAAGATTTGCAAGTTACGTGAATAATGCCGTAAATGACAATTCGCTTTTGTATAGAGATGCGTATAGACTTACCTCACTTAAAGGAGATACATATAGTAAATTTGTAAATGAGCATTTATATCAATTATGAGTTTGTACGTAGTCGATAGTAATTTTTTTATTCAAGCACATAGGGCGTATTATCCTTTTGATGTTTTTACAAGTTTTTGGGTTAAGGTTAGGCAACTTGCAGTGCAAAATAAAATTCAAAGTATAGACAAAGTACAGAATGAAATATATTCTAATTCTTCGCATGAAGATGAATTGAAAAATTGGTGTAAAAATAATTTGCCTGTCGGGTTTTTTGTTGATACTGCTTCTTATATTGATGTTTATCTTGATATTATCAATTGGGCTAATTCTATGAATTATCATTACAAAGCATCAGCTGTTCAAGAATTTTTAACTGCTGATTTAGCAGATCCTTGGTTGGTTGCTTTTGCAAAATCGAACAACTGCACTATTGTTACTTATGAAAAAAGTGAAGTTCATAGAAAATCAAGAATAAAAATTCCAGAAGTTTGTAATTACTTTGACGTTCGCTATGTTGATACTATTGGGTTGTTGAGAGAATTGAATGAAACAATATAGAACCTCAATTTCCACTTTTAGTTTGGCGAAAAGTATAAAATACAAAAAGGACAGCTCCTATTAAAAGCTGTCCTTTGTCGTTTCAAATAATAACACCTAAATTATGTAAGTTACAAACCTAAAACATTAATTCCTTGTTCAAAAACTATATCAACGGGAATACCTGCTTCTGATATTTTATCTAAATCTTTTTGTAATTCTTTGTCAATGATTGCCTTTTTGGCTACCAGCGATTTAACACCTTCATAATCGCCGTCTCCTTGCAATTTTAATATAAGTTCAGATAAAGAGTTCATAGCTTCCTGCATCTTTTTAAAGTTCACCGTGTAAGTTCCGTCGGAGTTCTTTACAAATGCTTGTTTTTCCTTGAAATAGTTATATCTGATTAAATTAGCCTGTCCATGAGCACTTGCACCTCCAAAACGTATGGAACGGAAAATACCTGCCATGAAAGTAACATAATTGTCCATTAAATCAACATCAAGTTCGCCCATTTCTTTCAATTTGGTAATCATGTATAATCCCAAAATGTCGGCTTTGCCCTCTTCAAGAGCCGAATATGTTTCTTTAAGAGCCTTTCTTACAGTACCTTTGCCATCAAGAGTATTTTTAATACCCAATCCGTGAGCAACTTCGTGGAACATGGTGTTTTGAAAAAACGCATCAAATTTAATGTTTTTTTGCTGGTCTTTTGTTATTAGTATATCTGAAATAGGTACTACAATTTTGTCGAATTTTGCTTGCATTGCATTTTTTAGTTGCAATCTTCTGCTGCCTTTTGCAATCTGTACTCTTTCGTCATTAGGTAAATTTATTGCAATGGTTTTGCCTCCCGCATTGCATTCTCCCGAGTAATATACAACATCATAAGCATTTAGCTGCGAGTTAGAACCCGGCTTTTCAGCTTTGTATTTATCTTCAACGGGCAATCCTTTTTGTAAAGCGGGCAATAATTTGGCATATCTTGCAAGTTTTTTGCTCCATTCTTTGTCTTTTACCAAAACATAACCCTCGTGTGCGGCTTTATATCCGAATAAAGCATCTTCATAATTTTCAATTGGACCGATAACTAAATCCAATCCGTTGTCTTTCATTTCCATCCATGCAGAATCACTTGGGAAATACTCATTACTCAAAAGTGCTTTTGCGCGAAGTTTTAAGTATTGTTTAAATCCTTCATTATCAGTTGTTTCTGCCGCTTTATTTAACAACTCCACAACTTTTGCGTATTGTGTTTTAAAGAACTCGGAATAGGGTATGCTTACTAATTTACCCTTTTCATCTCGTCTAATCATGGTGTACTGACTTGTTTTGCTTGCATCATCAAATGCTTCAAACTCTTCTGTGGTCATATCTTTGGGGTACAGATTAGCTCCTTTTGATTTTGCTCCAAAAGACTTTATAAACGGTTCGTTGTTGTTTAATCTTTCCCACGGGCCGTAATTTATTTCCACAAATTGTTTTGTTGCATCATCTTTTGCACTTTTCAACACCTCTTGCTTATCGCCGTAGGTTTGTATCCAAAATATTTCGTTCATTATATCAGCAGCTTTTACCAGCAATGGAATTACTTTTTTCTCATTTTCCGTCAACTTGCTGAGGTCGGTAGTCAGTTTAAATACTGCAAATTCACTCACTTTTTTCTCCATCTCTGTCATCGGTTTCTTATTTTCCACCTTTTTTTCCGGTGTTTGATTACATGCTATGGTTGATAGCATGGCAAATGCAAAAACATAAATTAAAATACTTAAATTTTTCATACAATAATTAATTTTGATTAATAAAGCTGCAAATTTATTGGTTTATTTTTAAAAACAAGAATTTTTTATGAAAATTATTTTACTAACTTTTTGTTGTTAATGTTACGTAAATTTAAAGACTATTTTGTTATTAAAAAAAATCTAACAAGTTAGGGAAGTATTTTAGCAAAACGTCAAGTCCTATACCCAATACGGCTACCATTGTAATTAAAGCAAAAATCATTGTTACGGTTGCTCTTCTTTTCGTTTTTGCCGAGTTTTTTACAACTACTTTATTTTTCTTTTCAAACTCATCAAGATAATTTTTAAGTTGTGATTTTATTTGTTCAGCTTCATTTTCGAAATCGTCTTTAAGCTGTACTTGTACTTTATTTAATTGTTTAGCCGCATTTTCAATATTTCCGAGTCGTTTCGGGAAATTAATTCGTTGCACTTCTTCGGTAAGCGTAGCAGTTGATTGAGCCAAATCAAGGTGGCTTGTCAATAGTTCCTGCACCTCTTGCACTTGCTTGTTATGAGATGACGTTATTTGATATATTTGGGAATCGGTTTTTGATAAAGTCCTGTTAATCAGTTCATTATTCTTGTTTTGTGTATTTACGGTTTGCTTATGATATTTTTCAAATATCTCGGAAACTTTCTCTAATTGTTTAGTATGTTTACTTGATAAATCGTTTATAAGTTTAGTTGTTTTGCCATCGGTTTTTTCTATAAGATTTTTTGTTTCTTTGACAGTGCTTTCTAAGTATTTTGTATATTTTTCTTGAAGATTTTTAACGTTTTTTATAAGCTCTCCTGCTATTTCTTTGGTGCTTTCCACTTGTTTTAAAGCACTATGTAATGCTGTTAATTCATCTTCTATTTTTATTAGTTCTTCGTTTACTTTTTTATTTATAATATTGTTATTCATTTTTTATTATTTTTTATTATCTTCGCAATATTTGGTTATTTATTTTATTATCTTTTGCTTTTCTTTGCATTTGAATATCGAATTAATGTGCAAAGTTATAATAATATTGATTTTAGAACTGCCATCTTATTCCAAATTTGACCAATTCATTTTGTAAATTTATGTCATTTTTATAATGTATTGTATTTATTTTTAATGTTTTAGCAGCTTCAATATTCTTTAAAAGGTCATCTATAAATAATGAATTTTCAGGATTTAATTTGTATCGAGAGAGTAATATTTTATAAATATCGGGATTTGGTTTTACCAATTTTTCTTTTCCCGATACAACAATTCCCTTAAAAATTTTGAAGAAGTTATATTTTTCGTATGCTATCGGGAATGTTTCTGCCGACCAATTTGTAAGTCCGTATAAATTATATTTTTTGCTTAGAGGTTCTAAGAGTTGAGTATTTTGGGGCATGTCTCCTTTTAGCATTTCCGTCCAACGGTCTTTATACATTTGGATTTCATTTTTATACTTTGGGTTTTGTTTGCTTAATTCGTTGATGTTTTTTTGCATATCATTTCCTTCATCAAATCGCACGTTCCAATCGGGAGGTAACACTTTTGTTAGAAAATGATTAAGTTCATTTTTGTCATTAAAAACTTTTTTGTATAAGTATTTCGGATCCCAATCTATGAGAACGCCTCCAAAATCAAATATTATGTTTGTTATATTCATACTGTTATTATTTTATTTAATGTGGTTTATAAATTATTTATCTCGTCTTCTGAAAGATTTGTCAGGTTCATAATTTCTTCTACCGTTTTGCCGCTTTCTTTTAAGTTTTTGGCAAATTTTATTATTATTTGGTCTTTTTCTTCTAACACCTTATTCTTTTCCTCTAATACTTTTTTATTTTCTTCTAAAACTTTATCCTTTTCTTCCAAAACTTTATCTTTTTCTTCCAATATTTTTTTATTTTC
>PDWI01008216.1_pt1 | contig 12362 bp, 10 predicted proteins | sample 1430891 | NCBI WGS metagenome assembly PDWI01 (sample SAMN01162508, study PRJNA174530) | Oral metagenome, whole genome shotgun sequencing project. | biome: Marine environment; feature: Marine mammal; material: Swab sample of the gingival sulcus; isolation source: swab sample of gingival sulcus...
ATAACAACGCTAACAACTATTCAATATCTGAATAAATTTTTATTTAAACGGGAGATAAATCGTCTAAAAATAAATCTAGTTTGATAATGCACTACGGGTCAAGCAATGGTACTTTATACATTAGACAAGGCTGCTTTCAAGAAATCAAATCGAGAAAGGTAATCTTCCATAGACAAGTTAATAACTTCTAAAGCCTCGTCCTTACCATAAACATGCGTTATCTCACAGTGGCTTTTTTCACCCGGCAAAGCTTTATAAGTTAAAAAGTAATGTCTTAAACGATTCACTACCAGTTTAGGCAACTCCGAGATATCTTTCATACAACCGTAAACAGCATCTCCCTCCAAAACAGCAATAATTTTATCATCTGCTTCCTTACCGTCAATCATTCGTAAACCGCCAATAGGACGTGCTTTTACCAAAATATCTCCGTGTGTAATTTCTTTTTCTGTTAAGATACAAATATCCAAAGGGTCGCTATCGCCTTTTACTCCCTCTTTCTTACCTGATTTCTCAGCTGAATAAGCCCCTACTTTGTCACCACAGTAAGTTTGTGGAATAAAACCGTACAAAGCCGGAACAACATTAGAAAATTTCTGAGGGCGGTCTATTTTCAGATAACCACTCACTTTATCTACCTCATACTTAACTGTATCGCTTGGCACTACTTCTATATAAGCAGTTAATACTTCAGGAGCTTCCAGCCCTATTTCTACTCCATGCCAAGGATGTGATTTATACCTTAGTCCCATTAAACGTCCGATAGGATCCATTAATTGATTTGCCATTTTTATATATTGTTTGGTGTGATACTTAAAACCGGAATATCCGATTTAAAAATAATATGTTTTGCTAAAGAACCTAATAACAAATTAGAAATATTATTTTCGCCTTTGGTCATTAGAACTATCAAATCAGAATGAACTTTATGCGCATACGATAAGATTTTTTTAGCTTTAAATTCTTTATTGTCTGAAATACTATAGACTGCCATAGAAGAAGCTTCAATTCCCCTTTCTATGATAGACTTAGTTATTGTTTCTAAATGCTGATTAATTTTATCCACTTCCGTTTGTTTTATGAAACGATGAAGATGAACTATTTGTATTTTAGAACGAAAGGCTTGAGCAAAGCGAACCGCCCATTCTATTTTTTGTTCAACCGGCTTTGATAAATCTAAAGGCAGAAGAATATTTTCGCAAATTTCATCACGGAAATTACCTCTTGCACTTATAACCGGTATTTTAGACGATTTGATAACCTGTAAGGTTTTCGTTCCTCTTAATTTTCCGCTAATTCCCTCCTCCAAACGAGTAGCCATTACAATCATTCTGGTAGGTAAATAATCAGCTATTGTCAATATCTCTTCAACAATATGTCCTTTTCTTATAAGGCATTCTACCTTAAGCCCTTTGGTTTCTCTAATCTCCTTTGCTAAATACTTTAGCTTATTTTCAGCTTTTAACTCTATTTTTTTCTGCTCTTTCTCCGAAAATAATTTCCAAAAAGAAGAATTGGTTTTTATAACATACAATAAACCAATAGACAAACCGCCTCTTTGAGCCAGTTTACAACTTTGCTCAATAGCGTCCATACAAGACTCCGAAAAAGCGATAGGTACTAAAATTGTTTTCTCCACAGATATTTAAAATTTAATTTGCAAAGATACATTCATACTTTAGAAATCCCCCATTTTTTAGCTGTTTTTTAATAAGAAACAAAAAATATTCGACAAGATTTACAAATAAAGAAAGGCAAGACTAACTTATTATAAGTCTATTTTTCAGCATATTAATTTACATATACAATAACTGTTATTACACTTCTATTTAAAATGAAATTAAATTATTATATCTATCAAGGAAAATCATAAATATGTTAAATAACATATATATTTTTGCATTTAAAACGAGTAAAACAGTGAGTCAGGAGAAAATTACACATAACGGTGTTATTCAGAGTATAAGAGATAACTTGATAAGGGTTAGCATTATGACCCAATCGGGTTGTGTTTCTTGTAAGATGAATAAGGTTTGTAACCCCTCTGAAGTTCAAGAAAAAATAATCGAGGTCAAATCTTTTGATACCAGCTTGAGTGTTGGAGACCAAGTTGTTGTGAGTATAGAGGAAACAGCAGGCATTAAAGCATTGGTTATTGCGTATGTAGTACCTTTCTTTATAGTACTTGCCGCTTTAATCGTTTTTTCACAAATAACTGATAACGAAGGTATAGCAGGTTTACTATCTTTAGCGATATTACTCCCCTACTTTTTGTTATTATTTATTTTTAAATCGAAGTTAAAGAAACAGTTTTCCTTTTTTATTCATAAACAACAATAAATCAAAATGAGTAATACCATACTTTTTACTATCTTAATTTTGACGACTATCGGGGCTTTATCTGCTCTTATTCTGTTTTTTGTAGCACAAAAATTTAAGGTAATAGAAGACCCCAGAATAGATGAGGTAGAAGAAACTTTACCCAATGCCAATTGCGGAGGTTGTGGTTTTCCCGGTTGTAGAGCTTTTGCAGAAACCTGTTCCAAGGCAGATAATTTAGACCATTTGTTTTGCCCTCCGGGTGGTGCAGATACCATGAAAAGAGTAGCTTCTATATTGGGTTTAGAGGCTTCCGAAAAAGAACCTCAAGTAGCCGTATTGCGTTGTAATGGAACGACTGCTGCAAGAAAAAAGACCAGTGTTTTTGACGGAGCAGAAAACTGTACTATTGCCGCTGCCACTTACGGTGGTGATACCGATTGTACCTATGGTTGTTTAGGTTTAGGAGAATGTGTTGATGCCTGCGATTTCGATGCTATGTATATGGATCCCGAAACAGGCTTACCTGTCATTATAGAGGACAAATGTACAGCTTGTGGAGGCTGTGTAAAAGCTTGTCCTAAAGACCTTATTGAATTACGAAATGTTGGGAAAAAGAGCAAGCGTATTTACGTTTCTTGTATGAGCTTAGATAAAGGAGCTGCCTCTAAAAAAGCTTGTGATAGCGCTTGTATTGGCTGTAGCAAATGTTTCAAAGAATGTAAATTCGATGCCATTACAATGGCTGACAACAAGGCTTATATCGATTACAACGACTGCGTACTTTGTAGAGCTTGTGTAGCCGCCTGTCCTACAGGAGCTATTCACGAACTAAACTTCCCTGCCAGAAAGCCTAAACCTAAGGCTAAGCCTAAAGCCCAACCGGTAGCTAAAGCTGATGCAGAAAAAGCTACAGATGTAAAAAAGGAAGCAAATACACCAAAGGCTACAACAAAAGCAACTTCTGAAAAAAGCACAGAAAAGCCTGAGCCTAAAGAAAGCCCAAAAGAAGTATTAACAACAGAAAAGTCTATTGATAAAGAGACAGCAAAAGTAGTGGAGAAAGCAACAGAAAAACCTGTTAATAAAGAAGCTGAAAAGGTAGTGGAGCAAGTAACAGAAAAAGCAACTAAGCCAAGCGAAGAAACAATAGAAGATTCAAAGAAAGAGGCTAAACAAGAGGTAGAGCTTACTGCTGAAGCTACAACTGAATCTTCTGAAGAAAAAACAAGTAAAGCAAAAGAATTAGAAACTATAAAGACAGATTCAGAGGCATCTGTTTAAATCAAAATAAAGGAGATAGAAATATGTTAAAGACATTTTCATTAGGTGGTATTCATCCTCCTGAGAACAAATACTCGGCAGGAAAAAAGATAGAACAATTGCCTTTGCCTAAAAAGGTTAACATACCTATTGCTCAACACATAGGAGCTCCGGCACAGATATTAGTCAAAAAAGGCGATACCGTAAAAGTAGGGCAAGTGATAGCCAAAGCAGGCGGTTTTGTTTCTGCCAACATCCATGCTTCGGTATCAGGGAAAGTGAAAAAAATAGAGAATGTTTTTGAAACCTCCGGTTACAAACGTCCTTCTATACAAATTGACGTAATAGAAGATGAATGGTTAGAAGATATTGACCGCACGGATACCTTAATTAAGGATATCAGCCTTTCTCCTCAAGAAATTGTAAAAAAAATTCAAGATATGGGTATTGTGGGATTAGGGGGAGCCACTTTTCCTGCCCACGTTAAATTAATGGTACCCGAATCTAAAAAGATTGACTACCTAATTATTAATGCCGTAGAATGTGAGCCTTACTTAACTGCTGACCACCAAATTATGTTGGAAAAAGGCGAAGAAATAATGGTAGGTATTTCTATTTTGATGAAAGCTATCAAAGTAGATAAAGCCATAGTAGGAATAGAAAATAACAAGCCCGATGCCATTAAACACCTAAAGAAAATCAGCAAATCTTATCAGGGAATTGAAGTTCAAGCTCTTAAAGTACAGTATCCACAAGGAGGCGAAAAGCAGTTGATACAAGCCCTAACCAAAAGAGAAGTCCCTTCGGGTGGCTTGCCTTTAGATGTAGGTTGTGTAGTACAGAATGTGGGAACTTCTTTAGCGGTTTACGAAGCAGTGCAAAAAAACAAGCCTTTGTTTGAAAGAGTAGTTTCTTTCACCGGAAAGCACATTAAAAAACCGGCTAATTATTTAGTCAGAATAGGTACTTCTATTGATGATGTGATAGCTCAATCAGGAGGCTTACCTGAAGATACAGGAAAAGTAGTAAACGGAGGTCCTATGATGGGAAAAGCCCTTAGCAGAACCGATGTTCCGGTTACTAAAGGTACTTCCGGTATTTTGGTATTTCAAGAAAAAGAATCTTCAAGAAAAGCGACTCAGCCATGTATTCGTTGTGCTAAATGCGTCAGCGTTTGTCCTATGGGATTAGAGCCTTTCTTATTGATGACGGTTACGCAAAACGCCAATTACGAGCGCGTTGAACAAGAACAAGCTATGGACTGTATAGAATGTGGTTCTTGTAGTTACACCTGCCCTTCTACCCGTCCACTGTTAGACTTTATTCGTTTAGGAAAAGGCGAAGTAGCCAAAATTAGAAGACAAAGGGCACAAAAATAAAAGAGAAGATATTAACAATTAAAGATATAAATTAAGAAATAATATAATCAACAATAAAATGAGTAATAATCTATTGAAAGTATCATTATCGCCACATATACACAGTGGTAATTCCATACAAAAAAATATGTATGGTGTCATTATAGCAATGATACCGGCTTTACTTACTTCTATTTATTTTTTCGGTTTTGGAGCGTTAAGAGTAAGCCTTTTAGCTGTTTTCTTTTCAGTTCTGTTTGAATATTTAATTCAGCGTTTTATTCTGAAAGGTCCCATTACCATTACAGATGGCTCGGCTATTATTACCGGACTTTTGTTAGCATTTAACTTACCGGACAATCTTCCTACTTGGATTATTATAATAGGAGCTTTGGTTGCCATAGGTGTTGCCAAAATGTCTTTTGGAGGTTTAGGACAGAACCCTTTTAACCCTGCCATTGTGGGACGTGTGTTCCTCTTGATTTCTTTCCCTGTGCAGATGACTTCTTGGGAAATTGTTCATCCTCTTGATTTTTCTTTTGTTGATGCACAAACAGGAGCTACCCCATTAGGCATTGTAAAAGAGGGTTTAAAAAATGGCGAAAAATATTCTGATTTATTAGAAAAAATCCCTTCTTCTTTAGAAATGTTAATGGGAAGAATGGGTGGTTCTCTGGGAGAAGTTTCCGGTTTAGCTATTCTGATAGGCGCCATTTATATGATACGCAAAAAGATTATTACTTGGCATATTCCTGTAGCTATGTTAGGGGCTATGGTCATTTTCTCGGGCATTCTTCATTTATCTTCTCCGGAAGAATATGCTGACCCTATCTTCCATTTATTAACCGGAGGTGCTTTAATGGGAGCTGTTTTTATGGCTACCGATATGGTAACCTCTCCAATGACTCCTAAAGGAATGTTGATATTTGGAGCTGGAATAGGTATTCTAACCATTATCATTAGGGTATTTGGAGCTTATCCGGAGGGCGTTTCATTTGCTATTCTTATTATGAATGCTTTTGTGCCTTTAATCAATAATCAGTTTAAACCTAAACGTTTTGGAAAGGAGGTGAAAAATGGCAAGTAAAATGAAAAGTTCGTTTTTGAATATGGTGTTAATCTTAGGAGCTGTAGCGGCTATCTCCGGAGCTTCTTTAGGAATGGTTTACCAATTGACACAAGAGCCAATTAGTCAAGCTCAAGAAAATAAACTGAAAAAGGCTATTGCAATGGTAATGCCTGAGTTTAAAGATATGAAAACCTTTAATGTAGCCCCTTTTGACAATGCAGGAGACTCTCTTATTTTTTATGAAGTTTCTACAGAGGGGAAATATATAGGAACAGCTGTAAAAAGTTGGACAGACAAAGGTTTTGGCGGACGCGTTTGGATTATCGTTGGTTTTTTACCTGATGGTACTATTAATAACTCTAACGTTCTAATTCACAAAGAAACACCGGGTTTGGGCGACAAGACGGATATTAATAAATCAGATTGGAACACTCAATTTAAAGGAAAAAATCCTAAAGATTATCAGTTGAAAGTAACCAAAGACGGTGGCGATGTTGATGCTATTACCGCAGCCACTATCAGTTCAAGAGCTTATTGTGATGCTTTGCAAAGAGCCTATAATACATTTATCAATCATCAAAATAAAGGAGGAAACAAATAATGAGTCAGATGAGTAACTTTACCAAAGGTTTTTTACGAGAAAATCCTGTTTTCGTACTCCTTTTAGGACTTTGTCCTTCTATGGGAACAACCACCTCTGCCATTAACGGTTTAGGTATGGGACTGGCAACTACTTTTGTATTAATTATGTCGAATATTGTTATTTCCTTAGTAAAAAACATTATTCCGGACAAAGTACGTATTCCTTCTTTTATTGTGATTATAGCCTCGTTTGTAACCATTGTTGATTTGTCGATGGCTGCTTATTTACCGGCTTTGCACGCTCAATTAGGTTTATTTATTCCTCTAATTGTGGTAAACTGTTTGGTTTTAGGACGAGCAGAAGCATTTGCTTCTAAAAACAATGTTTTTTCATCTATGATAGATGGTTTAGGAATGGGATTGGGCTTTGCATTTGCTCTAACCGTTTTAGGAAGTGTACGCGAAATATTAGGTTCAGGAGCATTATTCGGCTTCAATCTTCACTTATTTCCGGGTGGCGATGGAATGTTAGCCTTTGTTTTAGCTCCGGGAGCTTTTATTGCTTTTGCCTATTTAGTGGCTATCACTAACATTATTAACGATAAAAAATAGATTACAATGGAATATATTATCATTATTATATCAGCAATTTTTGTAAATAATATCGTTCTTTCTCAATTTTTGGGTTTGTGCCCTTTCTTGGGAGTTTCCGGACGATTATCTACAGCTATCGGTATGGGTGGCGCTGTTCTGTTTGTTATGACTTTAGCCACTATTGTTACCTATTTAATACAACATTATATTTTAGTTCCTTTTGGGGTAACTTACCTACAAACCATTAGTTATATTTTGGTTATTGCTGCCTTGGTACAGATGGTTGAAATTATATTGAAGAAAGTAAGTCCCTCTTTATTCCAAGCATTAGGTGTATTTTTACCTTTAATTACAACCAACTGTGCTATCTTAGGAGTGGCTATTTTGGTTATACAAAAAGATTTTAACTTATTAGAATCGGTCGTTTTTGCCATTTCTACAGCCATAGGCTTTGGTTTGGCTTTAACTATTTTTGCAGGTATCAGAGAGCACTTAGAATTGATGAATGTTCCTAAAAGAATGAAAGGTGTACCGGCTGCTTTAGTGTCTGCAGGTATTTTAGCCCTAGCATTTATGGGATTTACAGGAATTGTTTAATCTCATTTAGAAACAATTATAATCTGTAAATAATTCATAATCAATTTTAAAAACACACAGATTAAAAAAAACGAAAAAAAATTAAAAAAAACTTCAATAATATTTGGCTGTATTAAGCAAAAACCATACTTTTGCAACCGAATTAACAATCAATGATTGACCTATGGTGTAATGGTAACACACTTGATTTTGGTTCAAGCATTCTAGGTTCGAGTCCTAGTAGGTCAACAGAAAAGGGAGCTTTTAATAAGTTCCCTTTTTTTATGAAATTTAGTTATCATCTATTTATTACGCTTTTATAATTAATAGAGACAATGTAAAAGTTTGATACTACCTTGAAAGTAGCCTAAAAAAAGCCTAAAACTTTAATCTCAGAACTACAAGTCTGTTAATATAACATTTAACGAAAAACCCAAGATAGCAAGCTGTACATCAATTACTTTTTACAAAACCCAAGCACAAATTCGAAAATAGAGACACTTTTGTACTTCAAACGTAACACTCTACCATTACCTGCCTTCCGTCTTCCGTCTTCCAACTTTTTCACAAAAACATATTTTTTAACATAAAAAAAAGTAAAAAAAAGAGTGCTTAAAAGATATAAATTTCATTTCTTTGCTGTCCCAATTTTGGGAGCTTATATATTTATATAATTTTTTTTGATATGAAAGTAGAAAATAAGAATAAACTTGTGCAGTACTTAGGAAAGCCTGCCGAGCAATTTACCAAAGACGACATCATTAAGTTTATTGCCGAAAATGGTATTGAAATGCTAAATTTCAGATATTTAGCTGAGGATGGAAAACTTAAAACTTTAAACTTCATCATTACTAGTGAAGCGCATTTAGAGCAAATTCTTACAGAGGGAGAAAGAGTGGACGGTTCCAGCTTATTCTCTTTTATGGATGCCGGTGCTTCTGACTTATATGTTGTACCTCGTTTTAAAACAGCTTTTGTTAATCCATTTGAAACCATTCCTAGTTTAGAAATTCTTTGTTCTTTTTACGACAACCAAGGACGTCCTTTCGAAGGTGCTCCTGAATATATCTTAAAAAAGGCACACCGCAATTTCCAAGAAAAAACAGGTTATGTATTTAAAGCTTTAGGAGAGTTAGAATATTATGTTTTAGCTGAAAAAGATGATTTATATCCTGCTATTGACCAAAAAGGATATCACGCATCAGCTCCTTTCGCCAATTGGGAGCAACTTCGTAAAGAAGCTGTTAAATTAATTGCTGAGTGTGGTGGTTTAGTTAAATATGGTCACTCTGAAGTAGGTAACTTTACTGACGGAGAAGACTTTTACGAGCAACACGAAATAGAATTCTTACCTGCTAATGTAGAAGATGCTGCTGACCAACTAATTGTTGCCAAGTGGATTCTTAGAATGTTAGGAGATATGTATGGTGTAGGTATTAGCTTTGCTCCTAAAATTTCTGTAGGAAAAGCCGGTAGCGGATTACACGTACATATGTTATTAGAAAAAGATGGTGAAAACATTATGGTTAAAGATGATAAACTAAGTGACGAGGCTAAGAAAATGATAGCCGGTTTATTAGACTTATCTCCTTCTTTAACTGCTTTCGGAAACACAATTCCTACTTCTTACTTACGTTTAGTACCTCACCAAGAAGCTCCTACCAATATTTGTTGGGGAGATAGAAATCGTTCTGTATTAGTTCGTGTACCTCTTGGTTGGTTAGGCGCTTCCAATATGATTCAAGACGCTAATCCTAATGATAATACTTTAAAAGCTAAAAAAGTAAGCAAGCAAACTGTAGAATTTAGAGCCGGTGATGGTTCTGCTGATATATACAGCTTTATGGCTGCTTTAGTAGTAGCTTCACAAAAAGGTTTATTAGCTGATGATAGTTTAGCTATGGCTGAAAAATTATATGTTGATACCAACATCTTCCACGAAAGTCAAGCTGAGAAGTTAAAAGAATTATCTTCTTTACCTGCTTCTTGTTCTGAAAGTGCAGACTGCTTAGAGCAACAAAGAGAAGCTTTTGAAGCTGACGGTATCTTCCCTAAAAACAAAATAGACCATACAATCAATAAGTTAAGATCTTATAACGATAAGACCTTAAGTGAAGATTTATACGGAAGAAAAGTTGAAATAGCTCAATTGGTAAAAAGATACTTACACTGTAAGTAATCGACACCATATTTGATTCTTAATAAAAGATTAAGACCTCAAAGTTTAAAAGCTTTGGGGTCTTTTTATTTTCAGAACACAACCAAGCAATCTAAAAATAGCGTAAACCCAACCTCCTCCCAAGGCAAACTCACACTTTTACTTACTCTAATTCAAAACACTGATTTATAAACTATTATGAGAATACGACTAGAACTGAACAGGTTTCAAAAACCTGTCAAGTCTCTATCAAAATCTTTAACAACCTGATGTTTAAGAAAATATATTTTACAAAATATCTATTACTCAAAGTGTGAGTTTGCCCTGTCTCTACTTCAAGCTTCATACTCCCTTCAAAAATAATTTATAAACCATCAATTACATTTCTTAAAGAATTGAAAATATTATATCAAATCCACTTAATATAAGCCTTATTTTACAAGAAGTAGCTCTTAATTTCTCAGTACACAACAACAATCGCACGAATAAACAAACTCAAAATGTTAGCTTTAGCAAATTTAAAAATTAAATTATAAAAAACTTTAAATATTAGAGAAAATAACATTAATATTGCAAATTCAAAATTTTAGAATATATATTAATAAATTTAAATTGTTTTATATGAGAAACATCAAACAGCTCATTTTATTATTTTTAATAGCGGGCTTAACCATTCAATCAAGTGCACAAACCATTCTGGAAGAAGGATTTGACACACCGGGAAATTTAGGAAACTGGACAGTAGTTCACAAAACAGGAACACACGGAAATGTAGGATGGACGGCAGTTACTAACTGCGTAAGCCCTACTATATCCCCTTTTTCAGGGGCAGGTTTAGCTCAACTTGAGTGCTATAATATCAGCGCTAATAATAGTTACGAATTAAATTCTCCTGCTATTAACTTCTCAGGAGGCAATTACAGAGTAACTTTCCAAATGTATAGAGACGGCAACAGTTCTTCTACACTTGACAAGATAGAAGTATTTTACAATACTGTTGCAGGCTCAGACAATGGCACCAGTTTAGGAGTTATTAACAGATCTATGGAACAAGACCCTGTAGTAACTGTAAAAGGCTGGTATGAATATACTTTTTCCATTCCCGGCAACCCCAATGGAGAAGGATATATTTCCTTTTTAGGTACTTCTATGTACGGATACAATATCTGTATAGACCAAGTAGTTGTTGAAAATATCCCTGCTTGTATTAAACCTACTGAAATTGCTTTTTCAAATATAGAGGAAAACCAAGCAATCATTTCGTGGACGGCTCCTAGTACAGCCCCTGCCAATGGTTACGAATATTATTATTCTACAGAAAACACTGCTCCTGAAGAAAGCACTACAGCTTCCGGAACAACAACAGAAACCTATATAAACTTAACCGGATTAACACCTATTACCAACTACTATGTTTGGGTTCGTTCAGTATGTAATGATACCGACAAAAGTGCTTGGCAATTTGGAGGCACATTCAAAACACCTTGTGGCGTTGTGACAGCCTCATTTATAGACAACTTTAATGATGTAACTTATGGACAATTATCCGATTGTTGGAGCAAAATAAAACAAAACACCAGCTCAGAAACAGGAGATATTACTGCTTCTTATGATTCAGGTACTTCTACAGATTTATATATGAGAATATCTCAAGGCTCTGATATTACAGGTAATTATTACCTTATTTCTCCTGAATTTTCTGATTTAAATAACACTAAACAAATTATTTTTAAATTCAGAAAAGATATGAGTTCCGGAGCCACTGATGATAATATTGGCAGCTGGGAAATAGGAATTATGACAGATGCTGCTGATACAGAAACCTACAGCACACTTCAAAATATATCTACAACTGATTTGCCCAACAACCATTGGGAAGAAATAATTATTAATACCACATCTTATACCGGTGGTACTAATGGACATATTGTTTTTAAATATACAGCAGGAAGCTTAACGCAAAATACTTTTTATATTGACGATTTCAAATATCAAGAATTACCTTCTTGCTTTAAGCCTGTTGATGTAAACAGCTCAGAAATTACCGCTTCTTCTGCTAAAATTTCATGGACTATTCCTACAACAACTCCTACAGGATATGAATATTATTATTCTTTGAATGAAACTGATGCCCCTAACGCATCTACAACACCTTTAGGTACAGTTACTGAAAATAATGTTACAATTTCTGACTTAGAATCAACTAGTGTATATTACGCTTGGGTTCGCTCAGTATGTAGCGACACCGACAAAAGTGAATGGTCTTTTATTCATAGTTTCAAAACAGCTTGTTCAACCTATACAGCAGAGTTAACAGAAAATTTAGACTCTTACAGTTTTGGTCAAATACCTGATTGCTGGAGTACTAAAATAGAAAATGCTACCGGATATCCTGATATACAAATTGACAACGAAAGAAAAGTTAGTTATCCTCTATCTATCA
>PDWI01008217.1_pt1 | contig 12360 bp, 8 predicted proteins | sample 1430891 | NCBI WGS metagenome assembly PDWI01 (sample SAMN01162508, study PRJNA174530) | Oral metagenome, whole genome shotgun sequencing project. | biome: Marine environment; feature: Marine mammal; material: Swab sample of the gingival sulcus; isolation source: swab sample of gingival sulcus...
ATAGCGAATGACCTTGATACCGCCTGCATTGGTGCCGATATTGCCCCCAATTTGGCTAGAGCCTGCCGACGCAAAATCAACCGGATAATATAAGCCCTGCTCAGTAGCAAAGTTTTGTAATTGCTCGGTGATTACCCCTGCTTGCACTTCGACCATCCGGTCAGCAGGATAAAAATTACCGATTTTATTCATCTTATCAAGGCTAACGACAATCTCACCATTGCTCGCCACTGCCCCTGCCGATAGCCCTGTACGTCCGCCACTCGGGGTAATCACTAGGTTATGCTCATTGGCAAGCTTAACCACGGCTTGTACTTGTTCGGTGGACTTTGGAAAGACAATGGCACAGGCATTTGGATCAAAGTGTTTTGTCCAATCTTTGCCCCAATAGTCAAGGCTATCGGCATCGGTTTTAATTTGGCTATCATCGTAGCCGTGATTGTTTTGTAGAGTTTGTAATAGGTTATTTAAAGAGTTATTCATGATGGGATTGCTCTGCTTGTGGTTTAGACTGCTAAAAATAGCATAGATTCTAGCGAAGTACAAATATTTGCTGATTACTATCGGTTTACAAAAGTAAGATGTGTTAAAATGCGTTTTAATAGACTTTAGTTTTTGAAATTTATATTGTATAACGAGTAACACCATGACCAATCAACCAGATCATCGCCAACGATTTTATATTGATAATTCACCTGTTCGGGGTGATGTTGTTCATTTATCACGCAGTTATGCCAGTATCATTGCTCAACGAGATTATCCAGAGTCGATAAAATGTTTGTTAGGCGAGATGCTTGTCTCAGCCAGCTTGTTAATTGGTACACTTAAGATTGAAGGTAGGCTCTCAATTCAACTTCAGTCCTCTGATGAAGATAGCCTGCTCAATTGGGCAATGGCAGAGTGTGATCACGAGGGTAATATTCGTGGACTTGCCAACTGGAAACACGAAAGCGAAGCACAGCAACAAGTATGGGCAAGTACAAGTACGGCTAATGAGGCTTTTGCTGAATTAGGTGCGGTTGGTAAAGGGGTAGTATTTATTAATATTCAGCCCTTACATGCAGATGCTCATGGACAAGTTTATCAGAGACAAGGCTATAAAGGTATTGTTGAATGTAGCCATGACAATCTCGCCGACTGCCTAGCGCATTACCAACAACAGTCAGCACAGATCCCAACCATTATTAAACTAGCCTGTGATGGGTTGCAAGCGGGTGGGCTATTGATGCAGATGTTACCTTTATCGGAAGAAGAACAGCTTGCCGAAGAGCAGTCTAGTAATGCCGGTGATGATGATTTGTGGACTCGCTTAACGGTGCTAACCAAAACTGTCAAGGCAGAAGAGCTAACAAAGCTAGATAGCAAGGAAATTTTATTCCGTCTATACCATGAAGAAGAAGTGGTTACCCCAGAGCAAGCTCCATTACAATTTGCTTGTACTTGCTCAAGAGCGAAAAGTGAGTCTGCCATTATGCAATTAGGGCTAGAGCAAGCACAACAAATCTTAAACGAGCAGGGTGGTGATATAGCAATAGACTGTGGTTTTTGTGGCTCGATCTATCAGTTTACGGATAAGCAAGTACAAAAGTTATTTGATCGATAGATAAAGTAGGCTAATTAATCTGCTCTTTATTAATTGAGCTCTATACCAATTGACGTTACAAGCTGTTTATTAATCGCTCACACACCGCCTCGCTTAGTCCAGCGTTCATTACTAAACGAATCCGAGCGGTGTTTGCCGGAACTGTTGGCGGACGAATGGGCAAGGCATAAAAGCCAGCTTGCTGTAATTGTTTGGCTTTATCAATGGCTTTGTCATTTGCGCCCAAAATATAAGGCACAATGGGCGATTGACTGGGGTTGATTTGCCCAGTTTTTTCTTCAATCGCTTGTTGTAATTGAGTCGATATCGACTGCAAGTAAGTACGCTTATCATGCCAATTGCTCATTTTTTGTAATACAAAACGACTCCACGCATGGGTCATTGGAGGTAGTGCGGTACTATAAATCAAAGGTCGCATACTATTAATCAACCAATCTCGCACTACAGGTTGACAAATTAAATATGCGCCCATACTGGCAAATGCCTTACCAAAAGTACCTACTAGATAATCAATCTCCTCAAGCGTACCTGTCTGCTCAGCAAGCCCTAATCCACTATTACCCATCACCCCTACTGCATGAGCCTCATCAAGATAAATCTCTATGCGCTTATCCATCGCCTTAATACGCACTAAGTCGTTTAAATCAGCGACATCACCATCCATACTAAATACGCTTTCGGTAACGATAATGATACGCTCAATGTTATCCCCATTATCGCCACTGTCAGTTGTCTGTTGAATCAATCGTCGCAAATGCCCATGATCATTGTGGCGATAACGCTTATAACGACAGCGATTATTCATTGTTGCCAAGCGGATGCCATCAATCATACTGGCATGTACCAGTTTATCAGCAAGGATTAGCGTATTCGCTGATTGGCTAGGTAACACTGCAATCGCAGGTAAAATGCCTAAATTACTATGATAGCCACTATTAAAGACTAAAGCTGACAGTTGAGATTGTGTTGAATAGCCTTGCCCATACCAATCTGCTAACGACTCTTCTAATAATTGTAACTGTTTATCGTTACCCGTTAGTAAGCGTGAAGAGGTCGAACCGAACTTTGGACGTTGCTCTTTTGGCAACTGATATAAATAATCAAAAAACTCTGCTTGTAACTCACTATCTACTCCGATCGCTAGATAGTCGTTACTGGCAATATTAATCAGTGTTGGTTGTGTATTGGACGACTGTGTATTCACCGTTTCTTCAACTTTTACCCACTGACCTTGATGAAGTAGTTTAGGAATTGTACGATATTGGTTTTTTGTCAGCAGATCATCTAATGCTTCTTGATAAAGTTTTTTCATGACTAGCACCATTAAAAATACCATTGCCATGCTAACTGCACATCGGTATCTTCTGCAATACGTCGGTTAAATTCATGGCTAGCAGTGAGGCGTATGCCATGATTTTTTGCCACATCATATTGCATTCCCAAACTGGCAATGGGTTGCCAATAGCCTTGTTTATGATTGCTGGTATCACCTGTACCATGGTACCAGTAGGGCAGATTTAACTCGCCTGTTACTCTGAATTTATCTACAAGTTGATAGGTACAACCTAAGCTTGCCCCAGCACCAATACGAAAGCCCTTATAAATGCCTTTACCAACTTGAGCTGAGCCATTAGCCAGTGCATAGCAGAGCTGTGGTGGTAAGTCATATCGGCTTTTAGGCTTGCCAAAAGCATAGGATAAGCCCTGTTCAAAGCGAATATTGCCAACGAGATGCTGTTGTGAAAGTGGGTGGTCAGCGATTGTGGTGTTATTATAATCAAGCGAAGGATCATTGACTTGAATGGCACTTAGCTCCATGCCCCAACTTTTACCTTTTCTGGCGGTATTGATGGGATGGTAAGAGCGTCCACGCATTAGGATAAATTCTTGTAATTGTAAGTTGTTAATGTCATTTATCGGTGGTTTACTTAGGTTACTATTATTACTGCTAAGATTATTATTACTGGGATCATTGCTACCATCATTGTAGTAACGGATTTTTATTCTAAGTCCGTCCATATCAAGATTTTGTCGATAGCCCGAAGGATTATCTAGCAAATCATGGTAACTAAGACGTAAGCCGAGTTGCTGATAATTGTAATCACTGACGCGTCCGATACCGATACTGGCTCTCCTGCTGTGGCTACCGGTGATTGGGTTATCATCAGCAAATGCATTGTTAAAGCTAACATTGGTATTCTTATCGCTGTGCTTGTCTTGATTTAGCCTTGATTGTTGCTCAGTCTTTTGAGCTGGATGAAACCTCCCTGCTTTTAACAAAGACTGACTATCAAGTAGTCGCATAATCTCACCAGGGATGGCGACCTTGCCAACCTTTGAGTAGAGGGCTTGTTCTGCCTTGACCATATCGATCAAGCGTAAAATCTCTGAGGCACAGTTATCGGTTAAAAAATAGTAGGGCAGTTGTAGATCTTTGACTTCCCAGATATGGCGCAATAGTTGCTCGCTCTCCTCCTGTGTTAATTGTAATGGATATGTCCACACATCCCGTTGGTGAACATTAAGATAGTTATCCAGTGATTTTTGATAAGGTTGGATGCTCATATCACCAGCGTAATCACCGGTCATGGCTTTAACACCATAGGCGAGTTTGCTATCAGTGGTATCACCGCCAACGGTGTAGTTGAGGGCGTAGTTTGTATTTGTCGTTGTTTCGATTTTAAGCAGTGTATGAGCAAAGGCAGATGGTAACTGGTCTGGGTATTCTTGAGCAAAGACCACGGATAGCTGTTTGGGATGATACTTTTGGTACCAGCGTTGATAGTCTGGGCAGTTTGCTTTAGGTAAGGATAATTGTAATTGTTGCTTTAGCCAGTGGGTGCGAGCAGGAAAGCGACATTGCACAGATTGGTTGCCTTTGTTTGCGTCTGCTGGAGAGAGTAGGGCAGTGAGCATAGATTTTAGTTCGTTATTGGCATTGTATTGCCCATCTGCGCTGACAAAAAACTCGCTCTTGGTTGCTTTACTGCGCTTAGGCCGATGATTGGAATTGCTTGCAGAATTAGCTTTTGAGCTTTGCTTTGTATCAGGGTAATAGAGCAAGCGTTGCCAACTGATGTGATTGGCAAGGTCTTGTTGTTCGGCTTGTCGTATGGCGTACTGGATGGTTTGTTGTTTTGTTCTATGTGCTTTATCGAGTTGAGGAACATCAATATCAATTGAGGCAATCGCTAATTGACTGCTAAGTGTAAGGCCAATAGCAATCGCTGTACGAGAGGCTATATTGGAGACAGCGGTCTTGATAGGTGGTGAATTTAGAGTAGCCATAAGTACGCCTTAACGAATCGATGTGCCGTTTATCGCGTACGTTGCTATTAAATTTACACTGCTATTTAAATTGCTGTTTTTAAGTTGCTATGTACGCTTCTTTTCTAAAAATAGCATATCCCATATCATAAATGCAACCCCCAATACAATGCCACAATCGGCAATGTTAAATACAGGATAATGCCAAGCATTGGCATAATGCACATGGATAAAGTCAATAACATAACCATAATTAATCCGATCAATCAGATTGCCAATGGCTCCACCGAGAATAAATGCTAACGCTAGAGATAGTAGTTTGGCTTGTTTAGGCACTTTGCGGATATACCATATCAAAAATACAGAGACTACTAATGCCAATCCTGCAAAAAAGAACTTCTGCCAACCGCCTTGATTGGCTAAAAAGCTAAAGGCAGCACCACGGTTATAAGCAAGTGTCCAGTTGAGTATTGGCTCAATTACCGAGATACTATTGCCTTCTCTTTGCAGAGTGTTAAGAAAGAACAGTTTACTTGCTTGGTCAATAATTAATACCACTAGGGCAACGAGATACCATTTAAAGGCTTGATTACCATTAGCAATGGATAGGTGATTGGTTGACGTTTCGCCAGTGGTGGAATTTGTACTATTCATAACTTAACTAATTCTGTCCAATTTGATTCATTTTTTACTATATTCATTTTTTACTATATATGGTATTAGGATACTGCACAATCCACCGAAACGGCAATTCTATCATCTTGTGAGCGTTTTGCCTGTTTTAATAGTTCGTAAGTATCAGTCAGTAATTCATCTAAATTATTACCATCTGCTTGTATGCAGGATATCGCCATCCCCAATTTGGGTTGAATAACATGATTTTTAAACATGGTCTTATTTTGTTTTATCTCGGCGAATATCTGTTTTGTTAAACTTAGGCAATTACTACAGTCTGTTGTGGGCATTAATATTGCAAACTCATCATCGCCAATACGGAAGAGATGAGCGTTATCTACCTTATTTTCTATTAATATTCTGGACACATCCATGAGCAATATATCTCCTGCCAAATAACCATATTGCTTATTGACAAGTTTTAAGCAGTCTAAATCTAACAAGATTAGACCGACTTTTTTGCCCCTGAACTTTTGATATACCCTATAAAGATAACCTCGATTTTTTAACTTAGTTAAGGGATCTATGGTTGTTAGTTCGACTAACTTTCCTGTCATATTCTCTTTCATTTTTTCATAAATATGAGCCAATATCCACGACACCAATAAGGCGAACAATACATTGAGTAACTGAGTAATATTGATGGTGCCGTATTCAGCCTGAGATTTAAAGAGATAAATAAAAAAGGTAATGGCACTAAAGCTACCCGTCATCCAAAATCCAGCACGAATGCCGTTAACGATATAGCCGACGCAAGGAATAAGAAACATCCATACATAGACCAGACTTGTTACGTTATCATTTAAAAAAACCATCATCATTGATGATAATATATAAAAGCTATAACCTAAGATAAATTGATTAATAAATGATGACTGGATAATTTTCTTAAAGGTAATTAACAAAAATAAGTTGATAAGACAGCCAAAAAACTCAAAGCTGGCTAAAAAATACTTTTCTAAAAAGAAGTTAATAAAGATGAATATAAAACAGACACCAGTCACCAAATACATCAGTGCATGTAAAATGACATAATTAGGTCGTTTATATTCATCAAGAACCATGGAGCTTTCCGCTTTATTTTCTTAGTAGTTTTGTAAGTCTGTTACGCTTGTCGTTAGTTTTTTAGTCGTTTTGTGCTTAAGGTGGTATCCAAAGCCATTTTAGCTGGTTTGATAGGCTTAGGCGTACTGACTAGAGCAACTTTTAGCACTTCATCAATTGTTTTGACTGCTTGAATGGTTAGTCCCTCTTTAACGTTATCAGGAATCTCGATAAGGTCACGTTCATTATCTGCAGGAATAAGCACGTGTTTAATACCACCACGATGGGCTGCCAATAACTTTTCTTTGAGTCCGCCAATTCTTAATACCCGTCCTCGCAAGGTCACTTCACCGGTCATGGCAATATCAGGACGAATGGCGATACCTGTCATTGCAGAGGCAAGTGCGGTAGTGAGGGCAATGCCTGCCGATGGTCCATCTTTGGGGGTTGCGCCTTCTGGAATATGTACATGCACGTCGGTATTTTTAAAGGTATCATAATCCACACCTAATAAGTCACCACGGGAGCGCACCAAGCTCATAGCAGCTCTTATTGATTCTTTCATCACGTCACCGAGCAGACCAGTATAAACGAACTCGCCCTTGCCCTGCATGGTAATCGCCTCAATGGTCAATAGCTCACCACCAACCGAAGTCCATGCAAGCCCTGTCACACGCCCAATCTCTGCTTCATCTTCTGCCAGTCCAAAGTCAAACTTATGTACGCCGAGATAGTCATTAATATTATCATCGGTAATACTGATAAGTTGGCGATTTTCTTTTTTTGGTGGGCGTTTGCCATATTTTTCAACTGCTTGACGTACTACTTTACGGCTGATTTTGTTAATCTCACGTTCAAGATTACGCACGCCCGCTTCACGGGTATAACGACGAACGATACTGTGTAAGGCATCATCGGTAATATCAATCTCGCCTTCTCTGAGTCCATTGGCTTTTTTTGCTCTTGGTACAAGGTACTTGCTGGCGATATTGACTTTTTCTTCTTCGGTATAACCCGGTAATCGAATGACTTCCATACGGTCGAGAAGAGCAGGAGGAATGTCCATACTGTTGGCAGTACAGATAAACATCACTTGCGATAAGTCTAAATCCATGTCTAAATAGTGGTCATTAAAGGTTTTATTCTGTGAAGGATCTAACACTTCAAGTAAAGCAGCGGCAGGGTCACCACGGAAGTCACCTGACATCTTATCGACTTCATCAAGTAAAAACAGCGGGTTTTTCACTTCCACTTTTTTTAGTGATTGCACAATTTTACCCGGCATTGCGCCAATATAAGTACGTCTATGTCCACGAATCTCAGCTTCATCTCGTACGCCACCGAGTGCCATACGCACAAACTTACGTCCTGTAGCACGAGCGATGGACTCCCCCAATGACGTTTTACCAACCCCTGGAGGACCAACTAAGCATAGGATAGAGCCTTTCATTTCTTTAACTCGGGACTGTACCGCTAAGTATTCTAAAATACGGTCTTTGACATCAGTTAAGCCATAATGGTCTTCATTCAGCACTTTTTGAGCTTTATCAAGCTGAATATTGACCTTGCTAACCGCATTCCATGGTGTATCCAAAATCCATTCAACGTAGTTTCTTACCACTGCGGATTCAGAGGAAGAGGGATGCATCAGTTTGAGTTTTTTAAATTCACTTTCTGCTTTTTTACGTACTTCTTCTGGTAGGTCAGCCTCTTCTAAGCGTTGCTCTAGCTCGTCAATTTGTTGTTCGTTATCAAAGATTTCACCATCGTTCAAATCGTTCAGTTCACTCTTAATGGCTTTCATTTTTTCATTAAGAAAGTACTCACGATTATTATCTTCCATCTGCTTGCGAACTTGCTCTTGTAGCTCTTGCTCCATGGTTTGTTCGGCACTTTGTTTCACCAAATAATCGGTTAACAGATTAATATGCTCTGCGACATCATCAACTTCTAAAATTTGTTGTTTGATATCCATATCCATTGAGACGCGAGTAATGATGAAGAATACAAGCTCTAGTAGGTCATCAATATTCTCTGCAACTCGTAGTACTTCGCGGGCATTGCGCATGTGTGCATGAGCATATTCTGCAAAAAGACTTAATAAGGTCTTGAGGGTATTGTCACGCTGATTTTCATCAAGAGGCATCGAGAGATCTTCTCGCTCAAAATCTGCCATAAAGACATCATCTTGACATTGGATGTCTTTTACCTTGGCACGGTAGCCCCCTTCAATCAGCACTTTGATGCTATTTTCATCACTGTCATGAGGGATGATGTTGATAACGCGGCACACAGTGCCATAAGTGTACAAGTCTTCTTGATTGATCTCTTCGGCAATAGAGTCTTTTTGAGCAACTACCAGCATATGATCGTTGTATTCAGCACGTGCCAGCTCAATGGCATTCACTGATGGCATACGTCCTACAAACAAGGCAATCTGCATGTGTGGATAGACCACAACATCACGCAAGGCAAGTAACGGTAGGCGGGTAAAATTATTGTTATCTTTATCATCAGAGGTTAAAAAATCGCTCATAATACAAAAATCCTAATACAGTACAAAAAAACAAATGGGCTCAAAAATGAATAATCACGAAAATCAGTAAACTACAAAAATCAGTAAGTGTGCTGACATTATGGTGCTTCTGTTATAAATTACAAGGTAAGGTGACAATACATTACACAAGCAGAGCGTTATTTATACGCTTTAATCCTTTATTGCTAATAATCATATCCATCGGTACATCCCATGTTTGTTTGTTGAGTTTATCCACTAACTGGAAGTCATAGCACCATGCGACTTTAAGCGGTTTGGCTATTGATAGTTGATAGAACTTTGCAAGGGTCGTATCATAATAGCCTCCGCCCATTCCCATACGAGTGCCTGCCTTATCAATGGCAACTAACGGACAGATAATCATATCTAATGCTGCTGCTGGTAACAACAGGCGTTTATACGGTTGCTTCATCCCCAACGTATGGCGACGAGTAGGCAGATTAAGCAATTTATGATGGTCAATGGGTGCAAATCTTAATTGTTTGTTTTTTAAGCTGTTATTTTTTAATCGCTTGTTATGTTGATTCACTAAATTAACCGATGAACTCCGCAGTGAGCTTACAACTGGTAAATAAGCCTGATAGCCGAGTTTGATACACCAATCCAAAATAACTTGAGTTGCTAGTTCACCAAAGTCATCATAATAGATGGCAACTTTGGCATTCTTTGGTAACATGCCACGAAGTTTGTGTAACTGTAAACTAGCCTGTTTTGCCATCTGTTGTCGATTATGCTTTGTCAATGCTCGACGTTGACGGGTAAAATAACCACGGCTGTGCATCGCACTTTTATCAGCTACTGTTGACTTTTGAGCTACTGTCGATTTTTTAGCTATTATTGATCGATGGGCTGTTGTTGACATAGCAGTAATTCTTAAAACGCCTTTGTTTTTAGCGCTTCAAAATTAAGCAAGTGACGCACAACCTCAATATCAAATTGATTAGGGTCTTTGGGGAGTTTAAGGAGCTTTGGCAGGTGCTCTATTCCCATTTTGCCATCGGCAAAGGCATAATGATTATAATCGTCATCGTTTGCTTGATAAAATTCGTACTCTGGATAGACCATCACTTGGCGTTTTTTTGTTTCCAACTGTAGGATAAACGTTAGTAACTGTTCACGAAGTTTTTGATATTCATCACGAATATCATCCATTGTATAATCGGGAGTTGTGCCTGAAAAAATACGTCCTAATAAGCCTGCATTATGTTGATGGGCTTCATACTTCCGAAGTTCGACAACATAATCATCCAAATCCGCCAGTTGATTATTAACGGCGGTAAACTTTTTGCTTAGTAAGGTTAAAGGCTCGGTGATTTGTTGCGTTCTTTGTGCTTCGGTTAATTGATTATTAAAGATGGTATCTTGTAACTTATACAACAGCAGGTTATAGCTGGTCAAGCGCAGATACATCTCTTCAGCATAGCTTGAGCTACTGGCGATGGGTTGTAAACGGAAGTCTTCCACGCCGTCTGTTAACTGCTTAATAATCTGAGTAAGATAATAGAATAAGAAGTTTTGCTCACTGGCGTTATTCTGTATAAGCTGAATGATTCTTGGTACTTTAATCAGGATTAATACGGTCAGTTGTTTTTCATAATTGAGCAATTGTTTATAGATAGCTTGCTCAATATGGGTAATATCTTCTTCATGGTAGTTGATATCAGCGCTCAGGATTGGTCTTAGGTATTGAATTTGATGTTTTTTACTTTCTCGAACAAAGTTTTTTACTTCATTGCCAATTTTGCCCGTTACGGTATAAAATCGAGATAAGCAAGCCCGTTTATGTTTTGTAAACGCCTCATCATCTATCTTGTCTTTAGCGATAGCAAGGTGAGTAATGATAGCAGACTTACCCAGACTGTCACTATATTCGGATAAAAAACGCTTAAAGGAATAAGGATTATCCGTGGGTTTATTCACTCTAGCGATTAAAAACCAGTATTGCTTGGTCTCAACAACGAGATACTGGCATTTTTTAGCCCCTTGCTTAATCCAATCTGGGATGCCTTCTATTTTTTGTATATCAAAAGGATCCCAATTGCGAAAGTCCCATCCTTGAATTTGTTGTTTTAGATAGACTTCTTTTAGGTAACTTTTCACTGCGTGTTTATTTAGATTACGGATACCTGCCTTTATGCTAAAGCTAGCATCGTCCAATAAATAGGCAATTTGATACAAGAACGCATTACGGACTTGCTGTTTTAGTTTTGGTCTATCGTGAGATAGCTCAATTTTTGCATACCTTGTCAGGATATCTTCTAACTGGTTGGCAAATTGGTAAATGTCAATCTCATTATAAAGAGTATCAAGAAGCGACTGCATATCGGCGATGGTTTCTTGCAGTATGGGGTGGTTGATGGCATAGGCGTTGACGATTTCTTGTAATGTTTTAGCTTGTGTATGTTTAAAGGACTGACTGCTTCTGTCGTAATAAATACCACAGGGCGTTAAGATGCGTTGAGCGATTGATTCTTGACCTTCCTTACATACTTTTGGCAATATCTGAAAGAGGACATCCTGCCAACCATCAGTCAGATGTGGATCAATAGATTTAAGCTGATATACTTCTCTTTCTGATAGATCATAGATTGACATGCTACTTCCTTTCACAACATCACATAAGAATCATTCTTGTGTGATGTAGATGATACCATTTTTATTTTACCAGTTGCAAAACCTTACCTTTGTTTATTTTTAATTGCTTTGTAACATTTTGTTATTTTACGCTAATCTCAACTTTTCTCAACCCCCTCTAACTCCCCCTTGTCAGGGGGAGGACTGGTTCAGTTTTAGAAACGAGATGATTTTAACCACTTGATTTATCTATTAAACTAAATTGTGTAAATTTAAAAGTTGAGATTGTCGTTATTTTATAGTTTTAATCGCCCTTTTTATCTTTAAATTAGGGCGTGTTGACAGTTCTATGTTTGAATTCTCAACACTCCCTAGCGTTTTTGATAAAGGCTAACCCATAAATGACTTAAAGCCGGTCAATAACATCTGTACTGAGACAGTAATTAGAATCATACCCATTAGTCGCTCAATGGCTTTTAATCCTCGCTTGCCCAATACCTTATATAGGGAAGTTGAGAAGTATAAAATGGTTGCCGATACCCCCCATGCTAATAATAAGGAAAGCACTGAATTACCAATCTGTTCAGGATTTTTTTCTACCAATAAAATCAAAGTCGCCAAAATTGACGGACCTGCCATC